>ERZ1292644.907-Hain-H14-01um-R2-907-length-16842-cov-5_pt1 | contig 16842 bp, 29 predicted proteins | sample MGYA00564402_ERZ1292644 | MGnify/ENA primary metagenome ERZ1292644 (study PRJEB36523, sample SAMEA6512644) | groundwater metagenome | collected 2019-01-09 | study: AquaDiva: Metagenomics assemblies of 32 groundwater samples
GTCGACGAACCGCACGAGCACGATGCGTTCGCGCTGGCGACCCACTCACACGTTGATGTGCGCGCCGACCTCCGCGGCGAACTGCGCGGCGCGATCCGCGCCCTGCTTGCCGTCATTGAGGCGGGTCCGGTCAACACCGCTCAGCGTGACGCGCTCCATGTCGTGCGGGTGATCATCGGCGACTCACATGGACGCGCCTGCGTCCACGAGAACGTCGCCTATGAGGGTGAAGGTGAGAGCGAACAATTGATCTGCCAGGACTGCCGCGAGGTGGTCGTACCAGCTTAAAAGGGTTTAGCCCGACGCCGGCGGGAAGTACCGGCGAACCGAAAGGAAAAGCCCAATGCCAAACCCGAACCCGATGTTTCTTGGCACCACGCGGCCGTTCAGCCGCCAGCTCGCCCGCTCTACATTTGCGGGCACAGACCCGCGCAAGATCGCGCTCCTCGTTGAAGCGCTGATCTTCGATTATGGCGTGGTCAGGGAAGAATGCTGCTTCGCGCTCGACACGGCGAAGTGGACGACTGCTGTCTCGGCCGGAGGCGGCCCGACTGCCTTCGCCTACTCCGCTGTGCGCGGCGGCACCTTTCAGGGAGCAACAGGGACGACCGACAACGACGCGACCGCGATCCACGCGGCACAGACGTTCCTCGACCCGGCCGATAACCCCTGGTTCTTAATCAAATTCAATGTCGGCGCCGTAACCGGCGTCCAGATTGAAGTAGGACTGTCCGACCCCAAGGCCGATGAAGCGTTGCCCGGCGTCACCGACGTCGACACGCCGACCGTCGGCAACGGGGCGACGGATATCGCCTGCCTTCATATGGACACGGACCAAACGCTGACTACAGTCGAGTTGGTAGGCGATGGCACCACGGGTGCAGCCGCCCTTTCCTCAGCCCCTTCGCTGACAACCAGGGCGTACACCCCGACTGCCTCAACCTACCAGACTTGGCTTGTAGGCTGCCGGCCCAACCTGAGCTACGCGCTGATCTTCAATGGTGATGGACAGGTGGGCTCGTTTGCAACCGCGAACGGCCCTGACTCGGGCGTGCTTGTACGCCCATACGCCCTGTTCCGCACCCGCAACACGGCTTCCAAGACCGTGAACATCGACTACATGTTCTACGGCTGGGAGCGCAACGGTTAAGCAAATGGCGACGCACAAGCACCTCTGCCCAACATGCAAGGTGCAATTTATCTGTGATTGCCAGGCGCCAGCCGAGCCAACTAAACCCTGCGGCAGATGCCGCGCCAGTTAAAAGGACAAATCAAAATGAGTTTGCTTTCAATCGATGAGATGATCGCCAAAGGCATGGGCCGGGCGGTCACTATGGGCGGCTTGTCTACCGGCCTCGTCGGTGGCGGCGCCGGAACCGTCCTCGACCTTGACCAGCCGGAACTCGTGATCGGCGTACCCTCTGGTTACGTGATCCGGCCGATCTTCATGTCGTGCCAGGTGCAAGTCGCCCTCGTCGCCACAGATAACGACGAGAACGAGATCCTGTTCGCGATCGACTCGCTGGGCCTCTGGTCCGGTGACGGCACCTACACGTTTGAGGAGCCGAGCAACCTCAGGACCGACCTCGCCAAGGGCTCGGCCTGTCGCGCAGGATCCGCCTTCACGGCCGACATGACGACGACGCCGAACTTCGGTGCCGCCGCCGACCCGGTGCTCGACATCGAACTCGACCGTGTGGTTGAGACCTTCGACATCTTCTCCACCGGCGTCTCGGCCAACCTCAAGACGCTCAAGCTGGTCTACGAGCCGAACTACCCCGAGTTCATCGTTGGTCCGGCCAGCCTCTTGATCTACTTCGGCGGTACCGTCGCCAACGTTGGCGGCTTCGCCCAGGTCCGCTGGGTCGAGGGCCGCGTTTCGGAGATGCTGCCGGCGATCTAGGAGGCAAGTAGCGTCTAGCTGCAAATGGGGCCGTGGTGCGAGACGGGGTGTCAGACCGCCACGGCCCCACAACTTTGAAGGAGCGCAAGACAATTGGTCATGCAGGAGAACAAAACGTCACGCAACTGGCGTCAGCAGACCGGCGCCGGCGCCCACACGCCACCTGGTGGCTTTGAGGTATCTACCTCCGAGGGCGACAAGAAACGTAACTCGCTCGGTCCGGCTCGCTTCCCGCGCACATTCGTGCGCTACGTGGCTAACGACGACGGTACACCGATCACCGACGAAACGAATCGGTTGCTGGCGCGCATCCTCGAAAGCCAGGAGACGACAAACGAGCTGCTGCGGAAGCTGCTGATAGAGGTTGAAGAAGGCTAAGCAAGAATGGCCGGCTCATTTTCCAATTTCCTCGAGCTAGAGTTGCTCGATCATGTCTTTGGTGCCGCTGCTTATACGGCGCCGGTGACCCTCTATGTTGCTCTCTTTACGGTTGCACCTTCCGATTCAGGCGGAGGCACGGAAGTAGCGGGTGGTTCTTATGCACGGGCGCCCGTCACAAATAACGCAACGAATTTCCCGGCCGCTGCCGCCGGTGCCAAGTCTAACGGCACAGCGATCACGTTCGTGACCGCGACCGCTAACTGGGGGACGGTCGTTGCCTTCGGTATCTTTGACGCTGCTTCGGCTGGAAACCTGCTGGCCTGGGCTGACTTAACGGTGAACAAACCGATCAATAACGGCGACATAGGTGAGTTCGCTGTGAACGATCTAGATATCACGCTGGATTAAAAGAATGTGGCAACTGCAACCCGGAACCCGACATCGGATGAAGCCGTTAGCGGAAGCTGGACGGGTTCGGCGGGGACGCGCTATACGCTGGTCGACGACTACCCCGACTCCGGCGGCACGGACAAACTCGTTCACGGCACCACCACTGCCGGGAACCTTACGTTTGGCTTCTCTGTTTTCGCGATTCCAGCAGGCTCGGCGGGGATCAGCATCGCCGTCCTCTATTACGACGACAAGAACGCCTCGCAGGCGTGCAACGTCGGCGGGAGGGTCAAGGTTGGCGGCAACTACTACAACTCTGCTACCCACAACCCGGCAAACGGTGTCTTTACTCAACGTACCGACACCTGGGCGAATAATCCGAAGACAGCGGCAGCGTGGACGGTCGACGACATCAACGGTGTTGGCGCGAATGCTTTGCAAGCGTTTGGCTGGGTATCAACCGACGCCAACCCATCGATTGACCTCACTTCTATTCAGCTTGAAGTCACATATACGCCGCCAGTTGTCTCGCTTGCTGCGGTCATTGCCGCGGCTTCTGTTAACTCTGGCGCACTTACAGTCACTCGTCTTTTGGCATCCCTCACGGCCGGCGCTACGACGGTTAGTGGCGTATTATCCGTCACTTATAGGCTTGCCGCTATCGTTGCCGCAACCTCTACGGTGGCAGGCGCGCTGGGTGTTAAACGCGGTATCGCTTCCGTGGTCACCGGCGCATCCAGTGTCAGCGCAGTACTCACGGTGCAAGTCTATGAAGGCGAAAGCCCCATTGATAGCAACGCTGGACATTGGCCGATGTCCCTGCCGCCTCAGAACATGGTCGATCTTCCAGAGGCCCGCTTTCACCGCTGGGTCATGCGCCGACGAAGCATAAGGAGTGTGAAGAAATGATCCCATTCGCAATTCAGGCCGAAGGCATCACTGAAATAGATCAAGCGCGCTGGGTGCTTGAGGTTGATCCGGCAGGTGAACGTTTCCTGGTTGCGCTGTCCGATTCAACGTTCGTGTGGGTCGAGATGGGGCGATGCAAGTTGGTCAAGGCCGCCACGCCCGATCAGCCTCAATTGGTCCTGCCAGTCCAAGCGCAGCCGGTTGGGTCGCAAGTCGTCATCCCTAACCGGGCGATGCGGCGCGCGATTCCTCGAAATGGCGATTCATAATGGCTCGCGTCGAAATTGTCAGGCATGAACTCGGTCGGGCGCGTTTCTTCGTCTACGCAGACGACGGGCGCGAACTGTATCAGTCAGAACGCGAGTGTCTGAAAGCGGAAGCATACGCCAAGCGTGACCATTGTTCGCTCGCCGTGGCCATTCTCCGCGAAGAAAGCCGCGCGGGTTGGGTTGCTGAGGTGGGGGCAGGTCGTTGACGGTCACGGTTGAGATCCTTAGGCAAAACGTCTTGCGACTCTGTGCTATCGGCGTCGGCCCTAAGCTCGGCGTCTACTCGTCCACCTCGCGCGCCGTGGGGACTATCACCCTGCCCGAGATCGCAAACGACAACCTGCACGTCAAAGACTACGAATCGTCCTCGATCTTCATGCCCGACCTGACGACCGATGCCGACCGCCAAAAGCCAGCCGGCGACCTGGTCGTGGCAACCGGCGTCCTCGATAACGACGGAACCGACTGGACGGGGACAGCCTCAACGGCGGAGCAGGTTGAGCTAATGGTTTACATCACGCCACGCGAACTGTTTGACCAAATGGTCGCGTCGCTCAAGCGCATGTCGCAGACGGTCCAGATACTACTCGGCGGCTTCACCGACTCCGACTGCGAGACGGCGGGGACAACCAACTGGACAGCGTCGAGCAGCGCGCTCTCGAAGGTTTCGTCCGCCGGCAACAAGCTGTTCGGCTCACTGGCGCTGTTCATCAACCTCTCGGGCGCGAATGGTTACGCCGAGTCGCCTTCGATCCGGGTCAACCCCGGTAGCGAAATCTACGTTTCTGCGATCTTGCGGGCTATTGGCACGGGTTCGCTCATCCTCTATGACGTGACCAACGCAGCCACTTTCGGCACGGCGCCGACTCATACAGGTGTACGTTTCGGTCACCTCTGGCGCCATGAGAACGTCCCTGCTGGCTGCGAGGAAATCACGGTACGGATCGCTGGCTCCGGCGCAACCGACGATATCTATCTCGATGCAGTTGGCGGCCCGTTCGTCCTCGACGCCGACCTGTCGATCGCACTGCCAGCTTGGGTAGACGAAAATCACCGCCTGCGCAAGATCCGGCAGGCAAGTTACACTCCCTCACTCGCGAGCGGGCTCGACGATGCACACGGTCGCAGCCTCCACGATTGGGCCATGCGCGATGATTACGCCTTCAACGCGCTGCATGGCGACGTGCGCCCGTACACGCTTGAGATGCGCCGCCGGCCACCGGCCGCCGACCTCTGGCTCGAAGGAGTGCGCCGCGCCTACGATATGACCTCGACGACGTTGGCCTGGACCGCCGCAGCTGAGGCTTACACGATCGATATGCCCGAGGATTACGTATCGCTCTACGTTGCCCGCGACGTCTGCCGCTACATTCTCAAGAAGGAAGGGCCAATCGAGACGATTCAGGAAGCGCTAAGACAAATCAATGACGATCTCGGCCCTTACCTGCGCTCCGCTGCCAAAGAACTCGACCCGGCTGGAGTGCGCGTTTACGGCACCTATGGGAGAGCGTAGGTGACCAACCTCTACTCTCCCCCTCCAAACCGTGAAGCGCAGCGCGCCGGCGGCTTCGTTGGCTCTCCCTCTTTACCGGCGGTCAAGGTTGAGACTGCCTTGCCGAACGATCTCTACCTCGACCAGATCGGCGTCAAGTCGGAAACGCTCACGATCCCGCGGCTGCGGGGCGAACTCTACGCGACCGAGCGCGGCGACGCGCTGCGCTATGATGCGCGGGTTTCAACGCCGAGCGAGAGCTTCAGTGTTGAGAGAACCGTCGTCGATGTCGGCGCCGGTGCCGCCGCGCCCGCCACCGTCAACGCTTCACTGATCGGCGCGCAGCAAGCGGAGTACAGCACAGCCGCTGATCCGGCGGTTACGGACGCTGCTTATGCCGAGTCGGTGGCGGCAATCACGCAGACAACGGTGGAAACGCAGGCTTCGGGTGAGGTTGCGACCGGGACGCCTGACAACTCGCAGCCCTATATCGAGCCGGAGCAGACGGCGCCGCCAGTCGAGCAGGCGCCTGTGGCCGACCCTGGGTACGTCCAGACGCCGGAGCAACTGTACGAAGAACAGTACGGCGTGCCTCCGACTGGCGTAACCGAACCCGAATATGTCGGCGGCGGTTACAGCTTCTAATGGTGAGTCTGACCCGCACCGAACAGACCACGCGCCGCGGCCGCGAGCCAGAGCAGGCGCTTCTCTGGCAGCCAGTTCCCGTCACGTTTGGAACGGTCGCCTTCGAGGCAACCCACATACCGCGCGGCATTGCCGATGTCGTCCTGCCTGGCATCCGCTCGCAGGGGTCGGAAGTAGACCGTCTCGGGCGCCGGTCGGTCAACCCGTTCGTGATCGACTCGCTCACGGCGGGCTTCCGCAACTTCCACGGCCTGGCATCCTACGGCCGCGACAAGACGGCGTACTGGTTTAACGAAGGGCTTTGGGGCACCTGGCTGTCAGGCGTGTGCGTACTCCCCTACAAAAACACGACCCAGACGGCCCTACTCTCACTCGACGCCTCCGGTTACACGGCGGCGGCCCTGCGCGTTCACTCGGCGATGTTCAACCGTCGCTTCATCGCCTGTATGGGGCCGAACCTCGTTAAAGACACATCGACCTCTGACCCGACGCTCGTACTGCCGGCAACCGCCGACAACATCACGAACAACGTTCTGTCGATGTGGGAGGGCGTGTTCAACAACGTCCGCTATCTCGTGATCGGCAGCGCTGGCCAGACCGACGACGTCAAGGGGACGACCGACCCGACCGCCGCTTCGATCACCTGGGTAGAGCTCGTCACCCACGGCAACGCCACGGACGCGATCTGGGCAGGCGGCTATCACAAGGCGAGCCGCAAGAACCTGCTGATCGGCCAGCTCAACGGCACGAACGGCGTCTGGTCCGTGCCGTTTGACGCGACCGTGCCGGTGACGGCCCCGACAGCGGTCGTTAAAACGAGCACCAAAGACCTAAACGGCAGCCTTGCAACGGTGACGATCTCGAACACCGACCCTACAGTGGGCGGCAATGAAGGCCGGGGCGGTGTCGAACTAATCGCAGGCACAAGCTCTGGTGGCCCCGGCGTCTGGCAAAGCGTCGCCAATATTTTCTCCTCTAACGATGTCGACGCGCGCTATGTTTTTGGGCTGAACGCTGCGACTTCTGGACTGGAGGGAATAACCTCCAACCTGATCGCGGGAGGCTTCGACTTCAGCACCGTGCCATTGAGCGCCATCCTCGTTGGGCTGACAGCCACAATCGAATGTGCTGAAGATAATGCCCTGAACACAGTCTATCTTGCCGAGACTCAGCTTCTTGTAAGGGGCAGTGTTGTCGGCCAGTCCCGTGTCTCGGGGGCCGAACTAGGGACTACTGATGCTGCCTTGACCCTAGGCAGCACAACCGACGACTGGGGCCCAGGCGGAACAATCACAGGTGCCGATCTAAGAGGCATCGGACTTCAGTTCAAGTTTGTCTATGCCGACACAGACACTACTACCGGCGCTGGAATTTCTGTTGACCATGTTCGTATAACCAGCCTTGTCTATCGAATGCCCGGAACCCAGATCACGGAACTGAATCAGGGCGGCTTTGGGATCAACTTCAACCCCGCCAACCCGGACGAATTTGCCTACGTCAATCCGCTGGTCGACGACACGGGCGCGATCACGACCGACCGTGAGCTGACCATCCTCACGGTCACGGACGACCCGCAGGGCAACCGGCTCGTCGCCGAAGTCAAGCGACCCGCGCTCAACCTGCCTTACGTCGGCGTCATCGCCTGGTACCTGGGCGGGCTGGTCGCCTTCTGTGGCGCCTCCTCGGGCTCGGCCTGGACACAGACTAAGCTCGTCGACGCCGGCGGCATCGTCCGCGACCTCGGGATGCCCGCCTTCCACGGCACTAACGCGGTCACGGTCACGCAGGCGCGCGCGATCGGTTCAGGACTGCTCGTCGATACGGCGTATCTGGACGGCTCCGAAGCGCAGCGCTGGATGTACTACGACGGTCGCTGGTTCGCCGCTGGCGTCCAGCAAGACAAGGCAAGCGCAATCTCAACGGCGCCGTTGCTCTGGGCGGAGACCACACACGGCACGACCCAGCAGCAGATGTACCGCTTCTTCCCGGTTTCGACGACGAGCATCGCGGCGGCGCGTGAATTCTTCCCCTTCGATTGGAGCGCAGACCCGAATATTGCCAACCTGTCGCAAACGCGGCAAGACGGGCCGCTTGGCGTCATCGGCCTCGAGCTTGATATGGCAGCGCCAGAAGGACTCAAGTGCGCGCTCACCGCCCAGATTCAGACGCATTACGTGGATACAACCGCTGCCGCCGGGTCCTATGGCACCGTGCGGCTCAGGGGCGATACCGGGGGCGACAAGACGCTGGCCTCCGCTGAGATCGATGTCACGTTCGGGACGGGCGCCGGCCAGACTCCCAAATACACGGACAAGAACCTGGTCGCCTCGGCGAATAACCCCGGCATCAATATGCCAACCGCGATCTGGCGCATCGACCTCGACCATGCGGCAGGCTCGGCTGAATCGCCGAACGGATTAAATCACGTCGTCTACTTCAACGGTCAATGGCAGGGGCAGCGCATCCTCCAATACCAGGTCGTCAGCACGAGCGCCGCCTACATCGCCCACCTGCTCGACGACCTCGAGGACCTGAGGCGCACGAAACCCGTCCAGCGCCTCAAAGGCGGCGTTGATGTTGATGCCGTGGCGCAGTACGAGCGGCCGGATGTAAACGTACGCCAGGTCAAGGACGAGAATGGTCGTACACGCCAGCAGCTTGTCGCCATGCTCACGTTTACGGAGTTGCCAGGAGGTTTGTCCTGATGGCAAAGGTGTGGGTTTATGCGCTGGTGCCACGTGCTAAGGACGATCCCTCGCCGAAGCGCTACGAACGCCACCACCATGGTATGACTGTGCTCGCCGCGCTACCAGCTTTTGTGAGCCGCGAGGCTGCCTTTGATTATTTCAAGCAGACAACCGACATCACCGGCGCCTTCGCGCGTGCACAGTCTCAGGGAGGCGTCGTTGAAATCCACCTCGATACGGGCGACCCGGCAACGAGCGAGATCGTGATCCTGGAACCGGGCAAGCAGCCGCGCCACTATACCGGGATTCAGATCGCGGATGTACGCTGGACGTTGCAGGAGCAGATGAAGAATGCCGAGGCATGAACGCAAGCCGCGAGTCTTCGATGATGGCACGATCCCGCTGACCTTCGATGCAGGCTATGAGCACTACGTCGGTCACGAGGAGCCAGCGCCTGCCGAGAAGGGCAACGCCGGCAGGGCAGCGGCGTATTGCCTCGGCTGTGATCGCATGGTACCTATTGCGGAAGTCAGGTTAGCGCCGAAGAACCGGCGCCCCCATCCGTGGACCGAGATGCAGCTAAACCCAGAGGTGGAAGATGAACTGTGAGCATGCGGTTAACCGTCGCCACTTCCTGCGTTACGACAAGCGTGATAGCCTCGACTGGGCCGTGTTCCGCTGCCTCGACTGCGGCAAAGAGCTGTGGCGACCGTTCAGGAGACATCAGGAGCCGGTTATCGCAGCGGACATCGCGCCCGAGATCGATAAAGCGCATCGCCCACGCCTGTCGCGCAGGCCGCGAGTCTAATGGACTGGCTTCTAGACCTGCCCTGGGCTGACGTGGCGGCCTTCTGCGCCGCGTGGATCGGCCTGATCACGCTGGTGACCATGCTTGGCTCTCGCATCCCATTGATCAGAAAAGTGATCGTCTGGATCGGGGCTGGGTTTCAGGATTTGTTAGGCGTCACGGCGTTGCGCGACTGCATGGAGCGACGGTTCAGCAAGGTCGAGGCAGCAATTGTCAACCTGCAGGAGTCCGCGCACCAGACGCAGCACGAGGCGAGGACGACAGGGCAGGCGGTGAACGAGCTGGCAAGCAAAATCACAAACGGGAATTCATGATGCGGCTCGGCGTGGATTTCAGTGAGTATGGCGGCGACCTCGCGCCCGCAACGGCTGAGTGCTGGAAGCAGGCGGGGATCAGCTTCGTCATCGTTCAGTATTCGGCGCGCATGGAACAGCACCTCGGCATCCTGCAAGCCGCTGGCCTAGAGGCCGAAGCCTACGTTTACCTCTACTGGGACCGGTCGCCCTGGAACCAGACGCCCGCCGACCGCACGAACGCCGCGCTTCAGCTTGCCGCTGGACGCGTCTCGCGTCTCTGGCTCGACGCCGAAGACCAGACGCATCCCTACAACGAGGCGCAGCTCCAGGACTGCGTCACGGTCTGTAAGCTGGCTGGCATCCCTTGCGGCATCTATACGGGGCGTTGGTGGTGGGTCCCGCAGACCGGCAACTCGCAGGCGTTCGCCCACCTACCCCTCTGGCACGCCGAGTATGTTACAAACGATCCCCAGGCGCGCCTTGATCTCGCGCCCGATCCCGGCGACGGGTTTCAGCCCTATGGCGGCTGGACTAGGCCGACGATTAGGCAATTTCAAGGCACGTCGACGCTGTGCGGTCATTCGGTAGACTTAAACGTTGCGGATGATAGCCCTGGAGGTGATGGATTGAGTGACGAAGAGCGCAAAATCGGCAAAGAACTCTGGCGCAAAGAGGTGGCGGCCCACAACCTGGCGAACGTCTGGCGGCTCGAGGAGGGCGGTGCCGATTACTCGACGCTTGTGATTACCGATGCGCAGGGGCAGAAGCACACGCTGGCGGCGGAGGTCCCCTCCTGGTTGGTACCTGGCGCGACACCGCTATCCTAAGGAAGTGAAATATGAATGACTGGCGGCTTGAAGCTTACTGTGAAGATCACGGCATTGAGCGCTTCACGCGACTGAGCCGATGCTATCAATCTGCGATTTGGACGGACCGAGACGGGGTTAAGAGAACTCATCCCGGAATTGAAGCGAGGGCTCATTTTCTCTGTGGCCGGACGAAGACGATCATCACATCGCAGGATAATCTGTCCTATTCGCGAGCATGAACGGAATCAGGAAGGCGAGCGAATCCTCGACGATCGCCACAGGCGTCGTTGTGATCCTGGTCGCTGCCGGCCTGATCGTGATCGACTCGGTTCATGCCTTGAGGTTCATGCCGGAGCTCTTCGGGCTCATGGGAACATTCCTGCTCGCCGTCGCCGGCAAGGGCGGCTTTGACAACTACACGCAGGTCAAATACCAGACAACAGTAGAGGGCTCGGTCAACCTGCCGGGGCCGGGGCGAATAAAGCCATGAAGCCAGAACAGAAGCGAAAGCTATGGCTGCGAATTCTGGCGAGGCTCAAGGCCATGATGCGCAATGGAAAGGAACCGCCGTCATGAGCATGCGCGTCGAGTTCTGGTGGCTTCTTGAGCGTATGTCTGGCTCCATCTGGCGATGTCTCTGCCCTCAGGGGAAAGCGTCTTACTGGCTGGATTGGCTGCCGGCTTGGGCATATCGCCAGCGTAAAAACGCTGAGTATTCCAACAGACGAAAGGACCCGAAATGACCAACACGGAGAAGATCGCAATTCGCTGGCTGGCGGCGTTCTCGGCCGCCGTCTCAGGCGCTACAGCGGTAGTCCTGGCGGTGCCAGGCGGCGGCGTCCCGCAGCCTTGGGTTATCGGGCTGCTCGCCGTGTCGGGGGCGCTGAGCGCCTTCGTAGCGGCGCTGGTGAAGCCGGGTATAGAATAGGCGCGGCTTGACGGCGGTTTGGTGGCTGCGGGGCCTTACCTGAATCGCACGTGACTCTGTTTCGTTGGGGCCACCAGCAACGCCAGAACTGGTGGCGTCTTTCTTTCCTAAACCTCCCTAAACCTCCCTAAACCTCCCTAATTATTCCGTTAACAGGTTGACTTTCCGTTAACGCTACCTCTAATATAGTGCCCATGACTACGACCCAGACCTGCGAGCGCTGCGGAATCCCGATAGAGCCCGGCCGCCGGAAGAAGGTTCGACGGTTCTGCTCTGACCGCTGCCGGTTGCTGGCCTGGGCCGTGCGACAGACCCAAAGCGAGGAAGGGAAAGGGGATAAGTCTTGAACAACTACCCTCCCGGCGTCACCGGCAACGAGTATGAAATCGCGGGCTATCCTGAGTGCCCGAAGTGCGACCAGCCCTACGACCCGACGCCGGACCAGTATGGCGACCTGCGCTGCGAGAGCTGTGGCCATTGGCTGATAACCGGGCCAGACCCGGACGACGCAAGACAGTGGCGCGAAGGGGACTGACGATGATCACTAACGCCTCACCGGGAGCACTGAAGCCGGGCATCGAGCCGCAGGGCAAGCGCGGGAAGCGGAAGGTCCGTAGCAGCGCCTTCAAGGTCCGCCAGGACGCTCTTGAGAAAACGGCTGTTGGTACGATAGACCGGCTGATCAAGGATGTGTTTTTCTTGGCGGGCGGCCCTGCTCGTGTCGAGCTGAGCGACCACTTCATCCTCAGCACTTACGTCGAGGTCAAATACCGGCTCAGTCGCTACCCGCAGCACGGCGGCTATTCGCGCGAGCTCAGCAACGACGAGGCCATCGCTGCGGTCAAGGCGTCGGAGCGCGGCGGCCCGGTGCTTGAGGACTTCGCGCGTGACTTGCTGAAGGAGATAACGCGATGACTAACGAGACGAAGGCTACGTTTACACCGGGGCCGTGGGATAGTAGGGAGTTTGGATCATACGGACCAGATGGTCCTAGTTGCTTTCTTATTTACCCAGCCACCACCAGGGCGATGCATGACCAAGCCATTGCTCGAACTGAAGGCTATTCAGCCCTTGACTCAGCCAACGCTCACCTGATCGCTGCTGCGCCAACGATGGCAACAGCCGGGAAAGTGCTGGCTCAATGGCTGTACACGACTCGTAACCCCGGCGAACTACCCGTCGACATCAAAGAAGCAATGGCCGTGTTCGAGGCGATGCAGTAATGACGGACCGCGACCACGAGACGATCACCTCCCCCTACCTGCGCAGTCTCATGGACGCGCAGCCCGAGAGCAAGCACCCTGACGGGCGCGAGTTGGCAGACCAGCCGTTCAGCGCCAGCGAGACATACCTCTGGGTGCTGTGCGCCCTCTGTGGCGCCGTGGCCGTGGGCTCTTTCCTGATAACTAGGTGGCTGCTATGACGAGATCCCGCCGTATCTCTATCTGGTTCGATCTCGACGTCGACGTCGAGAGCTGGGAGCAGTTCATCGCGACCTATCCGGCCTTCAAGGACGAAACGATCGAGCAGACATTGATCCGTGAGGCCATCGCGCAGTGGGAAACGGAATTCGATATCGATAACATCGAAACCACCCCATCCGTCGAGGGCGTTGTCTAATGGTAATCCGGCAGCTTGGCTTTTACGATTACCCCCGCAGCATCGATGCCGCTTTCGAGCGGTTTCACGCTGCCCACCCGGAGGTCTATGCCGGGCTCGTGACGTTGGCGCGGCGCTGGCGCGCTCATGGTCCCGCCCCCTGGTCCATCGACGCGGCCTATCACGTTCTGCGCTGGGAGCGCCGGATCGCCGGCCTGCCCGACGCAGACGAAGAGTACAAGCTGAACAATAACTACACCAGCCGTTATGCAAGATTGATCCTCGACAACTGCCCGGACCTTGCGGGCATCTTTGCGACCCGCGAGTTGAGGTCATGAGCACAGAGACATTCTTGAGGAAGAGCCAGGAGCTGGCGGAGGAGCTGGGCCAGTTTCGGCGCGAGGGTGATTCGATCTACTTCCCATCTCAGAGCGATCAGACGGAGCCGGAACATCGCGTCGATCTTCTGATGGGGAGCCTCTACTGCACCTGTCTCGGATTCATATACCGGCGGCATTGCCCGCACGTAGAAAGGGTTAAGAGAATGACCAACAACGAAAAGGGAACGAACGTAGTGGTCCACAAACCGGACGCGGCGCTGCCGGTTACGTGGCAATCCCCGACTGATCTGGCGCGCCGGCTCGACGAACTCAAGCAGGAAAGAGCGATCGTTCAGGCGTTCTTCAAGGAGGTCATGGTCGAGTCACACAAGGATGCAAATGGGCGCTGGCTTGCGGACGGCGATTATGGGATCATCCCCGGCACGGACAAGCCGACGCTGTTCAAGGCGGGCGCGGAGAAGCTTTGTGAGCTTTACGGATTCTCAATCTTCATTGCGGAGATACGCGAAATACCGGACTACGAGACGGGGCACTACCGCGTCGTCTGTCGCGTTGCCCTCCAACACAAAGGCTCAGGCGCGATCGCCGCTGAAGGGGTTGGCGAGTGCAGCACACGCGAATCAAAGTATGCATATCGATGGGTCTATGCGAACGACGTTCCGGCTGGAGCCGATAAGACAAAGCTGCCGAAACGGGAGTTTACATCGCGCAACGGACAGACCTATGTCCGCTACCGCCTCGACAATGACGACCTGTTCTCTGTCTGGAACACTGTTTTGAAGATGGCGAAGAAGCGCGCCCTCGTTGACGCGACCTTGTCCGCGACGCGCAGCTCCGGCCTCTTCTCCCAGAGCGTCGATCGTCTGGAAGAGTGGGTCGATGCCGAGTTCCGCGAGGTCGGCGACGAGGCCCCCGGCGAGTCGACTCCGGTCGCGGCGGAACGGGCAGCGCGGGGCAAGCGGTCCTCGCAATCCGCAAAGCCAACCGCGGCGACGGCTCCCAAAACAGACGAGCCCGAACCTGAGTTTGCACCCGAACCTGAACCCGCCAATCCTCCGGGCGTCCAGGACGTCCCGATGGTGACGGATGCGCAGCGCGCATCGATCGTTGAGTGGCATCAGTGGATCACCGAGAACCGAGGCGCGCCGGTCCTAGCGGCGGTAGGGCGGGTCGCGAAGGCACGGTTTGCATATGCGGTGGTCGATTCGCGGTTCGCCACAGCCCGGCTTACCGAGGCGGATGCGACGGCGTACCTCCAGATGCTCAAAGAGGCAGAGACAGCGTCATCGGCCGACGAGAAGGCGGCGCAGCCAGAACTCGTCTAGCGCGCGGGCCCCGCTGGTTAACGGCCAATGGCGGGGTGTTGCGGTCCGGGCCTCAGCAGCTTTCTCACTGAGGCCCGGAGCGGAGCAGAGAGCGAAAAGGAGGAATGATATGGCAAGTCGAACAACCCCGAGGGCCCAGACCAGCTTCGATGAGAACAGCCTGAAAGACCCGGCGCTCGAAGCATTGCTGGATCAGCGATATGAGGCCGACCTCGCGCGGAAGCCGCTGGATAAGACTTATCGCGAGCTGCACGCGGCAGCGAAGGCGGCGATCGAACATCTCGAATTGCCAAACGGTCTCCATCGTTGCGGGCGCTTCGTGATCAAGGTGAGTCCTGTCGGGGAGCGCGAGATCAGTTTCGAGCTGCCATCGCGGATCAACATCTCGATCACGCCAGCGAAAACATAAAGGCATGGGCGAGCAGCATCTAATCAGCTTCTTCGTCGCGGGCCATCCCCAGACGCAGGGGTCAAAGATCGTCGTACACCGCTGGGGGCCGATGATCGGCGGCAGGCCGACATGTCGCGTGGGGATGCGCGAGGCACGCGGGGCGCGTCTCGTTGAATGGCGCGCCTTGATCGCGACGGCGGCGGCGGCGGCGATGGATGGGAGAACAAAGCTCTCGGGCCCGGCGGAGGTCAATCTGACATTCTTCTTCGAGCGCCCTACGTCGCATACGAGGGCGCAGCGGTCGACGCGTTACGTCGCCGCGAAGAGCAAAGACGATGTGGACAAGCTGGCGCGCGCGGTAAACGATGCGCTGACGATGGCGGCAGTCTGGGAGGACGACGGGCAGGTGGCGGTGATCCACGCCTACAAGCTGTACGCCGGCGTAGGCCAGCGCGCAGGCGTGCGTGTCGAGGCGATGTCGCTGTGAGCCCATCGAAGATCGAGTGGACAGAGACATACGGCCATTCGTCGCGCGCTCCTGGGGATCACTAGGCAGCCAGGGAAGGACTAGGAGAGGAACAGTAAACCATGACCCATCATAACATCACTGTTGTTTATCAGATAGGGCAGGGGTTCTGAGGTGGCCCACAGCAGGAGTTTGCGGAATTGTTATCACACTCCTGCTGCTAGTTCTCCAAACCGGAGGAGGTGCGAATGAACAAAACAGAACCCACATACCGCTGCGCGAAGTGCAAACGGTCAAACCCGGTGAGGTACATCAAATTCTCCTGGAGACATCTCAAGTGGCGGACGCTCTGTTGCAACGCGAGGCCGGTGTTGATGAACGCGAAGGTGGCGACGTAGATGATGGATCACGACCGGATTCTGGGCTATCCACTACTGCCTCTGACGCGCGAGCTTTTGACGATGGCTGGCAATGGTTCCTCGCAGGCTACCGAGACGGCGGCGGGCGCCCAGAACTCGAAGCCCGTTTCGTCACGACGCTCACCTGCGAAGGCTCGCAATGGCCTGGCTATCACGGACAGAACGACTACTGGTCGCGGGCGCAGTTCAGCCTCGACACCTGGGCGAAAGTCGTCAGACACTTCGGCGTCACAGACGAAGCAGCGGCGGCAGACGATCCCTACTTCGTCGGGCAAGCGGTCGCGTGGTGGGCGAGCCTCACAAACCCCGCAGAACAGTGGCCGTATTGCTACAACCAGAGCCCCTAAAGGAGCAGACGAATGAACCCTGAGAGCAGCAGCAACAACGAGATGCGGGAGCAATTAGCGCGCGAGATACACGGCGTCTATCAGGAGCAGGCTCATGCAGCAGACGATTCACGCTGGCCCGACGACTACGACTTGCTGCCGGAGCACACTAAAGATTATGACCGCGTAATGGTCGACTGGCATCTTGCGAAAGTTAACACCCTTGAAGCCACCCTGCGCTCCGAACGCGCACTCCGAGAGGACCTCGAAGCGCGCGCCCGACATGCAGAGGAGCAAGTGGCGGCGCTGCGGGTACGAGCCGACAGTTTTGAGCAGCGTGTAATAACGGCAGAGGCCGAGAATCAAGACTTACTGCACAAGTATTCGGACAGGAATCCACCACCAGGAACGGGCCTCGCTCGAATGCATTGGGTCTGGGGAGAGATTCACAAACGCGA
>ERZ1292644.908-Hain-H14-01um-R2-908-length-16809-cov-5_pt1 | contig 16809 bp, 14 predicted proteins | sample MGYA00564402_ERZ1292644 | MGnify/ENA primary metagenome ERZ1292644 (study PRJEB36523, sample SAMEA6512644) | groundwater metagenome | collected 2019-01-09 | study: AquaDiva: Metagenomics assemblies of 32 groundwater samples
GATTTCGTCGAATTGAACGGTTCGGAAAGGTAGAGCTCCTACATCTTTCGCGATCCTATCGGCGACCCCGTTTCCGCCCATCTCCTTGTAAGGCTCGACCAAGTATTTGAGGTACTCTTCGTACTCGTCCTTGGAAACCCATCCACGTTGAATATAGCCCATGCCGATCGTGATGATCTTGTCATAGGCCAATCCCATCAAGAGACGGGTTTGTGCAGTGTGATTGGTACTTCTCTTCTGAATATAGCTCCATATACCAGAAGAAGTAGCAACACCCCCTATCGCTGCTATTAGCGCAACGATCATTTCCTCAGACATACAACACCTCGTTCTCTAGATCGTCTCTTTCCAAACTCCCGCGACACGACCCCAAGGACGAGCGAGTTTCCATGTACCACCGTCTTTGACGTACGGGACGGCTTCTTTCCACACTCCTCCGTCGTTGAAGTATGCTCCCGCGATGGTTCTCTGACTCACCACCGCAGAATATGGACCCCATCCGGTAGAGTTCCGAACTCTCGACCAGAAGTAATATAGCGTTCCTGGTTGGAGTCCGTCGATCGTCATCACACCGGTATATGTCACCGCGGTGACACCGGTGGTGGTATTACTGGTGTTGTACGCGATCTGACGTTCCAGGATAGTCGATCCGCCATTACCATTGTCGGTGAAAGATGCCACCACGCTGGTCTGAGTGGGGGTCGACACGATCGGCGAATCAGGAGCGTCAGGAACACGAAGAGTCGTGGCTGACGACACATCCGACCAGACGGAATATCCCTTGGAGTTGTGAGTCCTACCCCAGAAGTAGTACTTCGTTCCAGGGCTGAGACCCGTTACCGTGGTATCGCCGTCCACGGAGATGATCGTTGCGCCAGTCACCGTGTTGGACGTATTGCGAGCCAACTGACGCAGGTCTGGCGGTTCTCCGCCGTAGGTTCCTGACTGCCACACCACCCGCATCGACGTCGATGTGATAGCGGAGATGACAGGAGTGCTCGGTTTGCCAGGTAGTTGGATGCGGTCGATCGCATGGCTCAGGGTTGTCGGCCCGCCGAAACCGCTGGTTCCCGTATCGAATAGTCGGAACGTCACCGTCTGATCCGTGGTGACGTTCCAGCTACCGAGCTTCTGCCAGTCGTCACCAGCACCGTAGTCGAACTCGCGACTGTTGTTCGTGGTGCCGTTGACCGTGTAGCCCCACGGCAGATTGTGGTTGAACGTGGATGAGTTGTGAGAGTTGATCCAGAACTCGACATTGGTGCCGGTGTCCCGGATCATCATCTCGCCAGAACTACCCGTGTCCTTTTTGTAATCGACCACGGCTTAGCTCACGATCTTGAAGTAAATGTCTCCGTCAACACCCCCCGTGGGGGAAGCCGTCCCGGAAGAGATTCCAGCGGCTGTCCTGAACCCTGCCGTCCCGGTGGGAATGAGAGCCTTCACCGCGGCGATGAAGTCACGGGTTCGGTTGATCTCTCGAGCACCCCAGCGAATTCGGGCGTCATCCGCACCGGTCTCCGGTACGAGGGTCATGCCGGCTGCTACTGCCTGGTCTCCGACTGCCATTTTGAACCTCCTTCACTAGGGCTGGTCGATCCATTCCTCCGTAGTCATCTCAGCCCACATCTTGCTGTTGAGCCAGGACAGCCACGAACCGGTATTGATGAACTGGTTGATGGTGAACGTCGGATACGCCCGTTCGCCCTCACCATCAGAGACGTGAATGATCTCTGTGACCTTCATCACGTTGGTCACGCCGTCCGTGTCTCGGACCTCTACCAGGTCACCAAGATTGTAGTCCGTGCCGGCCTTGTAGCTGCTGTTGGGATTGATCTCGCCGTCGAAGGCCTGATATGTCTTAGCCTTCGCTAGCTCATCTTGTCCTCGGCGAATCAATGCATCTGAGACATCGGGGACGCTGCTTGTGGTGATGTCCGTAGCATTGATGACCATGGCACGCCGCTCGAACCCCGAGACGTCCGGATCCACGTCGGTGGCATATACCATCTCGAACCCGTCGGGACAGTAAACATATGCCACATTCTTGGCGTTCTCGATGGTGATGAGCTGCTTAGTATTCTGCAGGTTGTCCAGCTCGGGCGTAAACACCACTGCGGGGTTTGTTGTCTGGCTTGTAGTGCGGTCTCGACCCGTGTAGATGTCGAACCAGAGCTTTGAGGTATCGTACTCCCGCAGCAAACGGAATCCGAAGTTCCAAATATCCGCAATCTGCACGATGGCGTCGTACACCGTCGTTGGCTCGAACTCGATGTCTACCAGGTCGACGGGTTCCGCGATAGTACTCGCCGGAAGAAACGTGCCTTCGTATATGAAGGGAATCACGTCGTACGAGCTGAGTATCCCGGTCACGCAAATATCGTGGAAGATCTTGCGTGCCGCTGCCGGCGCCGTCAGGCCAGTAATCAGCCACGTTGGGGAAGTTGTGGTATCTGATAGCGACTCCTTAGCTACCCGGTCGTAGAGTATGACCTCGAGAGATCGACCCTTGACCTTCAGCATCCTTCGGTTTTCGCTATCAGTACCATCTTCAACCGATTCGATGACCATGACGTAGAGCGAATCGCTCATGGCCAACAGAGTGCCGACTTTGAGTAATGACCGAGACCGCAGTGTCGAGCTGATGTCCAGCTCGAAATCGCCGTACTTCGCGTATCGATCGGTCCAAATCAAGGATTCGAACGCGTCGAATATCTCGGTCCGGCGGAGAAGCGCGTCCAGCGTGTACAGCTCCACTACAGGCCTCCGTACCTGTTGTAGTACTGGATGCTGGCGGGGCAGCCAGTTCCTGACGTGTACACTCGCAGTTCGTTGCTACCATTCTCCAGCGTGATCCAGTTCGACTGAGGCGAAACCGCATACAGAATGGAACTGGGCGTACTGCTTCGAGTCAGGATGGCTTCCTTTGATCCTGGACGAGTGTCGATTCTCACAACATCGTCCAGGATCAAAGCCGCAGTCACCTGCAAAGTTACGACGCTTCCGCCAGGGGGCGTGTGGTAGACAGTGAACTCACTCATGGTCGCTCTCGTGACCGTCAGAACGAGTTCAATGCCCGTGTCTTCCGTGCCGTCCACGTCCACGACAGTCGGTGTCGTATCCGATGTCGAAAAGCCCGTCACTACAACCGGAGTCGGATTGATGAAATCCGGTTTGAAGCAGAGGATCGAAATATCGATGGATGGCTCGTTCGTGAACAGCGGAGCCTCCATCGTTTCAACCCGACCATCGATCTGCACCACAAGACCGTCGGTCATGTAGAACTTGAGCGTGATGGGCGACTTGGGCCTGAAGAAGGGATATAGCTGCTGCCTCAGGCCCCGTACCGTTTGATCCAACGTGTAGTCTGGATTGTACTCAAGAAGGATGTGGATGTTTCGCTTCTCGAGGCTGCTGGACTGATACTCCTCGCCGTCCAGCGTGGCGAAATTCGAGGACACCAGGGTCGCTTGAACAGGATCCAGACCCTGGATGTCCTTGACGATGAACCCTCCCGAAATATCTCCGAGAGGGAGAGTCAGCAGGTTGCCCTGTCGGTTCGTTACTTCAACTTTGATGATTGACACTACGTCGACAGAGCTCCCTTCACTGTGGACAGCTGGTTCTTCGTGTTGCGGTAGAGCTCCGCCGTGGAAACAGCCTTGGGTGAGTAGATGTTCTGGGTGTACGAGAGCATCGCTCTGCTGTCATCCGTCCCATCACCACCGTCGGTGCCGTTGTTGCGGATTTGCGTAGCCACGCCGACGGCATTCGAATATGCCCCTGAAACAGTCATCTTTGCCCCGTTAGGCAGAAGACTTCCCAGCTTTCCGGCATTCTTACGAATATCCGTCAAATCCAGAACAGGCCGAATGGCCGGCTGGAGGTCGACGTTTCCGGCGACCATCTTGTCGACATTGGACAGGGACTTCCGCAAAGATACGATAGCCGTATCGGCCATGGACTCAGCGGATTTAACTACCACGCCAGCGTTGTTATCGAGACCCCTGGCAAGGCCTTGAGCCGAGAACTTGCCGAGCTCACCGAAGACCTTCGACGGGGACTTGATGCCGAGCTTCTTCTTGATGGACTTGACCATCGCGTCAGCGATCTTATCCATCTGCTTCTCGATGGCTGCCTGCTGGTTCTGAAGACCCTTGACGATACCTGCTGCCGAATCGACCGCGGCCTGGTACAGTGCCGAGGAGGCGCTCTGTGCCAGAGAACTCGACACGGCGTCGAGCTGTTTGCCAAGAGAGTTGATCTCATCGATACCGGCCTTGCCGCTGGCGAGAAGATCCTTCATGAACGGCAGAGCACTCGGACCGGCCGTGAGCAGATCCTTGTAGGTCTCATCGTTCAGACCTGCGGCCCTCAGTTGCTGGATGGTGTTGGTGAAGGTCTTGGTGTCCTCCAACTGCTTCTTCAGATCCGCAATATAGTCCTCGACCTTGGTGTCGCCAGTAGGATCGATGGCGTTACCGAACTGGTCGTTGATGGACTTGTTGTAGTCGTCGCGGGTCTTCTTAGCATCTTCCAGCGTCTGCTTAGCCGCATCGAGCTTGGCGGTGACATTGTCGTACTTGTCGGCCAGAACACCAAGAGCGGAGGATTCATCCTTCAATCTCTTGGTCAACTCGTTGTAGGCGAGCGTACTTGCCTTCTCTTCCTTCTTAGCTTGAGCCAGCGAAGCCTTGGTCTTGGCAATGGTCTTCTTACTAGCGCCAGTACGTCGGAGCTTCTTGAGCTTAGCCTCCAAGGTGTCGACGTCCTTGCTGGAGTCTTTACGCAGATCCGCCAGCATTGCCTTCAGGTCGTTGAACGCGTCTGTGACCTGCTTCTTGTTACCGTCCAATCCCTTACGGAAGCCGTCATTGACGAACTTACCGATCTTCTCGAATTCCTTCGAGGGTGAGGCGATACCCAGAACACTCTTCGCTGCATTCAGCGCTGAGGAGGCGATCTCTCGTGCCTTGGACGTGATGGCACCGATGCCGCCAGATATACCGCTGACCATACCCTGGATGATTGCTGATCCCAGGTTACGTCCTGCAGCGTTCATAGCGGCGGAGTTGCTTCGGATGGCGTTGGCTACACCATTGACGAAGCTGATGATCATCTTGACACCAGCGTCGATGACACGGCCTTGGTTCTTCGAGATGGCATTGATGAATGCGACAACCACATTCGTGGCAGCGTTGGCCATCTTCGGAACGTTGCGCGCGAGACCGTTCAGGATGTTGACGACCAGCTTTGCACCGGCGTCAGCCAGAGGACTGGCATACTTGTTCATGGTTTGGACAAGCAGCAACAGCATCTGATACAGCTGATTCGCGATCTTCGGAGCGTTAACAGCGATCGCGGTGATCAAAGAATTGAGTACCGTGATCAGTGCCTTGGTGATGGCCGGTCCGGCGGTTGCGATAACCTCGGCAAAGAGGATGAGACCTCTCCCGATCGCCTGCATGGCTGCCGGAATAAGACCGATCAGCGCAGCAACCATCGCTACCAGAGCCGCTGTACCAGCCGCACCCGTGATGGCCAACGCGGCCAATCCTGCCGACAAAGCAAGAATTCCTACGCCAGCCAGAGCTGCGCCGGCGCCCAGAAGGACGATCGCCGCACCCAAACCGATAAGCGCCGGAACCACCGGAGCAAGAAGAGCCCCTGCTACGCCGATGATGACAAATGCCGCAGCAAGGACCAGAAGACCCTTGCCGATCTCGCTCCAGGACATACTGCCCAGCGTCACGAGAACAGGCGCCAAGATGGCAAGGGCGGCAGAGACAACCAACATGGCTGCAGCGCCGGCCAGTGCTCCCGTCATGGCAGAAACGCCCACAACGATGATCAGCATAGCTCCGGCCAACGCGGCCAGACTCTTGCCGATCGAGCTCCAGTCCATCGCACCAAGCTGTCCTAGCACATCAGCGACACTGCCCAACGCCAGAGCGACAATCAGGATAGCTGCCGCACCCAGAGGAGCATTTGGTGGAATGACAGAAACGGCCAAGGATATGATCGTCAATGCACCCAGCAAAGCAACGAGACCCTTGCCGATAGCACCCCAGCTCATGGAGCCCATCTGCTCGAGTGCGTCGGCGACCTGACCCAGGGATATGGCCACGATAAGAACGCTGGCTGCCCCCAACGGCGCCGTCGGCGGGATCAGAACGAGCGCCGCAGTCACAAGAGCAAGTGCTCCTGCCAGCGCAGCAAGACCGCGAACGATCTCTTCCCACGACAATCCCGACAAATCCTTGACAGCACTTGCCAGGATCTTAATGCCGGCGGCTAGAAGAACCAGACCGACACCTTGCAGAATGCCACCCTTGCCTACTGCGGCGAACTTGGTGAAGAGAGTCAGCGCCCCCAGAAGGGCACCAACACCGACAAGACCCCTTGCCATTTCTTCCCAGCTAAGACCCGAAAGGTCTGTTACCGAGCTGGCGAGGAGCTTGATGGCTGCGGACAGAACGACCAGCGCCACCGCGGTAGATATGAGACCCGGCGACGGAGGCATGAACTTGACTGCCCCCACAAGTGCGGCAAGCAGCACAGTCACACCGGTCAAGCCCTTGGCGAGACCGTTCCAGTCCAGTTTGGCCAACTTCGCCACGGCAATCGCGAGAATATCGATTGCCACAGCAAGCAGAATCAGGGCTCCGGCAACGAACGGCATCTTGGCGAAGCCGGCGAAACCAGAGACCTTCTCGAAGAGTGCCAAAGAGCCCAGCAACTGAGCGAACATGACCGTGATAGCTGCTGACGCCCTTGCGAGACCGGCAGCGTCGATCTTCGACAGCACGTTCATGGATACCGCGAGGATACCCACGGCGGCAGCGATCTGGAGAAGCGTTGCGGCGCGAAGAGTGTTCTGCATGGCACCGAGAGCACCGGTCAGATTCTCGAAAGCATCTCCGATGTTGTCGAATATGCCGGTGATTCCTCCGCCGTTACCAACGAACTTCTTGATCAGGAGAACAAGGCCGGCGAATAGACCCGTGTTGAATGTCGCCAGAATATCCTTGTAATCCAGACCAGTGAATGCATTGACGATCTGCTCTCCGAGCCCTCCGAAGACGGTGGAGACCTTGGCTCCGATCTTGGAGAAGGATTCGCCGACATTGTCCAGGATTCCGACTATCTTACCCCAGATCTTTGCGACGATCTCGCCCAACTTACCGAACGGGGCGAGCCTTTGACTGACCGCGTCGATTGCCTTGGTGGCATCGGACGAATCCAGATCCTTGAACAGCGATCCGAAATATCCAGCGATCGCCTTGATGAGCTTGATCGGAACAGCCAGAACTTTACCCAGACCCGAGAAGAATTTACTCAGACCCTCGCCCTCGGCTACTGCCTTGTGCAGAGCGACAAGGAAATCGCCGATGCTAGCAGTTGTCTTGAGAATTCCCCCGGAGCCTTCTGTGGCTATGCCGAACAGAGTCGCCAGGGTTTTGACGACCTGCTTGATGATCTCCCAGCCGATCCCCAGAACAGCGAATACGCCAGCGAAAGTCCTCTTGATGTTGTTCGCCGTGGATCCACCGACAATGAGACTCTTGGTGAATCTCTCGATGGATTTGGAGAACTCAGCCAGCTGCTTCCCGGTTGTGGCCGGAAATATCTCCCGGAACGCGTTCTTAATCGGTGTCGCGATTGCCACCAAGGCCTTGAATGAGTTGGATATAGCGTTGATGATGGCCGTACGACCACCCAGCGCCTTCCAGTCACCAAGAACCTTGTTACGTGCATTTGCCGAGGCGGTGACATACCCACCGAGAACGTTGTTGACGTTGGTGAAGAGCTTCTTGGCTTCGGGGAAGTCGCCAAAGATGGTCTTCCATGTCGCAGCCCACCCTGAGCCCACGGACTCCTTGATAGTTCCCAGGAGCTGCGACAGCGTCTTGACTTCAGTAGCCGCGTTCTGGGCCATCTTGGCCTGTGCTTGGATGGCCTTGATTTCAGCCTTGTTGAATCCTTGCGCAGCCAATTCGGCGTCGGAAAGGTCGCCCGTGAATTGCGCCAGAGTCCTCGTGAGGACCTCGGACGTCAACCAGGATTCTTCTCCTGGTTTGGCGGTGATGGATTCCCGGAAAGATTTACCCTCGATGGTGACATTCTTCATGTCACCCTTGAGAGCGACGGCACCCTTGCTGAGGGTACCCATCTTCTCGGCGTTCTGAGCCAACGCTCTCTGAAATACGGTACCGCCCATGCCGGCATTGACGACCGAGTTCCAGTCCTCCAGGGACACGCGTCCCGAGGATATGGCCTGCGACAGTTGATACATGGCTGTCGAGGCTTGCTGCGAGTTGGAGCCGGAGAGAGCGGCTAGGTTGGCGATGCCCTTGATGGCCGCAACAGCCGGTTTCAACCCAACACCCGCGGCGGTGAAGGTGCCGATGTTCCTCGCCATCTCCGAGAAGTTGTAGATCGTCTGGTCGGAGTAGTGGTTGAGCTCGTCCAGTGCAGCGGTGACGTCTTTGAGCTTTGTTCCGGCAGCCTGCGTGTTGGACAGGATTGTCTGGATCGAGTTCAGGTTAGTCTCATACTCGCGGAAACCATCCAAGATGGGTTCGACAGTGAGAGACTTCAACATGTTCTGACCGGCAAATATCGCCTGGTTGGTGATGTTGGATAGCGCCGTCATACCGACGATGCCCATCGCCTTGAACCTGTCCGAAATACGCTGTACCCCGGACTCGATGTTCTTCAATGCACCGACATGGGCCTGAGCGGCGGTGCCAAGGTTGGAGAAACCCTTGACGCCCTCCTGCATCTTCAAGCCCTTGTTGAGCTTGTCCAAAGCTGTCAGACTCTGATTGACGCCGTTGAGGAACTGGTTTCCGTCGAACTTCATTGCTACGACGCGGTCTTCAATGGTTGACATTACGCGGAGGTCACCGCCTTCCATACCTTGTCGGCAATATGATCGAACACGGGCTTCATGGCAGGATTGATGTAATCCTTACCTTGAACGTATCCGCCGGTCCCTGTCCCGTAGCCATATTGCAGCATGATGGCTACGGGGAACCCGTTTTCAACGTCGGTGTTTGTCCACGTGATGGTCGCCGATCCCGAGGAGGCTTCGACTTTGTATCCCCATGACGTTGAAGCTAACCCAGAGTCAATGGGTGTTGCCGAAGAAAGAGCGGTTACTCCTTCTCGAGCGTATGCGTCCAATGACTTGAAAAAATCTGCACGAGCCATCTTCCGCAGAAATGCTTCCGTTCGTTTGAAAGAACCGGACGTTACGAACGAAATCACATCGACTCCTTTTAGGTCAGCGTTACCCAGGCTCCTGCCACTCGGACTTTGGTCTTTGCTGCGACCCAGGCTCCACCAACCCGGACTTTGGGATGACCCGTCACCCAGGCTCCACCAACGCGCATCTTGTTCTTGACGGGCGAAGAAGATCCACCATTCAACCAGTACGACGCGTCGTCGAGGTCAGCAACATACGTCGATGAACCAGACCACACACCAGACATGAAATATAGCCTGGCGGTTGTCTTGCCGAAGGTCCCTCCCACGGTCGTTCGAGCCATCTCGGTCCAGGTCTGACCGTCACTGGACTTATACCACCGGAGAATGTTGTCGGATCCGAGATTACCCAGTCCGAACCACGTGTTGGCGGTCCAGCTGGGTCCGATACCGATCGTGGTATCGGTGATCACGTCGCTGCTGTGTGTTACTGAACCAGAAACCTCCACGGCCAAATATGCATTGGCCACTCCACCGAGAAGACTGATGACGTTTCCTGCGCCATCATGAGCACCCATGTAAAACTCGGACTCAGCAGTGGCCGTACCCGTCTTGGCGTATTTCACGGCCAAGATGCCATTGGCGAGGTTGTACGAGTTCAAACCCTCGGTCTGTGGATATGTCGACAAACATGGCATGTGATACTTGGCGCTTGTTTCCGTAGCACCAGTGGTGGGTCTGTTCCACTTAGCGGCGTCGATCGAGTTGTCGTCGAAGTTGTCGATGACTGTCTGTGTGTATGCCATGCGGCCCTCCTACGGGGTGGTGTCGAACCACACGGAGCCGTTGGACACAGAACCTGGATCGACCGATCCGATATAGAAGTTTGTGCTCTCGGTGTCGACGTAGGCGCTGGTGACGTAGAGCATGGTGTTGGGGAATTCTCCTGTGGCCTGCAGATCGGTGGCCAACTGCGTCATTGTACGGTTCGTCCATGCGCCGGATTTCCGTTGGACTACGTCGTCGTTCGCCGGCGATATGGCGGCGATGGCGGTCAGATCGGAATCCAGAGGCTGAAGCTGTGCTGCCTTGACCGCCGCGAGATTGGCGGCAGTAATTGCCCTGGTCGTGTCAGTGCCTGTTGTCGCTTCGGCATCCGTCGCAAGCTCGACGATGCCCTTGGCCGTGGCGCTGGCAACCAGAGAAGCGACATTGGCCGGTGTAACAGCCCGGGTCGTGTCAGTGCCGGTAGCAAGCTCTGCGTCGGTCGCAAGCTCCACCAAACCCTTGGCCGTAGCGCTGGCAACCACTGCCGCCATACCAGCTGGTGTGACAGCCCGGGTCGTGTCAGTGCCGGTGATCGTCTCGGCGCTCGTGGCAAGTTCAACGATACCCTTCGCGGTGTCGCTGGCAACCTTGGCCGAAAGAGCGAAGGGCGTGACTGCTCGGTTCGCATCCGTGCCGGTGATCGTCTCAGCATCGGTGGCGATTTCGATGATGCCCTTAACGGTGTCGCTGGCGTCGGCGATGGATCCTACGACCGATCCGCAGTCGATTTCCGTCGCATCGAACGTCGTGAGTATGAGATGGCCAGAACCATCAATATGTCCGCCAGTGACCGAATTCGCCTCGATCTCAAGGGTTCGCTCGGCGGTTACTACGGTAACGGTAGCCACGAGACCACCTTTCTGCTATGAGCTGATGGTGTACGTCTCTGCGTCAACAGGTACGACCGTCGGCCATGTGATTTCGGCGATGGTTGCTTCGACCATGACGATGGCCGAGTCGGGGGCGGTGATGGTGAATGTGTCGTCTTCGTTGTCGACAACCTCGAGATCGACGAGAGTGTCGAATATGACGATCAGATCGGCCAACGTGGGGATGCTGGCTGACGTAGATATCGTCCCGTACAGAACATCCTCGACCGCAGCAAGTGTGATGGGATGTATGTATCGAGAGTCAATCACGATATGCGCTGTTCGATTGTAACCCGAGATCGCTACTGGTTTGGTGGTGATGTTCCAGCTGAAGTTCGACGGATCTGTCGAATCCGTGATCGTCTCGTGGGATCTTTGCGAGGGAGCGGCCAGAGCGTTATAGATGATGTGAATCTTGTAGCCGTGATCGATACCTTCTTGATCGTTTCCAATCTTGGTTCGATAGGAAAGACCGAAAGGCTTCCTTGCTTGCTGTGTGACAAACAAGCCCGTACGAACCTCTGCGGTGCCATCGCACTGAGCGAATGCAGGAGGATACGTGTAGGCTTCCACGGTGGCTTCGAACTCCTCGGCGGCCGACAGGTTCAAATACTTCACACCATCGAGGTAATAAGCCTTAGCTTCTCCGCCCGAAGAACTCTCCACAACAGAAGTCAGGCCAGTCCACACAACACCAGGCTGTGCGTCGAGGTATAGAACGCCTCGGTCAATGCCGGCCTCAAAGAAGTGAGAACCAACCGAGCTCCAGTTGAGTCTTGTCATATGAGCGTTCCCTCCTCTCAGCCCCTGGTTCCCAGTTGAGCCAGACGTTGTGCGTTAAGACTATGTTGTCTCTGCGCGGCTTCTCGTTTGCCCATCTTCTTCGCAGGGGCGTTCTTTATGTTGGTCACTCGAACCAAAGCGAAGAGTCGGTTCAAATTCCAAGATTCGTACTCAGCGGGGATGTTCAGAGCAATCATCCAGTATCGAATGATCTCTGCCGTGATGACTTCCCTTGAACTGGGGCTGTTCGGCGTTTCTCTGAACGTGGTGGCCGTACTGTTCTTTCCGTTGATGTAGTCACTGATCTCGGAGAAGTTCTTTTCGGAAAGTTTCAGGAAAATCTCCGGAGGAACATCAGGGGTCAATGTCATCGCCTTGATGTACCAGATCGTTTCTTCCTCGGTCTTCTCGACTCGACTGAGGAATGGTTTCTCGAAGAATGACTCCCATTTTGACAGGGAGACCAGAGAGTGCTCCATGTCCACTGTGTATGTGTCGTTAACGAACTCATTGGTAGCTTCGTTGAACGATTCTGAGATGGGAACGTTGATAGTAAGCACTCTCTGGCCTCCTTTCGATCAGGCGAATCAGACGTAGTCGAAGAACCAGTCGTCGTCCACGACGGTCGGGAACTTGTAGCTCGGGGCCGGCACCGCGTTGACGACCGTGTCCACCGCGATGACCACGGGGCCTGCCGCCACAACCTCGCCGTTGATCATGTAGATCACGCCGGTGACGGTCGGGATCGTGATCGTGTGCGTACCCGACACGAACGTCGGGGCGGTCGGCGTGACCTCCACGACGGTGCCAGTGAAGAGACCCAGGACCGCGGCCGGCAGAGGAAGACTCGGATCGGTGCCGACGGTGCCGTAGAGGAGGTCCTCCAGGTCACCCAGGGCGACGACGTCCACGTTGGTCGAGTCGATCACGATGCTGGCCGTGGGCTTGAAGACGACACCGCCGACGGTGCCGACCTCGACCGGGGTGGTCGAGAACTCCCAGCTGAAGTTGATCGCCTCGGGCGTGTCGTTGATCGAGGCGTAGGCCTTCTCCGACGGAGCGGCCAGGGCGCCGTAGACCAGGTGCAGCTTGTAGCCGTGGTCCGTGCCGGCCAGGTCGTTGCCCAGACGCGTCCGGTAACACAGGCCGAAGGTCTTTCGGGTCTGCTGACCGACACCGATGCCGCCCTCGTAGAGGGTCGTACCGTCGCACTGAGCGAACTCGGGCGGGTACGTGTAGGCCTCGATGGTGCCGCCGAACTCCTCGATGGAGACCAGGTTCAGGTAGGGGATGTTGTCCGCGTAGGTCTTGGTGGACTCGGCCCCCGACGGCGACTCGGTGACGGTCGTCAGGCCGTTCCAGGCGTAGCCCGTGTTGTAGACGCCGACGTTGTTCGGGATGTACAGGACGCCATGGTCGACACCGGTCTCGTAGAGCCGCTCACCGACCTTGTCCCAAGAGAGCTGGGTCATGCTTTTCTCCTCAGAAATAAACCGCGAACACGTCGTGGTTTAGGTTGTTCGCCGCGAAGAAACGCTCGTAGCGACTCAACGGTAGAGCGGCGAGCTTGGTCCGAACATCACTGTCCGGGTCCTGGGCGATGAGCGTCACTTGATAACGCTGGGTGTAGGTGTAGGGAAGATTTCCAGCGTATTCCGTGGTCGCATCGTCTCGCTGATAGACGATGCACGGATAAGCCATCCCCTTACTGGGAGGTTGTTGGAAATACACGTTTCTGGATCCCAACAATCCCTCAAGGAGTGACTGGATCTGCGGGTCCCGGTCCGTTGTAAACACCCCCCAGTTCCAGAATAAGACGGGGTCGCTGAACCGTAACCGTAGATACGATCCAGCGAACACCCGCCCACTTCACGTATTTGATGGCGTGAAAATGTTCGCTGGCATACGCATCGGCCACGATGCTGATCGAGTTGTCGACGGTAATATCGTCATTGACGTGTTGACCGTCTTGAAGACGTCGGGTGTTGCGAAGAATATCGCCGTAGTACAACTTCTCTACGATGACGTCTTCCCAAACACCCGACGTCCCTTTTTCCGTCGATACACCGTAACCAAGTTCGCCGTGGAACCTGGCCATCGCCCGATACTGCTATCAGGCCGCCGGCCGCATGAACGACCAGGAGTCCTCGGCGTTGCTGGCGAAGTAGTAGCCCGACGCCGGAACCGCGTAGACGGTCGTGGACGAGCCGGCCGTCAGGGCGGTCTGCGCACCCGCGGTGAGCGTGGTGGTGCCGTCGTTGCCCTTGTAGACCACGCCGGTGACGGTCGGGATCGTGACCACGCCGGTGCTGGAGACGAAGGCCGGCTTGATCGGGGTGACCAGAACGTTGGCCGCCGCGGTCTTGCGGATGATCAAGGCCGTCTTCGGCTTGATCAGCGCGCCGGACAGGCGGGTCTCCAGCAGGTACTTCTGCTGGTTGTAGTCGATGTCGAAGTCGTCGAACATCGTCAGCTCGCCACCGCGGTCCGTGCCGACGTTGTAGTCGGCCAGGTTCACGATGATGCCGATCAGCCCGCTGACCTCCTTCATCGGCTCCACGGTCACGATCTTGTCGACGCCCAGGGCGTCGGCCAGGGCCGCACGGGTCTCGTAGAGACGCCGGCCGGTGGTGTCCTTGGCCTGCAGGAACTTGTTCAGCTCCGGGATCGTGGTGTAGAAGGTCGGCATGCCGGAGCCCTTGTAGAACTCCATGCCGTTCATGATGACGTCGACGGCCTCGTCGTACGTGGAGCTGGCGTCGTCCACGTTGACGTACATGGTCGTGACGAACAGCTCATGGTCGTTCAGGATCGAGCGGATGCCCGTGCCGTCGGACGCACCCAGCGGGTCCTTGACCTTGTCCTCGGCACCCACGTCCCGGCCGTCACCGATGAGGATCGCGCGGGCGACCTCCTCCTCGGTCATGAGCCGCATCTCCGCCTTCAGGAAGGCGACGATGTCGAAGTCGGTGATGTCGAGCATGTCGTCGCGCTCGAGCTTCTGCTTCTTGTAGATGGTCGTCGGGCCGGTGGTGCGCTTGGTGACCCCGAACCATTCCTCGAGCTTGTAGTTGCCCTTGATGTAGCCCTTGGCGCGGGCCGCGTCCTGGGTCAGGTCGGCCGCGAAGGTCTTGATGCGCGAGAACGGCGTGTGGCGGGTCCCGGCGAGCACCGACGCCACCCATTCCGTGCGCCGCTTGTCGAGCTCGGGGGCGCCGGAGATGTTCTTGGCGTCCGGGAACAGGATATCGATGTTGGTGATGCCGTGCTGCAGGGCGTACTGCTCGACAGCGTGCTTGAGCGAGCCGTTCTTGGCAGCATTCTGCACGATGCTCTGCATGTCGTCGTGCGAGAGGACGAACTTCTCGTCACCGGCTTCGCCGGAACCCTGCTGCTCGAAGAGGTTGCGAGTCACGTCGTTGCTTCCTTCCTGGTGGGCGATGCCCTCGTCGGTGTCGGACTTCTCGGCAGAGCCGGTGTCGTCAGAGTTGTCGGTGGAACCGGCTGTTTCGGAATGCTCGACAGCGTCGGCATCGTTGTCGGACTGGGCCATGGCGGGGGCGCCGTTTTCCAGAGCCACCCCGACCATGTAGTGGAGAACGGACTTCTCCTCTTCGGACATCGCGTCGTAGATGTCCTTGACGGTGGGGGTCTTGTCGACGGCGTCGGCGTGTTCCACCACCTCGACCTCTTCTGCCGGCTTCTCGACCAGGAGCAGCTCGAGGGTCAAGCCGGTGTGGATGATGGCCTCGTCGTCCAGTTCGGTGACGTCGTCCGGGTCAGCGCTGTGCTGGATTCGGACGTAGTCGATCAGGGCTCCGGGGTTGGCTGCCGACAGAACGAGACTGACCTCACGGATGGTTCCGTGAAGCACCTGCTTGGACTTCTCGACCAGCTGATTGGCGTAGATCGACAGCTTGTTGATGTCCTTGTGCATCACGGCGGTCTTGGCGAGCTTGCCGTTTGGGGTCTCGTTGAAGTAGCCCCTGGCGTACATGCCGTCAGCACGAGCTTCGAGAATGGCGTGTCCGAGGACGTTGCCCATCTCCTTGTGGCCGTGCATGTAGACGAGTGGGACCGTCATACCGTCCATGTGCTGGAAGGCCTCGGGCTTGATGACTCGTCCGTCGGAGCACTTGAGACCAGCCTTGGTTGCGTAACCCCCGAAATCGGGTTCCATTTTGACAGTCTCCTCTCTTACGTGGAAGTGGAGTTACTGGCTCCGACGGAGCCGGCCTTGCTCGGTCGCATGGGTAGCGCCGAACGCGTATTGCTGTCAACGACCTCGCCCTCGATGGTGGGAATGTTGGACGATGGTAGTTGCGGATTGGATTGCGGCATGTTGCTGTTCAAGAGCATGTCAGCCTTCGGGTCTAGTGCCGGCTTGATACCCATGAACTGACGTACTTCGTTGGCCGTGACGATCTCGTTTCGCGACAAACTGTCCGCGATTTCCGCAATGTCACTGATCGGCACCATCTTGAATGGATCGCGGAACGCCATGATGGACTGCTTTTGTGCACGAGCTGTCTTGGTCAGAAACTTTCGTTTCATCTCCTCGACAAGAGCTCTGACGATCGGCTCGATTGCTCGGTTGAAGTAGTTCTTCATGGTAGGTTCGTCAGCCGTACCGTTCATCACCTCGGGGGTGAGTCCCAACTGCGTATACAGTTGAGCGGTCAACCACTCGATCTGCTTGAGCAGCGTATTCTCGACCGGACGATTCAGCTGAGTGATCTTCTCCGTGCCATCGGTGTAAGCGATGCCGTACTTGCTACCACGAAGTTGTTCTTCGATCTCGACACGCCGGCGGTTTGCATCATTTCGTCGAGCTTCCGACTTAATGACGTAGGGAAGCTGGATGATCATGTCCAGTTTACCCGAACTGACAGCTTCGTCCACATTGTCAAGCAGGTTGAGCTTTCGAATAAGCCGCTGAAGCGTCGAGTTCGGCTCATTCATGACGGTGTAGAGAGGATTCTCCACGATCGCCACGAATTTCTTATCGAGCGTGACCTCTTGTCGCTGACCCAGCTTCTCGTTCCAGACCTCAACCCGAACGGCCTGGGGGTGCCAGCCACCAACGTGCCCGACCCGCATGGTCTGGATGTCGAAACTT
>ERZ1292644.912-Hain-H14-01um-R2-912-length-16763-cov-8_pt1 | contig 16763 bp, 15 predicted proteins | sample MGYA00564402_ERZ1292644 | MGnify/ENA primary metagenome ERZ1292644 (study PRJEB36523, sample SAMEA6512644) | groundwater metagenome | collected 2019-01-09 | study: AquaDiva: Metagenomics assemblies of 32 groundwater samples
ATCCCCCAACTGGGTGACGCCGCGCGGCCGTGCCCCATGTTTGCAACAGAGCCCTCGTCACCTTGACGGACGGTAAGGCAACCCTGGGAGAGTTTCAGGCCGCGGCCGAGCAGGAGCAAGCCGCGCGCATTGAAGAGGCTTCGGTCAAGGCCGTGAAGGATGCGGCAGAATTGGCGGAACGCGCTGATGCCAGAGCCGCTGCGGTCAAGGCAACCTTCGCCGCCATGGCTAATGACCCCGCCCTCCGTCGAAATCGAGAGGCCAAGGAACTGCGGCAACGCTTCGGCGTGGGATATATCGAAAGCGAAGATTATCGGCGCGTGATGGCGCTACTCAGGCAGGTCGCCACCGGGCAACGCCTCACTGTCGAGGACCTCGCATGGCTCAAGACCGAGGCCGATTACTGCTGGACCGACGAACTGCAGAGAGCCTGGCATGCGTTGGAAGCCGAAGCCCTGACCAAAGCATGGGAAAGCAGCGGTGATCCCTGGAATGCCGTGAATGCGAGCGGGCATTGGCGTAAGGCTGGTGAACCGGAGCGAGCTTTGCGTCTGACCGACGCGGCCTTGGCAAAGGTCGGATCAAATCCCAAACTTAGGTCGGCCTTGGCGACAACGCGTGGCGGAGCAATGCGTGACCTGCGCCGCCTCGACGAGGCGAAGGCACTGGCAAGCGAAGCGCATCAACTGACCTCAAGCGACTATAGACCATGCACTTTGTTGGGCGCTGTCCACATCGAGCTTGGGGACCTCCCTGCGGGGCACGAATGGTATGCAAAGGCCGAGACCCTAGCACTACTTTGGCAGAAGTTTGGTTGACCTTGCGTTCAAGAGGCATCCGCAGCGAGGACATTGGGGCGGTGGAGAGCGTGACAGGTGGTCAAGAATGGCTTGGCGCACTGCTGGCAGTGTGGGTTGCGGCGGCGGGCCAAGGACTCTTTTTTTTCCGTCCCGCCTGAGCGATCCGGCGGCTTTGGAGGTAGGCATAGGCCATCATGGTCATTAAAGCGTGGCGGTGGAGTCCGGTCCAGGACCGGCCCTCGAAGTGATCCAGGCCGAGCTCTTCCTTGAGTTGCTGATGAGCTTGCTCGCATATCCAGCGCGCTTTGATTGCGCCGGCCAGGTCCTTGACCGGGGTGCCGGCGGGCAGGTTCGAGAGATAGCATTTGCGTTCGCCGTTCGAGCGATGCTCGCCCACCAGCCAGGCTTCCTCCCCCGGCATGTGCTGGGCTCCGGCGGAGCCGATCCGCTGGGGAGCTCCGTCGGCGATGCGCACACGCACGGCGGCAAAGCGTGCGGCTAGGCGTCCCTTCGTTCCCTTGCGCCAACTAACCTGACGCCACTTCGCGGCTTCGAGCATGGTGTGTGCGGCCCGGGATTTGACGTCCGGCACGTGCCGCACCCGGGGCCGCCCGCGACCAGCGACCGGAAAGATCAGTTGCACGTCGGCCGGGTAGATCTTCTGGTGCCGGGGGGATGCCGACGGCCCAGCACAGGCCGCGCTCGCTCAGTGCCTGCCGGAACGGAGCGGACAACCCATAACCGGCATCGGCCAGCACGCAGCCGAAGCGCACCCCGGCCGCGATAACGCGATCGATCTCCTCGATCGCGATCTCTGGCTTCGTGCGATATTCCTGCAAGGAAGCAGGCACGCCGGCCTTGTCCATCCGCCCAACATCGCTCGTCCAGCTTTCCGGTAGGAACAAACGCAAGCTCAGCATGAGTGGAACTTCGCCGGAGGCCAACGTCACTGACACCAGCGTCTGGCAGTTCGCGTTCTTGCCCAGCGCCGTGGCGTATTGGGGTGCGACACCCACTGACGCCTTGCCCTTCTTCGGCAGGGCGGTGTCGTCGATGATCAGCCAAGCGTCGTCACCGCCAACCAGTTCGTCCGCCTGGCTCCACAAGGTCGCTTCCAGCGGGGCGCTGTCCCACAGGCCGGCACCGATGAAATGATGCAGCCGGTCATAAGCGACCGCGTCCGACCGGGCCGCCATGGGCTGAATGCTCTTGCGATCACCCGGCCCAATCAGGCCGGCGATATAGGCCGGACACATCCGACGTCCTGTCTTGTTCCCCAGCCCCTCCAAATACGGGCCAAGCCACCGCTCCAAGCCACCGCTCCAAGTCTGCCTGCCAGTTCTCGCCCATCGCCAGCCTCCGTCAAAGCTGGCTCTCCATGAATCACGCATTCGACGTCAGGGGAATCCCCAAAATCACATTTCTGCCAAAGTAGTGCTAGGCAGATCGGCGATATTCCGCTGGTGTAATGCCTAACACCTTTCTGAATGTTCTGTTCATATGGCTTTGATCGGAGAAACCGCAATCAGCCGCAATCGCTTTCAAAGGCAGATCCCGTTTGAGAAGCAATGCCTTTGCTTTCTTAATTTTTCGTTGAATTACGAATGCATGTGGTGTCACGCCGAATTCGAGCTTGAACCTTCGGGAAAAATGAAACGGGCTTAATCCCGCGATCGATGCCAAATCCTCGAGATGAATTCGATCGCCTAGCGATTCCTCGATGTACTCTGAAACCACCTTCCGCAAATTTGATCCTAAAGTACCAATATGAGTTTCCTTTATTGCAATATCAGCATAGTTTCTGATCAGGTGGACTGCAAGTTGCGTTCGTAATGCATCAATGAAGAGGCACTCGCCTACTCCAAAACCACTGTATTCCTGTTCAAGCATATTTAGACAGAATTGGATCATATTATCCGTCGTACAAACACGGTCTGCAATATCGATGCTCGCGAGGTCCCGGTCAAATATTTGGGCAGCGGTTTCGCTGATCGCACTATGGCCAAGATAGATATGCCTGACGTTGATCGCATCGTCCCATTGCCACGTCGATTGTTCACCCCGTGTGAGCAGGGAAATGGAGCCCGGCCGAAGTTTCTCGGTTTGCCAAGGGCCATTGCAACGACGGCGCATGCTGGTATCGGCGTCTTGATAGACCACGATCATATAATCCCGCATCGGCGGAATCTCGACTTCGAGGCCAGCGTAACGATAACCCATTAATGTTAATCCGCGCCAGCCTTGTGCAGTGCTGTCGATCGTTTTGCGTCCAGGAATCCATTTCGTGATATCTTCTGGCGGAATTAGATCATTCATGGCTCACCCCCCAACCCAGAGCGCATGGTGATTGGAAAAATCTCAGTCGAGATCGGCCATTTCAAACCTGGCCAGTTTCGTTCTCTCCTGCACCAAACACTATGGCTTGCTCTTCCATCTGTGCAATTTGAGCTTCGCTGTACCCAGATTCAAGCAGAATGCACCGGCTGTCCTGCCCGAAGCTTGGCGGTGCACTGCGGATAGACCCGGGCGTCCGGCCGAACAGTGCCGGAATTCCCGTGCCGCTGTAATTGCCCATCTTCACCACCATGTTTCGGTGAATGGTATGGGGATGCGCCAGCGCCTCGCTCACGTTGCGCACAACGCCTGTCGGCACGCCGGCATTCAGCAGCATATGTTCGAGAGTTTCGGCCTCAAGCTCGGCAAGGCATTGCGTCAGCAACTCGCCAAGTTCCCTGCGATGCGCGATTCTTGCGGCATTATCGACGAAGCGGGCGTCCACGGCAATATCCGGGCGTTTCAAAACTGCACAAAGTTTGGCGAACTGGCCATTGTTGCCAACGGCAAGATAGATCTTTCCGGTGCGCGTCTCAAACATGTCATAAGGCACGATGTTCGGATGTCCGTTGCCCGTTGCTACCGGAATTTTGCCTGACATCAGGGCGTTGGCGGCCTGAGGATGCAGCATGCTGATCGCACAGTCGTAGAGCGGAACCTCGATTTTCTGGCCAAGCCCCGATCTGCCGCGCTCGATCAATGCGGCAAGGATTGCATTGCAGGCAATAAGGCCGGTCCCGATATCAACCACCGGAGTGCCCATACGGACCGGCCCGTTTCCGGGGTCGCCGTTGATGCTCATCAATCCGGTCATTGCTTGGACCACCGCGTCATAACCCGGATGTCCGCCCAGGGGACCGTCAGCGCCGAAGCCCGTCACATGACAAAGGACAAGCTTCGGGAACAGCGCTTGAAGCACTTGATCGTAGCCCAGCCCCCATTTTTCCAAAGTCCCGCTCTTGAAGTTGTGGACCAGCACATCCGCGCTCTCCAGCAGCTTGAGCACGACCGTGCGTCCTTCGGGCTTGCCAACGTCGATGCCGATCGATCGCTTGTTGCGATTTGCGCCCGAAAAATAGGCGCTGAGACCATCCTTGAATGGAGGGCCCCATCCTCGCGTCTCGTCTCCTTGAGGTGGTTCGATCTTGATGATGTCGGCGCCGTAGTCGGCGAGAACTTGCGTGCAGTATGGTCCGCCGAGAACACGGCTGAGGTCAACGACACGGATTCCTGTGAGGGGACCCGAGGTCATAGCACGTTTTCGTATAGTGACACGACATCATCATAAGACATGTCGCAAGGATTGTTGGCTATCAGGCGAGTAAGTCCCGTGGTGACTTCGCGCGCCATCGCCGGAACGGCATCGGCAGAAATGCCCAGCTGCGATAGCCGCGTTTCCAGACCGCTCGCTGCGAACATTTCCTCCATTGCCGAAATGAGACTATTGGCAGCCTCCGCGTTGCTTGCAAAGGTCCGATTCGGCAAGAATACCTTGGCAAGATGCGCGTATTCAGCTTCTGCGACTACCAGATTGAAGCGCATCACTGGTGCAGCAACCAGAGCATTGCCATGTCCATGCGGCACGTGAAAATGGCTTCCCAGCGGGTACGATAGTGCATGGATCGAACCCACGCTGGCGTTGATGAATGCCATGCCTGCAAGGGTTGCGCCCAGCAACATTGCTTCGCGTGCGGCTAGATCCGATGGGGTGTCGAGGACGCGCGGCAAGTTTTGCCCCAGGAGCGAAAGGGCCTTGTCTGCCAGACCGTCGGAAATCAAATTCTTGCGAGTCCTGCTCGTCGAAGCCTCGATGGCGTGGACCATGGCATCGAGTGCGGTCGCTGCCGTGATCTTGCGAGGCATGCCGAGTGTAAGCGCTGCGTCCAGCAGCGCAATGTCTGGAAGCAGTTGCGGCGCGTAAACAGCCAGCTTTTCCTGTTTGGCACTGGTCAAGACGGAAACCGACGTCACTTCCGAGCCAGTGCCGGCGGTTGTGGGAATCTGGATGAGTGGAAGCCTTTGGCCGATTGCTTTGCCGACACCAATCATGCCGTCGATAGTCTGGCCGCTCGCCGCTGCCAGCGCGACCACCTTGGCCGTATCGAGGGAGCTTCCTCCACCTAGGCCGATAATTGCGTCGGCTCCGAACGATTTGGCGAATCCAACAGCTTCCGAGACGATTGCCATGGGCGGATCTGCTGCTACGCGGTCAAAAATCTCGACCGCGATGCCTGCCGCACCGAGGCTGGACATGGCCTGTTCGGAAAATCCACAAGCCACAATGCCAGGATCGGTGACGAGCAGGACTCGGCTGCCTCCCAGCTCGCAGACGAGGTCACCGACTTGGGACAGCGATCCCGCTTTGCAAATAATGCGCGGACAAGACAGGAAGTTGAGGTCCATAAGTTTCTCCGGTGAGGAAGTTGCTCCGATCAGAAGGCGGCTTCCTTGATCATGTTTCGGGCGATTATCAGTTGTTGAATTTGGGTGGTGCCTTCGTAGATACGGAACAGGCGCACATCGCGGTAGAACCGCTCCACCGGGTATTCAGACATATAGCCCGCGCCGCCATGAATCTGGACTGCGCGATCCGCGACCCGGCCGACCATCTCGCTGGCGAACATCTTGCAGCACGCCGCGTCGGTTGACACGTCCTGGCCCGCGTCGCGCCGACGAGCGGTTTCCTCGATCATGCATCGTGCGGCAAAAGCCTCGGCCTTGCTGTCAGCCAGCATGGCCTGAATAAGCTGCTTTTCGGCTAGGGGTTCACCGAACTGCTTACGCTCCAGGGCGTAAGCGAGGCTTTCCTTGATCAGCCGCTCGGCGGCCCCGACGCATATAGCTGATATGTGTAAGCGGCCGCGATCAAGGACCTTCATCGCTGTCCGAAACCCTTTGTTTTCGAATTCAGGCCCGCCGATGATCGACGATTCATGCACACGCACATCCTGGAAGATCACATCGCAGGTCTGCGATCCCTTCTGTCCCATCTTGCGATCGCGTGCACCGAACGAGATACCAGGGGTAGTCCCGTCCACGAGGAAGGCGGTGACCCCGGAGGAACCTTTGGTTCCCGGCTTGGTACGGGCGAACACCGTAAATAACCCTGCCAGCGGAGCGTTGGTAATATAGCGCTTGGTGCCATTTATCACAAAGTGCTCGCTGTCCCGCTTCGCGGATGTGGAAAGTGAGCCAGCGTCGGAGCCAGCATCGGGCTCTGTCAGGGCAAAGGATGAAATCAATTCGCCCGTGGCTAGGCGAGGCAGGTAGTGCTCCCTTTGCTCAGGCGTGCCGTCAATGATGATACCCTGCGATCCAATGCCGTTGTTCGTGCCGAACAGAGATCGGAATGCGGGAGATGCTTGACCAAGAATAAATGCCGCCTTTACCTCTTCGGACATGGTCAGGCCGAGGCCACCAAACGCCTCGGGTATCGACATGCCGAAAAGACCCATGTTCCGGATTTCCTCGGCAAGAGCCTGGGGAATTGCATCATTCTCGGCCACCTCGGTTTCGCACGGAATGAGCCGCTCGCGAACAAAGCGATCCAGCGTGTCCAGGAACTGTGAAAGAGTTTCGTTGTCCATTGACATGAAATGGGCTTCCTAAAGGCTCAGGGCGAAATGGCGCTGACGTTGCGGACAAGTTCAATCAGCCGGGCAGCAATGTCGGTTTCGATCCAGTCGCGAGTCAGATGAGATGCCGCCCCGCCGCAATTGAAGGCCAGAACGGGCGCACCGTTTGCAGGGATGAAGGGCACGGCAACGGAGTTCACATCCGCCTTCCATTCGCCGATCGAGAGGCAGTATCCGTGTTTGGCGTAGGTCTCGAGAGCATCATTTATCCCTCTCTCGATTGCCGGCCATGCCTGACCCTCGTGGTGGCGGATGTCCTCGATAATTTCAGATCTGCGCTCTTCGGATATCCCCGCCAGAAAGGCGCGGCCCACGGCCGTGGTCGCCAGTTTGATATGGGCTCCCACGTCGATCGCGAGCGTGATCGGGTTCGAGCCGCGGCAACGCTCCAAGTATATCATCGTCAGGCGATCCCTGCCTGCCAGCGCAACAGGCATGCCCGAATAGTCTGCAAGTTCCTGCATGTACGGCTTGGCCAGATCTATGACCGGCAATCCGGCAAGGCATGAGAATCCCAGCGAAAGTACCGGCGGGGCGAGGCGGTATCGGGCTGTTTCCGGGTCGAAGCTGAGGTAGCCAAGGCGGTGCAGCGTATAAGTCAATCTCGATATGGTCGATTTGCTCAAGCCGGTCCGAGCGGCAAAATCGCCGTTGCCCAGCGCCTCACCCTCCCTGCGGAAAGCGCGCAAGACCTCGAGTCCACGCGCCAGGGCAACCACGAAATCGCGGTCCGTACCTTCCTGTTTTGAAAGCTCCTTGCGCGGTCGCACCGCAATACTCCTCTCACCCCGGCCGTTGCCGACTTGAAATGTCTCTACACTGGTAGTAAGAGGTTTGTCAATATTGCGGAATATATTTCCGCAGAGCGGAATAAAATCGGGTTTGTCCAGTTCCGCGTGGTTGCCAAAACTCGACGGTGAAGAGGATTGTTATGACTCAACATGACTATGCAGACATCGCACTGTTCATCGCAGGCACGTGGATCGGCCCGGAAGAGCGCGAAACCCAGCCCGTCATCAACCCGGCGACCGCCCAGCAGATCGGGCTTATCGCGAAAGCGACGCCCGATGATCTCGAGGCTTCGGTGAGATCGGCCCGCGTGGCATTCGAAGGGTGGCGGCAGCTTTCGCCGCTTGATCGCAGCGCCATACTGCGCAGGTTTGCCAATCTGCTTCGTGAGAACGAACAGGCAATTGCAGCCGCCATTACCCTCGACGAGGGAAAGCCATTGGCCGAAGCGATTGTTGAAGTGCGTTCTTCGGCCGATCATATCGATTGGCACGCCGAAGAAGGGCGTCGCATCTACGGTCGCATAATCCCATCGCGATCCCCTGCTGTACAGCAGCAGGTTCTGCGGGAACCGGTGGGCGTCTGCCTGGCAATCACGCCATGGAACTTCCCTTTGAGCCAGGCAGTGCGAAAGGTTGCCGCAGCATTGGCCTGCGGTTGCACAATGATCCTGAAAGGCCCTGCGGAAGCCCCGTCTGCGTGTATGGCCATCGCCCGCTATCTGCAGGAAGCGGGATTGCCTGATGGATGCCTCAATCTCGTCTGGGGCAATGCCGCAATGATTTCAGAAACATTGGTGGCCCATCCCGATGTTCGCAAGATCACCTTCACCGGATCGGTCGAAGTCGGCAAGAGCCTTGCCGAACTCGCTGGTCGTCACATGAAGCGCGCCACGATGGAACTTGGCGGTCATGCGCCTGTCCTGATTTTCGATGATGCAGACGCCGAGGCGACCGCAAGGGTGCTGGCCGGCAACAAGCTGCGCAACGCAGGACAGGTCTGCATATCGCCGACCAGGTTCTTTGTGCAGGCGAGCGTTCACAAACGCTTTGTCGCAGCTCTGGTTGATGCCTTTGCGACGGTCAAAGTGGGTGACGGCCTTGAGCCCGATATCCAGATGGGGCCAGTGTGTCACGCCCGGCGGATTGCCGAAATGGAACGCCTGGTCGACGACGCGCGCGCCGGTGGAGCCGCCATCCTTGCCGGCGGCACACGACAGGGGAATGCGGGCTATTTCTTCGCACCGACTATCGTCGATACTGCGGACGATCGTATCGCGCTGATGCGGGATGAACCTTTTGGCCCCATCGCCGTGGTTTCGCGCTTTGACGACATGAGCGATGCCATCGATCGGGCAAACGCATTGCCGTTCGGCCTGGCGTCCTATGTCTTCACCAACTCGCTTGAACGCGCGGACCGCGCTGCGGCATGCCTGCAGGCCGGCATGGTCAGCATCAATCATTTTGGACTGGCCTTGCCCGAAACCCCGTTCGGAGGGGTCCGTGACAGTGGATATGGCACCGAAGGCGGCAGCGAGACTTTCGATGGCTACCTCAACACGAAATTCGTTTCGCGTTTCGCAGGAGTTTGTGCGTGAGCGATGGGCAACTGGTGCGGATCGAGTGGCGAAATCGTGTTGCGCTTCTGACCATCGACAATCCTCCGCTCAACCTCCTGAAGGCTGCGGTACGTGCCGCCCTGCTTGCGGCGATACGCACGGCCGCCGCCAGCGATCCCGAGCGAATTGTCATAACCGGGGCAGGCAAGGCGTTCGTGGCCGGGGCCGATGCCCGGGAATTTGGCGATGCTCCGATAGAGCCGCATTTGAACGACGTGCTGCGGGAGATCGCGCAACTCTCCGTGCCGACCATCGCTGCGATCAATGGGAGCGCGCTTGGCGGAGGCCTCGAGATTGCGCTGGCCTGCCGGTGCAGGGTTGCCGCACCTTCGGCCCGGCTGGGCCTGCCCGAAGTGACGCTCGGGGTAGTGCCGGGCGCTGGTGGAACGCAGCGTCTGCCCCGTATTGTGGGCATCCCCCACGCGCTCGACATGATTGTGCACGGAAGGCTGCTGTCGGCACGGGAGGCGCATGATATCGGACTTGTCGATAGTGTTGCATCCGATCCCGTCGCCGCCGCTCTCGGCATGGACCGGAATCAACTCGATACCATGCTGGTCGCCGACCGGCGTCCCGCGCCAGCGGCACATCCAGATGCGGTGTCGGCCATTGCCAGGGATGCTGCCCGCCGCGCCCGAGGGCAGAAGGCCCCCGAGCGCGCGCTGGAACTGGTGGCCGGGAGTACCGACTGGGACCTTGATGTCGGGATGAATCGCGAGCGGGAGGCCTTCCTCGAACTTCGCGGATCCGATCAGGCCAAGGCATTGCGCCACATCTTCTTCGCCGAGCGCGCCGCTTCAACCCGGTCATGTTACCCAAGACCAGACCGTCCGATCGAACGGGCGATTGTCGTAGGCGGGGGGAATATGGGCGCGAGCATAGCCTACGCCCTTGCCCGAGCCTCAATCACGGTGACCTTGGTCGAGATGGATGCCCAGCGGGCAGCAGATGCCCGGCGGCGATTCTCGGGGCTGGTCGAACAAGGCACAAAGAAGGGGGTCCTGACCGAGAAAGAGGCTAACAGTATCAGCAGTTTGACGAACGTGGTGGTGGGGCTCGAAAATCTCGGGGCGGCTGACATCGCCATCGAAGCCGTGTTCGAGAATTTCGCTGTCAAAAAGGCTATCTTTGCAGCCCTTGGTGACAATCTGCCGCCTTCGACAATTCTCGCAACGAATACCTCGTACCTGGATGTCGATCTTCTGGCGGAAAGTGTTCCCGAGCCCGCGCGCTTCCTGGGATTGCACTTCTTCAGTCCTGCGCACGTGATGAAACTGCTCGAGATCGTGCGTGGTGGCAGAACGGCTCCGGAAACTCTTGGCGTGGGCATCGCGCTCGCCAGGATGCTAGGCAAAGTGCCGGTCGTGGCCGGTGTGTGCGATGGCTTCATCGGAAACCGGATACTGACCCGATATCGCCAAACGGCGGACATCCTTCTTGCCGAGGGCGCAACACCGTCGAGCATCGATGCGGCAATGCGGGGATTCGGCATGGCCATGGGCCCCTATGAAGCCCAGGACATGTCGGGTCTCGATATTGCATATGCCAATCGCCAGCGACAACGCCTGGACGGCCGCGCCGACGCAAGAATGCTTCCCATACTCGAGTGCCTGGTCGAAGAGCATGGTAGACTTGGCCGTAAATCGATGGCTGGCTGGTATGATTACGATGACGCGGGTCGGCTCCGGCCGTCCGCCTTGGTCGAAGACCTCATCGTGGCGATCTCGGCGAAAGAAGGCTTTGCCCGTCGGACTTTGAGTGAGGCGCAGATTGTCGATCGAATTATCACGTCCATGATCGTCGAAGCCTGCCTTATTCTTGAAGAAGGAATCGCCGCCTCGACACAGGACATCGATCTGGTCTTGGTTCATGGCTACGGATTCCCTCGCTGGCGAGGGGGACTGATGTATCACGCGGACACATTGACTCCGGCTTGCGTGGTTGCAAGGATCACCGAGTTTTCGTCCGCCGACCCTCTGGGCTGGAGAGTCCCTTCACTGATCACGAACCTGGTTCGCGACGCCAGGTCGTTCGCGGATGCCTGAACTTGAAGATAGGTCTGAAGACATGGCTGATGTGTTCATCTGCGATTTCATCCGCACGCCGATCGGCCGCCACGGCGGGGCCCTTGCCAGGGTACGCGCCGACGATCTGGCCGCTGTTCCGATCAGATCCCTGATCGAGCGAAATCGGTCGATCGACCTGGTCGAGATCGATGAGGTCCTGCTTGGCTGCGCAAATCAGGCAGGCGAGGACAACCGAAACGTGGCCCGCATGGCTGCCCTGCTCGCGGGCCTACCCGAGGAAGTTCCCGGCCTGACCCTGAATCGCCTTTGCGCCTCAGGTCTTGAGGCGGTTATCACTGGTGCCCGGTCGATACGGTGCGGTGAACTCCAGCTTGTGATCGCTGGCGGCGTGGAGAGCATGAGTCGAGCCCCGTTTGTTCAGCTAAAAGCCGAAACCGCGTTCTCACGCGCTGTCGCCATGGAGGATACGACCATTGGATGGCGATTCGTCAATCCGGCGATGCAGACGAGCTATGGCGTCGACTCGATGCCCGAGACCGCCGAAAACGTCGCGATGGAGTATTCGATCGGGCGGACCGATCAGGATGCCTTTGCCCTGCGGTCGCAGGCCAAGGCTGCCAGAGCAGGCAGCAACGGACGATTGGCGCGGGAAATCGTGGCGGTCAGCGCCCCAGTGAAGCGGGGGCAAGCCGCGATAATTGACGCTGACGAGCATCCGAAACCGAACACGACCATAGATGACCTCGCTCGACTACGACCAATCGTGCGTACCGACGGGACCGTCACGGCAGGAAACGCATCCGGGGTGAACGATGGTGCCGCAGCATTGCTGCTGGCGTCGAAGGAAGCTGTTCGTCGATATGGGCTGACACCCCTTGCCCGAGTGGTGACCGCTGCGGCAGCTGGGGTTCCTCCCCGGATCATGGGTATCGGTCCGGTTCCGGCGATCAGAAAGATACTCGCTCGGCAATCGCTGACGATGGGCGACATCGGCGTGATCGAACTGAACGAAGCCTTTGCCAGCCAGGCGCTGGCCTGCACGCGGTCGTTGGGTCTGGATGATGAAGATCATCGCGTAAATCCCAACGGCGGAGCGATCGCGCTCGGTCATCCGCTGGGCATGTCCGGGGCACGGATTACGGGCAGCGCAGCGATTGAACTTGCTCAAGGGACCGGGCGCTACGCCATTGTGTCTATGTGCGTGGGCGTCGGACAAGGAAGCGCGCTGCTGCTGGAGCGGGTCTAGGAGACCTGCCTCTGGGTGGCCGCAAAAAACGACAACGGAACGCGCAGTAAAATTCAAGACCTGAAGCCAAGCACGACATAGCTTCTCCACTGGATCAGCTCTCGGCCGCCCGAAGTTTCGGACAACGATCGATTGGGGCGTTCAAAAAAAGATGGATGGAGAGGCCAAATGGCGGACAATCGGGAAGCAGATTTCCTGCGCGAATTGTACGAGGATTGGAGCAGCCGGATGGCCGCCAATCCCGCAATGTCGATTGCCGATTTGCGCAGTATGTTCGACGAGTGGGGCAAACCAGCACGTGAACCCGAGGGCGTAAGCTACAAATCAGATGAAGTCGGCGGAGTCCCGGGAATATGGGCATTTCCGCAAGACGCCGATTCCGCGCGCGTCATTCTCTACACCCACGGCGGAGGTTTCGCCGTGGGATCGGCAGATAGTCATCGCAAGCTCGCAGGGCATCTTGCCAGCGCTCTGGGCGTAACTGCGTTCATTCCCGATTACCGGCGGTCCCCCGAATTTCCGTTCCCTGCCCAGATCGAAGACGGGATCGCCGCATATCTCGGTTTGATCGAAAGAGGTTTCCACCCTGGATTCATAACGACTGCGGGGGACAGTGCGGGCGGCAATCTCGCCATTGCCATTGCGTTTCGGCTCCGTGAGCTGGGCCGGCAACTTCCGGGCAGCATCATAGCTTTTTCTCCCTGGCTGGACATGGCGCTGCGTGGCGCGACACTCGAAGCCAACGCGGCGACGGACGCTCTTGTCGGGCGCCAGATACTCGAGGGCATGATCTCGATGTTTCTTGGCGGCACTGCGGACCCGCTGGATCCGCTGGCCAATCCACTCGAGAATGACTTTCAGGGCTTCCCGCCGCTTTATATCAATGCCGGTGGAGCCGAGGCATTGCTGAGCGATGCCGAGTCGTTGAGCGAAAAAGCTCGCAACGCAGGCGTTTCCGTCACCCTCTCGGTCGTCCCCGGAATGCAGCATGTCTTTCCGGCCCTTGCCGGGCGCGCGCATGAGGCGGACGACGAATTGCTCAGGATCTCAGCGTGGTATCGCGCACTTTGACCGCCGGAAAAACGCATCTTGCAACAATGGTTTGCGCGGAAATCCCGCGCTGGAGGTAAATATGATCAGAAATGTGACCGCGACAAAGACCCCTGGCGCGGACTTTGACGCAATTGTGATCGGCGGAGGCTTCGGAGGGCTCTATGCGGTCCACAAGCTGCGTAATGACCAGGGTCTCCACGTAAAGGCCTATGACAATGCGAGCGATGTCGGAGGGACCTGGTACTGGAATCGTTACCCGGGAGCGCTCTCGGATACCGAGAGCTTCTGCTATCGCTTCTCATTCGACAAGGAACTCCTTGATCAAGGCAGCTGGCAGACCCGCTATCTCACTCAGCCCGAGATTTTGGAATATCTCAACAATGTCGCTGACCGCTTCGACTTGCGCAGCAGCTATCAGTTCAACACCAAGATAGTATCGACCCGTTTCGACGAAGCGACTGGGCTATGGCATGTAGTAACGGACAAGGGTGAGACGGCATCGGCCAAGTATCTCATTACCGGCCTGGGACTTCTTTCGGCGATCAACAAGCCGACGTTCTGTGGCATCGACGACTATGCCGGTGACATTTACCATACAGGCGCGTGGCCTGAAGGGGTCGATCTCAGCGGAAAGCGTGTCGGCATAATCGGGACGGGCTCAACCGGAATTCAGGTGATCATTGCCCTGGCGCCCCAGGTAAAGCACCTGACCGTATTCCAACGATCTGCCCAATACGTCGTTCCGATCGGAAACTGGCCCGAAGACACTGAGACGATCGATACCTACAAGGCCAACTATGACGAAATCTGGAAGCAGATAAAGAGTTCGAATGTCGCCTTCGGTTTTGTCGAGAGCACCGTTGCGGGAATCGACGTCCCCGAGGCCGAGCGGGAGTGCGTATTCGAGGAAGCGTGGCAGCGCGGTGGTGGATTCCGCTTCATGTTCGAGACCTTCAACGATGTCGCGATCAGCGATGAGGTTAACACCTCGGCGGCAAACTTCATCAAGCGGAAAATTGCCAAGATCGTGAAGGATCCAGAAATCGCCCGGAAACTGACGCCCGGCGATATCTATGCCAAGCGCCCGCTGTGCGCGACGGATTATTACGGTGTTTACAACCGGAAAAACGTATCGCTGGCAGACGTCAAGGACGATCCGATCGCAGAATTCACGACAAGAGGCATCCGCTTGGCCAGTGGGATCGAACACGAACTTGACGCGGTGATTTTCGCTACAGGTTTCGATGCGGTCGATGGAAACTATACGAAGATCGATATTCGGGGACGCGGTGGCGTCACCATCCGGGACAAGTGGGCCGATGGCCCTCTGGGTTACCTCGGGATGATGGAAGCCGACTTTCCGAACATGTTCATGATCCTGGGCCCCAACGGTCCATTCACAAACCTTCCTCCCAGTCTCGAAAGCCAGGTGGAATGGATTTCCGACACGATTGCAACCATGGAAGCTGACGGCCGCTCCACTATCGAGCCGACGCAGGAAGCCGAAGATGCCTGGGTGGAAACCTGCCGGACAATTGCCAACATGACACTGTTCCCTAAGGCGGAATCGTGGATTTTCGGGGCGAACATTCCTGGCAAGAAAAACGCAGTGATGTTTTATCTCGGTGGTCTCGGCAATTACCGTTCAGAACTTCAATCGGTACGGAATTCGGGCTACGAATCGATGATATTCGATCGTCAGACTGCAACCACCGCGCTTTGATGACCATCGAAATTCGTTCGCGTCTGAACGACCGGACTGTTGCATTCCCCATCCCCCGCAAGGCCGTGACAGGTTCGGTCGTGCGGGGGACACGCTGCTTGTGGCCCGTCGATCGAGGGGTTGTCAGCAATCAAGGCTCGATTTCGCGGCATCGCCTCTAGCCCGGCTTATTCATGAGCCCGCTGCACTGGGGTGTTTAGGGTTTGGTGGGTCGGTTGCCGCGTGATCTGGGCGAGCGCCGGCGCCGGCGTTTTTCCCCGCAGCAGGAGCGATGGGCTTTTCGAGGTTGATGGACGAGGGCTCGGGCTTTCATCGGCACTGCCGCACTGGCTATGTCGGTGCTGGCCGGAGAATGGTGGCGATGGCTTTGAACACGCCGGCGTCCGGGCAGGCTGACGCGAAGGCGAGATGGATACGCGAGGAGGTTTCGATGACGCGGGCAGCGACCTTGAGCAGCCGCAGGCGTAGCGTTGCGAACTCGGCTGTGGCGAGCGCGGCTGTCTTGGGGATTTCCTGTTGGATGCGCCACATCAGCCAGTAGACAGCGGTGTGGAGGATGAGGCGCATCTGGTTGGCGTTGGCGGATCGGCACGAGGTGCGATCGCTAGCGAGTTGAGCCTTGTGGCGCTTGATCAGCCTTTCGGTCTGGCCGCGCGCGCAGTAGAGCGTGTCATAGATATGCTCGGCTGAGCCTTCGGTCAGTGAGGTGACGACATAGCGGATGTCCATGCCCAGCGTGCTGGCCTCGATCCGGGCGACGACGCGGCGCTGGCACTTCCAACTCTTCGCGCCGTAGTGCGTTTCGGCATAGTTGCGCAGGACCGGATACTGGGCCGTGGCCCGCTTGACCGCGCAGGCATCGACGATGGCAACGATGACCGTATCAGCACGCAGCGCGGCATTGGTCGGCAAGCCGAACACGTAATCGACGCGGTGGGCCTCGCAGAAGGCCTTGACTTCGGGGCGGCCATAATGCCCGTCGCCGCAGAAGGTGATGTGCGTTTCCGGCCAGTACCGGCGGATATGACGCACCAGGCGCCGGATGTGGCCGGCAACTTCGGCGCCCGACGGCGTCTTGCCGGTGCGCAGCAGAATCGCGACCGGACGACCGGTCGCGGTGTCGTACACATGGATCGGCAGGAAGCAGCGCTCACCGTGATGCCCGTTCCAGAAGGACAACTGCTGATAGCCGTGCACGACATCGCAGGTATCATCGAGGTCCAGCGTCACCGCCGCCGGTGGAGCCGGATAGCTGGCGCAGTAGACGCCGATCATCTCAGCCATCATCCTGGCCAGCTCACGTGTGGTCGGAGCATTCTCCCAGCGGCTCATCGTCGGTTGGCTGGCAAGCCCCGCGCCCGATCCCGGCAACTTGCCCAGCGCCAGGCGGAAGCCCGGATCGTCGCGCAGGGCGTCGAGATCATCGGCATCTTCATAGCCGCACGCGATCGCGAACACCCGGGCACGTAGGATGTCATCGAGGCGGCTCTGTTGCAAACTCTGACACGGTTTCCAAGATTGGGCTCATGTACTGTCAA
>ERZ1292644.914-Hain-H14-01um-R2-914-length-16749-cov-7_pt1 | contig 16749 bp, 13 predicted proteins | sample MGYA00564402_ERZ1292644 | MGnify/ENA primary metagenome ERZ1292644 (study PRJEB36523, sample SAMEA6512644) | groundwater metagenome | collected 2019-01-09 | study: AquaDiva: Metagenomics assemblies of 32 groundwater samples
CTCAGACACCGTGCGGAAGCTCGTGCAGCTTGCGCAGGGCCGGATCTTCTTCGGAACGCCAGCCAACCCGAGCCGCAACTGCGATCTCGACCCGACCGTGAGCCTGGTTGTGACCGCCGCTGATACGAACACGTCGACCACACACCAGCTCGGGCGCGTGCCGGCTGCGTATCTTCAGATTCGGCAGACGGCGGGCGGTCGGGTGTACGATGCCAGCGGTGGGACCGCCAACTGGACGGCAACCGCGCTCGACCTGCGGGCCACGGTCCCAGGTACCTACACGATAATGATCTGGTGAAGCGATGAAGACCTGCACGGTATGCAAGAAAGAACTCGAAGAGACAGCGGAGTTCTTCCCCACTCAAAAGGGGCGACTCCTGCCGAAATGTCGGGAGTGTACGAATAAGTATGTCCAAGCTTGGAGGCAGAAAAACAGGGGACGATTGTTGACAAAAGAGGCTACATTCAGAGAAACGAAGCGAGCAGCCTTTCGTGCCTATCACACAGCATGGCGCCGAAAGAACGCTGAGCACGTGAAGACGAAGGCGCGGGAGTGGCGCAATCGCAACAGAGACAAGGCGCTGGAAAATCAGCATCGGTATGAGGCCAAGCCCGGCTACAAGGAACGCAGGAAACTCTACTACCGGGCTACTATAGATCGGCGGAGAGATCATCTGTTCAGAAAGATGTACGGAGTGAGTTTGGCAGAGTATGTCGAGATGAGCAGGCAGCAGGGAGGTCTCTGCGCGATCTGTTGTGGGGCGCCTGTAGGAAACTCAAGCAACCTGTCTGTCGATCACGACCACGAGACAGACTTGGTGCGCGGGTTGCTGTGCGGAAAGTGCAACTTTGCGATTGGCCAGATGGACAACTCCCCGGAGAGACTGCGAGCAGCGGCAGACTACCTAGAGAAGCACAAAGCGAGGCACCTACATGTTGTATGAGATGAAAACTGCTACTAGGCTCGCCTGTGCTTTTGCGCTCTGTATCTGTATTCTTGGGGTTCAAGGTGCGCTACCAGTAGCTCTTACCACGTTCTCGAGCGGTACAACCATCCTCAGCGCTTCGGTCAATGACAATTTTCTTTCAGTCTGGAACCCCTTGAATGGCCAGATCAACACCGCGAACCTCCTGAACGGCGGTATCGATCCTGCTGATATCTCGTCCACGGCTGACTTCACGTTCCAGTCCGTCGGGATCGGACCCACGGCGGCGGCACTGGCGAACGAGCCGGCTCGGATCTCGGAGACGATCCCGAGGCTCTTCTTTCACAACGCTACCACTGGCTATGCGGCCACCGATGGGCTGTACATCGGTGGGACTTCAGCATCCTCCAACGCCGAGATCAACTTGCTTGAAGCCGCCCGCCTGGAGATCTTGCAGAACGGCACGATCAGAGTCGAGCTGGACACGACCGAGATGGTCGTGAACGAGCCAGCTAACAATTATGACTTCCGCGTCGAGGGTCAAGCGGACGCAAACGCCCTCTTTGTGGACGCCTCTTCCGATAGTGTTGGCGTAGGGACGAATACGCCGGGTCGTTCCCTCGAGACTCGCTCGACCAGTGCGACCCGCTATATCCGCATCCGTGGTAACAACGCCGCTGGCTACTCGGCCGTCTTGGAACTCTACGACGACAGCGCTGACAACAACTGGCAGTTTGCCTACGAGGACCAGACTGTCTCCGGGAAGCTCCTTCTCGGCAAAGGTACAAGCGGAGCTTTTGGGACAGAATACGCCAGTATCGATCAGAACGGCGGGGTAGTGATCAATGAGACTGGGACTGCTACTGGAGACGTACGCATGGAGGGCGATACCAATTCAAACCTATTCTTCTTGGACGCGTCCTCAGACTTCATTGGTATCGCCACCGGGGCTCCGGTCCAGAGATTGGACATGAACGGGAACCTCCAGCTCAACACCCAAGGGAACAAGATTCTCGTCAAGGAAGGCGCGAACGCATCTATGGGAACAGCGACGCTCGTCGCCGGAGTCGTCACGGTCTCGAACACCCTCGTCACGGCGAGCAGCCGGATCTTCCTCACTCCTTATGGAGCCGGCGCTGGCGCTGGAACCTGGGGGCCGGTGTGGAGCCCAGCCAGAGTCGCGGCCACGTCATTCGACATCAGCTCGACCCTGACCACGGACACCCGCACGGTCGCCTGGAGCTTCATCGAGCCCGCGCCATGATTCTAATCAGCATCGGGTCTATCATCGGACTCGCTGGCAGCCTTTTCGGTCGCAAGCCCAGTACCCCTTCTGGCGCAGGACCCGTCACGCCCATTCAGCCGCCATGGCCGAACCTCGGATTCATCGGGCCGCCGATGACGCCTGGCCTGCGGGTCATCCTGGATGCGGCCATGACCACGGCCACGCCTGCGGAAGCCGTGAAGGAATTGACGCGCCAGCGGGACGAGTCGACCGCCGATCCCGAGCGACATGCGATGCTCGTTCAGGCCGTCCAGACCGCTCAGCGATGGAGCGAGATCCAGCCGGACAAGCACCTTTTCATCAAGATGGCCCTTGAGTCCGGCGATGACCTCGGGCACGAACTGTTCACGCAGCGCGGACCACAGCTCTATGACGAGATTCTCGGGCGCTCTCGCCAGCCATCGGTTGGCGCCATCCTTGGCCAGCGCGCCGCGGCATCGCCGGACACGTTCCTTCCTGGCGGCCAGAACCCGTTCGCATCCCAAACCTTTAGTCGCCTCTCGACGACAGGGCCAGCACGCGATGACATCCTGGGTCAAGTTAGGGGCCTCGGTCGTCCGAGCACCGCACCGCCATCGCGGCCCAATGGTGTCGAGGGCATCGGAGGCCGGCCGAACCCGTTTGGACTGACGCGACCAGGACAGCCCGATCGATACAACATCGAAGACTTCGAGCGCCGGACGGCTGGCGCCGGACCCGCCCCGGAGTTGCCCCCCTCTCCGGGCGGATTCGGAGAACCGCCAGCCGTTCAGCCTCGACCAGCGCCAGTACCGACGCCAGGACCTGGACCAACACCAGGACCCACGCCAGGGCCGGGCCAAAATCCGTTCGCGACCATCAACCAGGCCGATGTGGACGCGCTCACGCAAGCCCAGCTTCAGGGCCGTGGCGTTCGCGCCACAGAGATCCAACGCGCCATCAATACCAAGCTCGGACGCGGGCCGCGCTATACACCGGCCGAATGGGACGCTCTGAAGCAGCGCGTCCTATCTGGCACCTTCAACAAGGCTGACCTGACCACGCTCCTCGGAGGCTCATCCTGATGGTGCTCTTGCGAAAGAAGAGCAATCCGTTCGGAACGCCATCGAGCTTCCAGAACACGGAGATGGGGCCTGGGAACGTCAACCCAAGCAACTCGAGGCCGTTCGGTAGCCCGCCGACATCCAACCTGGGCTCGACCTTCGGCGCCGCGATGCAACAGAAGCAGTCAGAGAGTTCGTATGGTCGCTTACTAGCGGCCGCGCCGCAATCGTTCGGCCGCCAGATGCCCGCGCTTGCTCCAGCTGGTGGCATGAGGTCGAAGATCAGCAGTACGGCAGGGTCAATTCCTCGAGCGGCGCTTGGAGACGGATCCGCGCCGCCCTATGTCGATCAGCGAGATCCGCTCCCCTCCGGCATGATCTGGTCAAGGCGTCGCGTCATCACTGGCGGCGCTACCCCTGTATTCGAGGATACGGGGGAACAAGCCACCCAGACTGACATCAACGCCTACAACGCCTTCCTGACGTACCGCACGACGGGAGAGCCTACGGGCAGGCAGCCGGGCCCTGGAAGCATAGGTGGACCGCCAGCTGGTGGCGGTACTGGTTCTGGGGCGGGTGGTTCTGGAACAATGCCACGATGGCCACCAACCACGCAAACCGGAACTGGCGGAGGTACGCCTCGGGCTCCAGATCCAATCGGACGTGGCACTGAAGATGTGACGCCGCAAGGCGGTAGGAGCAGAACCCGCTGGATTGGCGTCAATCCGCCAAGAACGGTTAGGCTGGACCCGTCAGGGACTGGGTTGACCTTCGCGGATACCGGGCAGCGTGCCACTGATGCCGATTTGAGGACGTACAACGACTATCTGATGGACGTTGGGCTACCGCAAGGCACCGTGTTGCCTCGTGGGTATCGCATCACCGCTTCAACGACAGGTGGCGGCACCGGCACAACGACAGGCGGAGGGACCGGCACACCGACAGAAAGCTGGGGATCGCCTGGATGGAGACTGATCGTCATGGGGGACAAGATCGTCTATGACGATGATGTTGACGGCCCGCCAGCCGACGCATCTGAAATCGCGGCGTACAACGCATGGGCGCGAGCCAACGGAAAGCCAGAGGTTAGGCTGCCCACCTCTGGTGGCGGCACCGGCACAACGACAGGCGGTGGCACTGGGACCGGCGGCGGTACTGGTAGAGCCGGCACCGGTGGAGGGACTGGAGGCGGTGGCCTATGGACCCCGCCGAAGCCGGTCGAAGTGAGCGATGTCAGCGGCTTTCCAGGGTCCATCGCGCCCGCCGGAAGCGATCCGAACAGGCTGGGTATTCCTGACGAATCAGGCAACCCATTCGGGCGGCAAGCCGGTGACGCCATCAGCGGCTCCCTCTCGCCGACTGGCCGTTTCGATATCGGGCTTCCAGACGAGACGGACGCCTATCGCACCACTCTACCGAACCCGCAGGATTTCATCGACCGCCGCCTGAAAGACTACGATGCCTTGGAGAAGGAGCGTGTCACTCGGGAAATCTCGCAGATGAACGCGAGCCTGGCCGCAAGAGGGCTCTACTCTGCCGGTGGGGCGGCCGAGATGGAGCGACGTATCCTCGAAGAGAGCGGGCGCCGACGAGATGCCTTCACGACCGATCTGATGATCGAGGCCGAGCGTCAGGGCCAGTCGAACGCACGAGACGAATTCGGCCTGAACCTCTCGGCCCGAGGCCAAGAGCTGGGCTATGGCCTCCAGCGGTTTGGAGCGGCCCAAGGCGCTGGCGAGAATGTCTTCGGACGGGCGCTATCGGCCTATCAGGCAGGAGAGGGCACAAGCGGAAGGAAGTTCAGCGAGGGCTTGCAGCGCTTCGGAGCTGGTGAGACGGCCGCAACACGACAGTTCACGGAAAACCTGGACCGTTTCCTGGCCTCTCGACAGGTGGGCCGGGAAGAGCGGGCCAACATTCTCGACAGATTCCGGGCGGGCCTGGCCGCCCAAGAGCAGCAATTCCAGCAGGGCGTGACTGGCGCCTTGACAAAGGAACAACTGGCCCAAGGCGAGCAGGGCCGGCGGCTGACAGAGCTTCGGGCGAACCTGGATGCTGAAGCGCAGAACTTCAACCAGAGCCTTGTGGCGTTCCGAGAGGACAAGGCGACCAGGCAGCAGGTGGAGGATTCAGTCCTGAAGTTCTGGTCGGTCAAGAACGCCTATGAGCAGCAGGATTTCGAGAACAACATGAAGTCTCTGGAGCTACAAAACCTCATCACGCGAGCACAGGCTGAAGACATACGGGCAGCGTTCACCACTGCGGCTGATTTCCGCAGGAGCGAGCAGGATGTACTGTTGAAGCTGGTAGCGCTTGCCGATCTCGATGATCAGCGGAAGATCGATGGCCTGAACCAACTTCTACACACGAGCGGAAACCTTCTGAATGGCGCTCTGGACATGCAGCTACGGGCGGCCCTTGGCACTCAAGCCGGGCAGGGCACGAACGCTGAGATCAACGCGGCTACGAGCGCCGCACGGGCCAGGCAGCAGGAATCCGTTTTCTCTGGTCTGTCCGATGTCTTTGGAGGTCTCGGGTTCTGATGCCATCGCGATTCGATCCAGGGGCTTTCGGCGATAGCTATTGGGATCGCCTGAATCAGTCGCGAGACACGAGCTTGCGAAAAGCTCAACTGCTCCTGGAAAAGAAGAAGTTTGAGTCCGGCTTGCCGAAGCTGGCCGAAGAGACAAAGGGCTTGAAGCTAGAGAACGAGCGCGAAGAGCTGATCGACGCGCACTTCAAGGCCAAGGCCAGCGCCGTCGGACTGCCATCAGAAAGCCAGGAAACGATCCTCGACATGCGGCGGTTCGGAAATGACGCGCAGAGGAAGAAGGCCAACGAGGTCATCCAGAGCGTCATCAAGATCCATGTGCCGGCTCAACTGGCGACGATGGATCAGGCCGATAAGATCGCGCCATCGGAACCGTTCGGCCGCTCCCGGCGCGATCCGGAGAAAGGCGCGGGCAATCCGTTCGTTGCCGAGGCGCCGCCAGCGCCACATGGCGAGCAGCAGCCAGGCATTACCAGGCGTGCGCTCGGTTCTGTCGATAGGCAACATGGACTCCAGGATGCGCTGAACAACATCGGCCTGGGCCACATTCCTGGGCTTGCCGAAACGGTCGGCCGCGTCGGGTTGCGCGGAGCTGCCAGGGCTGGCACGCTGCCGCAGCAAATCAAGGGGTTCTCCGAGGCCGCGATGGCGCCCTATGAATCGCTGGCCGGCATCCGCCATCTCGACACGGCGTCCAGCCAAGCCATCGGCAAGACGGAGACGGAAGACGTGTTGCGAGAGCCTTCCCGCTCGAAGCTGATCGCGGAAACCGAGCTGGACCGCGCCAAGGCAAAAGCCGAAGCCGAAGGGTCCGGTGGCGGGACCCGCAAGCGATCCGCCCTGCTCAAGCACTACGAGTCTCAGGCCAGAATGCTCAGCTCACAACTGACCGGCCTGGAGAAGACCGTCAACCAGAACTCCCGCCTCTTCAAAATAGCGAGCTTTGCCAAGATGAGCCAGGAAGAATTCGAGCTGTTGCCGCTGGAGAAGAAGGCGCAACTACTGGCGGACGGAACCAACAGTTCCCAGATGACCAATCTCAGGTCGAGAGCCCTTCGACTTTCGCGAGAACTCGACAAGGTATATAGCATCGTCGAACGCTTCCGTGAGCAGGAGGGGCTTGCCGCGCCTGAGCCCATGCTTCCAGGCTCCGTTGAAAACAAGCCGGCATCGAGTCTCTTGCAAGAAATGGAAGCTGGAGACGCCAGCGTTGGAGGTTCCATCGGTGGTTCCGTTGGAGCTCGCTTCAGGGCGCGCATGCGAGCACGGTGATGGACGACAGCATTTTTACAGATGACGAGTACGCCCAGATGGAGACGTACTCCAGGAGTCACCCCGAGATGTCGGATGACGATATCCTGAATCGGGCGCTCGCCGCGAAGAAGCGATTGCAGGTCAAGGCGCCGGCCGCCCCCACAGAGGAGCCGCCGCCACTACCAAGGCCAGGTCCGCCGCCTGGCGCCACGGCGGTACCAGTCAAGCCGACAGGCGGCACAAGCCTACCCTACGGCGGGGAGCCGGCCGGAACGGCCCGCCTTGGCCCCGTGGGGCTTGCGAAGCAGCGGGCGGCCGGCATCGAAGAGCCTACTTCCGGTTGGATGAGCGCACTGGGGCATATGGCCTCACAGGCGGCTCGCGGAGCTGCCGCCGGAACTGCCGAAGTCCTCGGGGCTGGCTTGCGGGCGGTAGGCGCGACAGGTCTGGCGAGGCAGGCCAAAGACGAGAGCCTGTTGATCCTGCCGGAAGAGCCCGGCGGAACTCGGGAGCGCTTCCGCAAGGCCATCGAGCCCATTCGCACGCTGCCGGAACGGTTCGGCCGTGGCTTCGTGGAACCAGGCGAAGAGCAGGACAACCCATTCCTTCGCGCTGGCCGTGCGGTCTATCGCACCGTCGCTTCCGTACCGGAAACTCCGATGCACGCTGCCGCAGCGCTGGCATCCCCCCTTGGCGCTGCCGTTCAAAAGGCTGGCGTGACTGTCGGGCCCTACACACCGGAAGAGGTCGCCGATGCCGTCCAGACAGCCGCAGGGATCGGCGCGGGCGGGTATGGGTTCATGAAAGGCTTGAAAGCCTTGCCATCAGCGCTGGCACAGCCTGTAGCCATCGGCGCTGGTGCTGGCATGCTCGCTTCTGGCGCAGGCGGATCGGCCCAGGAGCTTGCGAAGACCGAAGGGCCATTCAACATCCTGGAGAGACGACTGAGGCCGGGCTCGCCAGAGACTCCACCCGCACGGCTGATCGAGCTGGGCGCGGAATTGGCGTTGGGCTCCATGATAAAACGGCCGCTTGAGGCGATGGGTCGCGAAGCCGCTCGACCCGTAGAGCTTCCGGCCGTCGCGCCAGAACTGGGCGCTGTCCTTCAGAACCCGTTCGAGCACACGCCGCCAAAGCAGGCGCCAGCGCCAGAAGCCAAGCCTCGCGTCTTGATCGTGACGGCCCAGCCGAAACCGGGTGAGTCAGCGCGGGCGGCGAAGTGGAGAATGATTCGGGAGAGGTATAACGCGCCAGAAACGAATGAGATCCCAATCGGGGCCATCGAGCGCAAGATGATGGAAACTCAGTCCGAACGCAATCTGGCGAAGTGGCGTCAAGGCATCGAGTCGCTCAAGGCGCCGGAGGCCAAGCAGACACCCATCCAGCCAATAGAGGACTGGATCGAGACGGAAGAAGGGATCGGCCGCGACATCACGGCAGGAGAATCCGAAGGCTTGGGGACTGCCCGTGTCTCCCGAGCAGCGAAGGCAGGCGAGCGTCTACTGGAAGAGGCCATCCGCGCCTCGGAGCAGCAACCCGAGGGCGGGGCGCCGGAAGAAATGGCCATGCCGGATGTCGATCGCGCCGCGCCAGAGATCCAGCCGAAGGCTGCGGAGAGTGCCGGATCAGCCGAGACTGTTCAGCCCGAGGCTGCGATGGCGCGGAAGCCAAGGCGCGAATCACCTGAGAGCGTGGCCAAATCGACCATCTATCTCTCTCCGGAAGAGTTGAAGGACGCCGGCATGAGCGACAGACAGATCGCCCAATACCGCAAGGATTTCGCACTCCTCAAGGCCGCGCTTCGGAAGGGCGATCGGAAGACCGCCTCCGATATCGCCAAGCGATTGCTGCCGACGATCGACGCGCTCGCTCTCCGAAAAGGGACGCCTCCAGCGGTCGAGCAACCCGGCCCACGTTCTATTACTGCTGGCTCTACGGAAGGACCCGAGGCGGCCCTGAATCACTACCACTATCTGCTCAACGATGAAACGGCCCTGAAGCCTGGGCAAAGAGCATGGCTTCAACAGCAAGTAGAGATGGCCCGCTCCATTCAGAAGAACGCCGCCAAGGTGTCTGGGGAGGCTCAACAGGCCCTTCAAAAGCAGTTCGCCAAGACAGTTCAAGCGATAGACGAGGCCGCCCGCCAGCTCGGGATTCAGGCGCCGAAGCCACCGGCCCCGATCCCAAAAAAGAAGGGCGGCCCGCAGAGCTGACCGCAGGCGAGTCGCCCCAAGAACCAGGCGGAAAACAGGTCCAAAAGTTGATGTCGGCCGGTATGCACATCCAAGATGAAGGCGCGGAGTCACCATGGAGCCACGCCGTAACGTATGACCGAATCTTCCATGACGAACGGGTCTACCCGGTGCATTTCTTCATGAATCGCGAGACAGGCAAGCTCTACGGTGGAACGATGCCGATGCTGAAGGCAGCGAAAGACGCCAGCATCGAAGATGCCCTCGTGGATCTGACGGATTTCGATCCAGCCGCGGTCGGCTCCATCGGCGGCAAGGGTGGCATCCCTATTCTCTCCAACCTGAGACAACTCTTCGATCCAGGCCTAAACCTGCCGAAGCGAGCCTCGGGGACCGTCCATCGTGAGATCATCCATCCCGCCCGCATGGCCAGTCTCAAGATGGACGTTGTGAGCGGAGAGTGGGTCCGGCGCTTCGATGAGGTCCTTCACGAGTCACCTGCTGCCGATCTCTCTAAGGTAGTGGAGTGGCGCAATCTGGCCAATGACCGGGCGAAAAATGGTCTGGTGCCAGATGCCGCCAGTGAGTTGACGCCATCTCAACAGGCCATCAACACCAGGCTCCAGCCGCTCTTCGATGACTTCCATCGAGCGATGGGCGTCAAGGGGTATGTCCGATGGTTCTGGCCAAGAGAGTGGGCCCCAAGTGAGTTTCCAAGCGTTCGCTCGGCGAGCCCAACGGCCGAGCATGCCAGAAAGGCGGAATACGATCCAGCAAAATTCGTGCAAGACTTCGATGACGCCGTGCATCGGTACGTGCGGCGCTACACGCGTTCGGCCGTCTTCCGCCCAGTGATGGACGGCATCAGGATCAAGATGGCTCTGGTACCAAAGACAGAGGGCGCGACAGCCATCCCGACCCTTGGCGATGTGATCGGGCGAAAGACTGCCGAAGAACTCGCCAGCATGGCTCAGTTTCCGAACACACGGGCTGTCATGCAGGCGACCGGGGGGTATATCTATTCCAACGTTCTCGGTAGTCCGCTGGTCGGGATCGCCGATGCGCTTGGCGCCAGCCCTGCCACGAGACAGGCGGTTGCCGCCATACCGTTCTTGGGAAACCTTGGATCGAATGCTCAGAACATGACTCAGGCATTGTGGACAACTCCTCGCTACGGGCCCGAGGCCGTTGCCAAGACGGTCGGCGCCTACGTTGTTGATCCAACCGTCTTCAACCGCAAGGCTGAGCTGCTAGGCACGCTGGAGCACACCCACATGGAAGAAATTCAAGTCGGCCGAAGAACCGAGATGCGTGAGCTGCATCTCTATCCAGCCGTGCGCTGGCTGATCGATCACCTGGACGCGTTATCGGACCACAACCTTTCCGCCTACAGAGACACAGAAACGGCCAACAGAGCCATCGTGAGCCATCTGGAAACGTCGAAGGCCATCGGCGCGTGGAAGGCATCGGCGCATCTCACTGGGCCTGATCGGATTCGACAGACAATGGAGGCGATGGACTGGCGCTTCTTCTCGCGGGGTGAGCTGGATGTCCTGATCGCCGATATCAGGGCCAATGACATGGCGAGCTTCGCGAGGGATGCCGCCATCGCTGCCGTGGATACGTTCATGTTCAGCTACGGGCGAGGGAACCATCCGGCTATCGTCAAGTTCGTGCGGAATCGCTGGCCAGAACTTGGGTACGCGTTCTCTCAGTTCGTGAGCTTCACGAACAACACGGTCATGACCTTCATCCCAAAGGTGCTCCGGTTGCCTGGAGCTGGCGATGCAGTTATGAGAGAACTGGAAGGCCAGCCGATCGGAAACACCTACGTCCGCGCTCTGGACCGCTTCTTCGATCTGGCTGCCCGAACGCCAGTGCGCGCCGGGATCGGAATCGCTGGCGTCCTTGGCCCGCTCTACATCGCCGGCACCCTATTCAGAGCGGGTGGCGTCGATATCGATGACCGCATCCTGTTCAATCCGAACGAGCTGTTACAGCGTAAGCCTGGTCCGATTGGTCAGCTCTTTCTGGCTGGTCTGGCAGCGGCAAGCCATGCCTTTTCACCGATGACAGCCGATCAGGCGGTTGGACCCGTTTCGAAAGAACTGGAACAAACGCTTCAGCTTATGCTGCCGACTGGCAGCATGGACTGGATTCGGCTGGTCTTCAGCTACAACGAGTCCGACAAGGAAGCCCGATTCAAGCTCAAGGATAGAGTCGGGCGCTTGCCGGCCGAGCATCAGGCCGATTTCTACTCTCTCTTCAAAGACCCATTCAGCGACCAGCGGGAGGGCGGAATCAACGTCCTACGCAGGGATGGCAAGGAGATCCTCTACAGCCGGACCTTCACCGACGCGCTCATGAGACAGATGAAGCTCTCATCGGTCTCGGAGGCGGCTAGGCATGATATGTTGACCTACCAGAAGCGTCTGGCGACGATTTCCGCCATGGAGAGAAAGCAACGAAAGGGCGAGGCCGGGTTGACGGATGACGCATGGCTGCTCTGGCAAAAGCTCTTGAAGGTGGCATCACGGATGGATATCGAGCGAAAGCACATGACCACGATGGAGGTTCAGCCATGACAAGGATTCGTCTACTCTCGGCCGTTTTTATTCTCGCCATCCTTTGTGGCGTTCTCCGCGCCGACTGGAGAGACGCCTATGTGGCGAACTCTCCGATCACCACGCACAACGCCGTCGTCATCGCCGCAGCCGGGGTCAGCACGGCAACGGCGGTGGACGTATCCCGCTCGGTCTATCAGTCTGTCTGGTACACGATTGCCGGATCAGGGCTCTCTGTTGTCCTGGACATCCTGACGAGCCCGGACGGCACAAACTACACCCTGCCATCCGGTGGCGGCGCGACCGTGACCATCACCGCCTCTGGGGCCGGATGGTTCGATGTCCAGGTCCCATACGCCAGGAACATGCAGCCACGATTTACCAATAACGGCGCATCATCCATCACCGTGACCGCCAAGCTGGGATTTGAATGAACAAGAACCGCGCTCTTCTGACCCTGCTTCTCGGCCTGCTATCCGTCTTCACTGTTGGCTGGCTCAGCTCGTCCTCCTTCGTGACAGCCCTTCTCGCCCCGGATGGGACAGTTGGCGCTCCAGCCTACAGCTTAAGCGACGACACCGACACCGGGATCTACTCGAGCGCGAACGGCTCGCTCGATTTCTCGTCTAACGCCACGCGCAGGCTCCAGGTCGACCCGAACGCCATAACGGCCACGAACCCGGTGGTGCCGGAAGCCGACAACACAAGGGACCTGGGCGCCGCAGCCTTCAACTGGCGCGATCTCTACCTGAAGCGAACAGCAGGCTCCATTCTGTTCGCAGGGACGAACGGCCTCGTTCAGCAGGACAACGCCTCGGTGTTTTTCGACGACACGCTGAACCGCCTCGGGCTGCTGGATGCCACCCCGCTTTACACGTTGACGGTAGGAGCCGGCGATCTCTGGGGTGTGAACTCGTCCGGCGTTGAGCTTGGGCCGCAGGGAGCCGTCGGAGCGCCTTCCCGTACGTATACCGGCGACACCGACACCGGGATCTACCAGTCTGCGACCGGAAGCATCGACTTTGCTACCGATGCGGTGAGGCGAATCCAGGTCGATGCCAACGCCGTCACGTTGACCCAGCACCTCCTGCCGAACGAAACGACGACATACAATATAGGGAGCCCGTCGGTCCAGTTCTCGCGAGGCTATATCAACCAGCTCTACCCGGACCTGGTGGACATCACGAGCACGCTTGCCATCCCGTCAGGAGCGGCAGCGCCAGTGGGAGCAAGAAGGCTCGTCATGAACACTGCGGGTGCAAATGGCGGGCGGCTCCAGATCGAGTACCCCGATGCTACGGACCACGATCTGATGACGCTGGACCAGAATGCCACCCTGCCAGGAGCGATCACCGTCACGGGCTCGTTGGCCGTGCCGGCCTCCGCGCCGGCAGTGGCCAATCGCCTCGGCTTTTCCGGTGCCCTGCTTCAATGGCACGATGGTACTGCTGCCCGTACTGGCCTCTACGACATCACCGCCGGTACGGGTACGACCGTTTCTGGGACAGGGGCAACCCGCGCCGTTGACGTGACCTACGGGAGTGCCCCCAGCACGGCAGCGCAAGGCTCCAACACATGGACCTCTCGGAACGACGGCGGGAGCTTCACGTTCAGCGTCGCCCCGACGATCGGCACAGCGGCCTCCGTGCAGTCCGTTACGCCGGTCTGGGGCGTAGTCGGGGGCATCAAGGACGTGGACCTCACGGCGTCCGCTGTTGGCATCTCGGATACGTTTGCCCGCATCGATCATGGGCATGTACTGGATCAGGGCATCGCCCCGGTGTGGACTGGCGCGCATCAGTTCGACAGCCTCGCCATCACCGCGACGGCTGGAGCCCCGAGCGGCGTACGCCAGGTCAAGATCGATACGGATACTGGTCGCATTGTGTACAAGCGACCGGATTCAGGCAATCGCTCCGTTGCGAATCTGGAGGATGCAAACACCTGGGCCGCCGCACAGACTCATAGCGTGGCGCCAATCTTCAGCCCCATCACCGCAGGGTCGGTGATCTTCTCGAGTGGCAGCGGGACGGTTACACAGGACAACGCAAATTTCTTCTGGGACGATGCCGGCAACAACCTCGGGATCGGCACCACGACACCCCGGCTGGAGACCAGCGGAACGACCGCCGGCAACCCGTGCTTCACCGCCTACCACGCGACGGGCAACGGCGGTATCGAGCTGGCGAGCGGCACCTCGACAAACACGGCAGTCGTGGGCCGACTGGCGTTCGTGGCCAATCAGAACGACGCCAGCTCCAAGCTGATCAGCTTCATCGACACCCAGTTGATCGGCAGCTCAGGAACCGTGAGGGGCGGGCAGATGCGGATCTGGACCAAGCCGGACGGCGGCGCTGGTGCCGTGGCGGCACTCATCAACTCCGATGGGGTCTTCATCTCCAATAGAGGCCACAGGTTCACCGCGACCGCTGCGCTGACGGACAACACCGCCGGCAACACCTGGCACGACTCCACCCAGAAGGCGCTGACGATGTTCGCGAACGGCATCACGCAGACCTTCTCTACGGTCACGTACTCGAAGACCGCCGACACAAACGTCAGCGCGAGCACTACAGAAACGACGCTTACCGGAACCGGTGTAGGCCCTAGCACGCTACCGGCGAGCTTCTTCATGGCCGGGAAGACGCTTCGCGTCCGGGCTCGCGGTACGCTGTCCAGCACCGCAGTTCCAGGCACCTTCGAGATCCGGTTGCGGATGTACTCCTCCGCCGGGTACGTGGCCATCCTCGATACCGGCGCCCAGACGGTTACCGGCAGTCTCGTGGATCGATCCTGGTGGCTTGACGGTGACCTGACGTGCCGGACCACCGGGGCCTCTGGAACCGTCATGGCCAACTCTGGCGGGTTCCAGTATTACAGCGCCGTGACTGGGCTGACTGGCTTCGACACGGCCAACCGCACGGCGACGACACTCGATACCACCGTCGTCCAGACCCCAGGACTGACCGCCCAGTGGGGTACGAGCAACGCGTCCAACTCCATCACCTGCACCCACTTGAGCTATGAGGTGTTGCAGTGATCCCGCTCCCAGCTTCCGAGCGAATCCAGGTCCTCCTTCTGGACGACGATCCTGACGCCCCCCTTCTGGCTCGCGAGAGCGCCAGGCACTCGCCCTACCAGTTCGCCATCTACGCGGCAACGACCCGCTGTGGATTCTTCGAGCTTGGCGAGATCCGGCCGTCGGCGCCGATGCTGGTCGATCTGGTGCTGCCAGGAGACAACTCCGGCATCGCGATCGCACAGGAGGCAAGGGGGCGCTGGCCGATGCGGCTCCTCGTTGGGTACACGGGTCTGGCGATGGACTCGGAGCAGGTACGCGAGGCGCGTGCTGTCGGGTGCTTCGACATGATCGCCAAGAAGGAAGTCGACGATTCGAAGCTCTGGGCCTTGATTGGCCTCTTCCTCGAAGCCCCGGCCTCGCGCCGGAGCGATCTTGCCGTCGCCGTCCAGTCTGGAAGTTTATCAGCCCGCTTACTCGGGCTGCTCGTTGGGCTCCACAGAGCGCATCTGACGCTATCAAGCCGATGACGGACCTCGACGGAAAGGCGCTTGGGAAGCTTGAGGCCGGCGTAGAGAATCTGATCCGGGATGTCTCAGAGCTGGTCGCCGAGTACAAGACCGTCGCCGGCAGGTTGGCGGCGCTAGAGGCCGCGCAGATCAAGCTCCAGGAATCGCTGGCCCGCGTCTGGTGGATCTTCGGCGGCGCGTGGACGATCGCCCTGTGGCTCCTCTCGACCTGGCGAAAATAGATGTTGCGCTTTCTGCACTTTCTGCATAAAATTGGTGACAATGGAGGCGCCGAAGGATCTCGCCAAGCGGATCGTCCAGCGGGCGGTCCATTTCGCTGGGCTGTACGAGACCGCGAACAACGCGGCGTGGGATGACCCGACGATACCCGGCCCCGACCCGCGTGAGCGGGAGCTGATCGACGCGCTCCGCGAGGTGGGCTGGGCGTCGCCGCAACCGTACTGCATGGCCCTCGTGGCGGCGACCTACCGCGCAGCCTACGAGGCGGGCGGCGCTCCCCCGGAAGCGATGCGGCGAGTACGGCAGGCTCTCACCCTCTCGGCCATGCAGTCCTGGGAGCGGTGCGAGGCTCTGGCTACCAAGCGCCCCGAGCCTGGTGCAGTCTTTTTCATGCAGCTGGGGTCAAGCTGGAAGGGCCACGCCGGTATCGTCATCCGGCCCGGGAATCCGGTCTTCTCCACGGTCGAGGGCAACACGAGCGCGGCGAAGACCACGGCTCAGCACGACCGCGACGGTGACGGCATCTTCTGCCGCACGCGCCGCCTGGACTTCGGCAAGAGCCGTGGCCTCTGGCTGCGTGGCTTCCTCCCGCCTGACGCGCTATGGGAAGGCTGAGCATTTCAGAATGCAGTCTCAATCAATCCGGCCAGTATTGGCTGAGTTCTTCAAAGATGACCGTGAGGGTGAGGGCACACAACGGCATCATCCAGACGGCCGCGCCAGTAGTGAGCAGATTCACGCACCAACCCCTGTACAAGCTAGTGAGGTGGATGCAACAGCACGGCCCGGGCTTTTGCATGGAGTTCTTGGGGTACTAAGCATGCACGAGTACGTCATCGTGGCCGTAATCATCCTGCTCGCCGTGGTTCTCGTCGTTGGACTTGAGCTGAAGGAGTGGTCGCACCACTTCTCTGAGGAGGATTGATGCCGGCACTGACTGTAGTTATCATGGTCTTACTTGAGTGGATTGCCAAGTTCCTACTGATCTGCGCTTTGGTAGCCGCTGTTGTCCACACTGGCGTCATCGTGGAGGCCAGGGGCCGCGAGAGCGGGGCCAAGTTCACCCCGCCGACGCGGGAGGAGCGCGCCGTGATGGCCCGTGAAGCCTATGACGAGGCCGCCCGCCAGCTCGGGCCGAAGCCGGGAGACAAGCTCCAGTGGCACCGCGTCAACAGGATCGAGCCAGG
>ERZ1292644.915-Hain-H14-01um-R2-915-length-16717-cov-6_pt1 | contig 16717 bp, 24 predicted proteins | sample MGYA00564402_ERZ1292644 | MGnify/ENA primary metagenome ERZ1292644 (study PRJEB36523, sample SAMEA6512644) | groundwater metagenome | collected 2019-01-09 | study: AquaDiva: Metagenomics assemblies of 32 groundwater samples
GATTTTAACAGGGATTTAGTATTAAGCATAGGATGAAAAAATTTAATTTAATCTGGATTTTTGCAATGGTTTTGGTTAGTTGCAGTAATTCCAGCAATCCATACATTCTATTTATCTGTAATCAGAACATTTCAAATCTTCCTGAAAGTGGGGTTATCACAACCAATATGAGCAAGACATCAGATGGTAAATATACAAATTCAATGTATCCAACTTTCAATGAAACTAGTAAATTAACCGTCCAAAGAGTGCATCCAGATACAATTTTAAATGTTGGTGATATAATAGAATTTAAAGTCCCAAAGGATTTCGGATGTATTATGATTCACAGAATAATTAAAATAGGGGAAGACAATAAAGGAATATATTATATAACAAAAGGAGATAACATCTTGTTGTCAGATAATAGCATGTTGTCAAAACCTATAAGAAAAGAAGATATGTTATACAAAATAATCAAAATAGAATAAAGAAAGCAGTCAAGGGATTTTATTTAAATTCCCCCAACAAAGAATTTATCTAAATATTCCCTTGCTGCCTTTATTATTTATAAAATGAAAAAACCAAAAAATCCTGAATGTCCGTATTGCGAAAGAAAGATGAATAATCACATATCAAAATCGGGAAAATTTAAAGGGCAAAAACAGAAATACTGCTGGACTTGCGACTGCCCTGATTTTAACAGGGATTTAGTATTAAGCATAGGGTGAGATGAAAAAATTTAATTTAATCTGGATTTTTGCATTTTTGATTAGTTTAACTTCTGCTTACGCTACTGGCGGCGATGCACAGTTCGGCACTAATTATTCTATAACAAGCGGATATATAGCTTTTACGAGGTTTAATCAAAGCGACAGCACGACAATTGAAAATCTTGCAACAGGACAGGCATGGGTAGAACAACAAGCTAATCCTAATGTAACAGATAATATGCTTATAATGACAGATGCTAGTCTTATATCACAATTGAGACTAACTGCCAATTTATCAAAAGAAGGTACCAAGAATTACACAATAGACTGGATATACAGAGTTACCACAAATGCGATTTCTGGTGCTACACTGGAATTTTGGGGAGGAAATGATTGTACTGCTGGTCCTCCGAAGTTGACAATTGGTTCCGAAGAACGTGGTGATGGTTTAAACGACATTTTGGGAGTTCGTGATGATACCACTCATACAGGAGGGACTCCTAATATTAATGTAAAAAGTGTGAATGAAACCACAATTTTAGCGAGGATAAATGTTAATGCAACTGGAGAAGCAGTTAATGTTACTTGGTATAATTTTACTGTCAATAGCAATGGGGTTATAACAACAAATCAAATAAGCACAACAGGTTGGATAGCAGTTACTACAGGAATTAATGCCGTAGGTTGTATAAGATTTGTTTTTGATGACCTTGATAGTTCAACTCCTGATTTTATGAATGTGACAGAATTTGCAATTTACAATGGAACTGTAAGACCTGCTGCTGCAGCAGCAGCAGCAGACACGACACCTCCAATAGTAAATACAACTTTCAATATTACAAGCCCAAAAATAAATGATTATATAAATATCTCCGCAAATATAACAGACGAAACAGGATTGAGCTTTTGTCAATTTATAGATAATCAATCTTTAAATAATGGTGCAAAAACTTATTTCAATAAATCTGTTAGTGGAACTTCTGATAAATGCTCACAGAATTATACAATTAGATTGACAAGAGGCAATGTAATTAATTTTACGGTTAGAGTTAATGACACTTCAAATAATTTTAAAATGAATGACACTATAATTACTGTTGCTGATACAACTCCAACATTTACTTTGGCTAACAATAACACTAATGCAAAAGTGAATGAAGTGGTACAGCTTAGTGCATTGGTTAGTGATGCTGATACTTTGAGCATGATTATTGCTTCTTGGAATGGGACAGGAGCATGGAGTAATGTGAGCAATATAACTTTAGGCTCAACTGCAAATAACTATACTGTTAATTTGAGTCATACTTTAACAAGAGGCAGTACAATTGGATGGCTGTTTTATTCTAATGATAGTGTTGTTAGTACTTTTACAGCATCAACATTAAGTACATTTGTTGTTGCTGATGCAACACCAACACATACTTCTCCTTTATTGAATTCATCTAATGGATTAAATGATACAAATACTAATTTAACAGGCTTTAACCAGAGTGGTTCTGATGTAGACTCAGACCAGATTGTTTTTAATTACAGATGGTATAAAAATAATGTTAAGAATGCTACAAGATTCATAGATGATGGCTCTTTAGTTTTATATTTGCCTTTTGATGAAACCTCCACGAAAGATTTTTCAGGCAATAAGAATGATGGAATAGCGAATAATGGAATAACTGGAACTTTAGAAGGCAAAGTTAATGACGCTGAGAAGTTTGATGGCATAAATGATTTTTTGCAAGTAAATATAAATATATCTAAGGAACAATTCAATATCCTTACATTTTCATTTTGGGTATTCAACAACAATAACACAGATGAAAATCGTATTTTATTTACAGGCACTCAAAATAGCGACACCTTTTATTTAGCAATTTTGTCTAATTTCCTTTTGTCATTCGGAGTGAATGATTCTGCTAACACTTATTCAGTAGGAACAAATATTCCAACCAGAGAATGGGTTAATATAATAATTACATTTAATAGGACAAATTATTCTTCAAATGGTGTTTATGTCGAGGGTTGGGTAAATGGTAAATTTAATATGTCACTAAGAGTTCCTGACACTTGGGTAAATTCAAGTGGAATGTTAAAATTTGGTGCTTCTGTTTCAAGTTTCCTTAAAGGAAGTATGGATGAAATAGCAATTTGGAACAGAACACTATCTCCATCTGAAATACAACAAATTTATCAAGGAACAAGAAATGACTTTGCTAATTTAGACAGCTCTCAAACAGAAGATAATGATAACTGGACAATAGAGATGACACCTTATGATGTTACAGGAAAAGGAACGCCATTAAATTCAACATCTTTAACAATCATAAGTGATATAACTGTTCCTGTTGTTAATGTTTCAATAAACAATACTTCACCAAAAAGATATGAATTAATAAACATATCTACAAGCATAACAGATGGCAATGGATTATTGAGTGCAAACATAACAATAAATAAATCAACAGGTAAAGAATTTTATAATTACACATTGTCGGGGACATCAGCGACAATAAGCAATATAACTAACATAACTGACTCAAGAGGAAATATCCTTAATATAACAGTCTATGCTACTGACACAAGCAATAATGTTCAGCAAAATTCCACTTTAATCACTGTTGCAAATACAGCACCTTCGTTTACATCATCTTCCATAACACAAACAGTACCAAACACAACAACGACATTAACAGGTACAACTTCTGGATATTCAGACCCAGATAGTGATGCAGAATCTGGCTCAACTTACAAATGGTATAAAAATACAGTTGCGATAGCTGGTGAAACAACAACAAGTTTGGCAGATACTAATTTTATAAGAAATGATGCTATAATATTTGAGGCAACTCCTTCTGATGGAACAGGCTCTGGCTCACCTGTAAATTCATCGTCTGTAACTATTGTTGATAGCCCGCCATTTTTTAATATAGTAACCAATAATTCTGCACCGAAAATAAATGAAGTAGTAAAGATAAATGGAAATACAACTGATAATGATATTATATCTATGATTATATTTTCATGGAATGGTAGTTCTTCAGGTTTATGGATTAATGTAAGCAATACAACAGCAAGTTCTACAGGACTTAATTATTCTGTTAATGTTACTATTGGATTGAGCAGAGGCAACACAATAGGGTGGCTTTTCTATTCTAATGATAGTGTTGTTAGTACTTTTACAGCTTCTGCTTTGAATACTTTTACAGTTGCAAACACAGTAGGGAGTATAGCCATAGGCACTAATGGAACTTCTTTTAAAATAAACGGAGTTATCAATGCATCTGGAAACATAACAGAGCCAGATGGAGATATAGCTTTTGGAATGGTTGCCCATAACCAATCTGGTGCAATGGTGAATACGACATTTGCTGGCTCTGGAAATAATTTTAATTTCTCACAGGTAATAACTATAACATTAGCCAGAGGCAATGTTATTAATTTTACCACATTCTACAATGATACTGCTGGGACTTCTGCACAAAGTTCAACAATGATAACAGTAGCAAACACAATTCCAAATGCAACCAACTTTGTGAATACAACAGGATTACATAGAACAACAAATCTAACTATAAACTGGACTGCAAGTTTTGATGGAGATACAACAGATGGCACAGATACATTAAACTATGTATTGTATTCAGACACAAGCAACCCCCCAACCACATTAGTCTCAAACTCAACAAAAAACAATTTCACAACAAAATGGACATCTGACAATACCTATTTCTTCCAGATAAAAGTAATGGATGGGCAGAGTGAAAGTGCATTAAGTTCTGTCTTTAATCTTACCTTGGATACAGGACTGCCTATATTGACAATAAACATAACCAATAACACATTCACAAGGTTCAATCAAAGCATTTTATTTAGCATAGAAGACGCATTTCCATATAATTTAAGCATAAGGATTTATAGTGGAAGTTCACAATACTATCTAAACACAAGTGCAAATGCTGTTGGAAGATTCATCAATATTTCTGGCTTATTTAATTTAACCCAAGATGGCAATTACACTATTGAGATTAATGCTTCTGACTCCGACAAAAGTTCTCCAATCATAAGCGATAAGCTATCACCTACAAAAATAAAAACAGAATTATTAAGCATGAATGACTCACAAGGCAGGGGAGTCAATCTAGACATAAAGTTCAAAAATGGAGCTCTACCGCCAAACCTTACAAGTTTTGCAGAATACAACAGCAAAGGCACCCATATTGATTTTGGAGTGAATTATACGGCAAACGCAACAGATTTATTGCCTATATTCAATGTAAAATCAAATGGTATCCCGTTAGATTATTTAAACGACAGCATTAAGGGGCATTTTGTATTTTTTCCTTACGGCATAGATTTTGAAGGGAAATTTACAATAAATAACATAGTCAAAAATTACGATGCAAACATAAAAAAGATTTCGGATACAAATTATCAAATTCAGATAATTCCCAATACCACTATAAATATTGGAGATAATATAACATTTGCAAGTCATTCTGTTTTTGGCTTAAATTTAATTAACATTTTTAACACTTTTGTTGTTGACCAGACAGCACCTACTTTTGCAAATGCTTTCAATAGGACAGCAGATAGCAGCAACTCAACTTCAATAACAACAGGCACAAGTGCGAATGCTTGTATTGACGGATTAGATGACTTATATTTGGACAGGGGCAATTTCAGTGATAATGCCTCTAGTGGAAATTGGAATAATCACAGTATTACAATTATAGGTAATAGAACAAGATATTGTTATTCTATTGGTTCTGGTAATTTCACGGCAAACCAGGTTGTTGGATGGAAATTTTATGTTTATGATTTGGCTGGAAATTTACTTGACCCCATTTATACCTTTTCAGTATCATTATTAAGCATTCCAGTAACTACAACAACCACTTCAAGTGACGATGAAACCACAATTGTTACATCAGGCAGTGGCGGAGGCGGTGGAGGTGGTGGCGGTGGAGATGATGGCACAGGAACAACCACTCCAGTAACAAAGCCCCCAATAGAAGCATTCGTTCCACAGGTTTGGCTGACTGAGCAAAGCATTCCAGTCAATATTATGCTCTACAAAAACAACACTCTTTATGACCCTCTGAAAATAGAGTTTGAGTTCAAGCCTAATAAAAATAATATTATCTATGAAAATCTTACGAAAAATTCAATAGGTAATTACACCGCATCATTCTATGTGCTTCCATCCGCCAAAGAGGGAAAATATGGGCTGATAATAAAAGTAACGAGCAGTCCAACAGAAACCATAGAAATACCTTTTGAAATCAAAAAATCAAATCTAGTGGAGTTTGTAAAAGAAAGAGGGCAGGATGTTAAAAGAATCATAGAAAAGGTTACTGGTTCAAACAAGGAAAAATTAACAGGATGGCAAATAGGATTAATCATAGGAGGGACAGTTTTCGCAATCCTTATGCTGATAATGTTTGGGCTTCTACTATCAAAAATCGGGAGCAAGGAAAAGCCAAAAGTGAAAACAAGAGAATACTATTAATTTCATAATTCTGAAACAAAAACCAAAAGTTTTATAAATAACTTCATCCACAATTCGCTATTGTGAATGACAATGCAGGAAATAGAAAAATTATCCTTATTGTTTGCTGTTCTTGACAAGGATGTGCCTTTTTATGAAGAAGTAGTGGAAAAAAAGATTACTGCAACAACCATTACAGACATTAAGGAGAAAACTGGCATGCACTTCGAGACAGTAGAAAAATATCTCGAATTTATACAATCATCTCAAAGGCTTTCTTTCCTCATTAATATCGTAAAAAGGAAAAACTCATCTATAGTTCTAAAATTTTCAAACAATGACAGCAATAAAATGCTTAATATCAGAATAGACACGCTGAACCAGCAAACTAGCGAAATATCTAAAAAGTTAGACCAGATAATCGAAAAATTAAATCGCCCAATGGACGAATCAAAAAGAAAATCAAAATGACAATAAAAAAATGTGATTTATGCTTGTAGGAAAAAGAAGTAAAAACATTTCCAAGAGCCAAATTGAGAACTGAAAAGCTAGTAATCCTAACAAAATTCGGCGTTAAAAACGAAAAATTAGTCAAGACTTGGATTCATCAAAAACTTGAGAAGTTAGAGCAGGCAAATATAGGTTTCAAAAGAAAAAGCAGAATATGTAAGGAATGTCAAAAGGAGGTTGGATTATGAGAATAACCTTTATTGAGAAAAAACTAATCAATGAAGTTGGAGAAATCATGTTTAGAGGAGGTATTATAATAAGCATATCTTTATTTTTATTTCTAATTTTGTATTCATTAAGTGCCAACGCCCTCCTAATCATAGAGCCATCCTCAACAGACATTGTAGTCTTCCAAAACCAAGAAACAAAGCAAGAAATAACAATAACAAACACCCACAATTTCACAATCTACAATGTAACCTTTTCTCCAAATCAATACATAACTTATCCATTGCAGATAGATAAGCTCGAAATCAATCAGTCAATAAAAAAGAATGTAACAATAAAATTCACTTCTACATTCTCAAAAACAGCATATCCATCCACAATAACATTCCTTTACCTAACCGACATAGTCCTTCCAGTAACTACTTATAATGTCGCAATAAATGACACAGAATTTACTCCAACAAGATTAACAATATATTTTGGAGATTCAGTAAGATGGTTTAATAATGGCTCTTTGTCCCACACGATAACTCATTCGACATTTGATGATACATTACAGCCAAACCAGTCAATAACCAAGACTTTTAGTTCAGAGCAGTTCATTGATTATTCCGACATAAACATAGGGTTTCATGGCTACATAAATGTAACGAAAAGACCGCAACAATTTGCGACAAATCCAAGCTACAACAGGAATTTCATAATAAATCTTGAATCAAAAGCCCAAGCATCATCAGTTGAATTTGAGATAACGCCAAAAGATTACAGCGTCAGGCACAACCAAGTGACAGAAGGATTAGTCAGAGTTAAGAACATAGCAAACATAACTGCAATAAACATTCACTTCACGGATAATTCCCAATGGATTTCTTATCAGGATAACAGCTTCAACATGACCCCTCAGCAAAACAAATACATAGTCTTCAAAATCAAGCCAATCCTAACAAATATAACAGAATCCAACAAAACTTACGTTTTTGACCTAATAGTATCAGGCGACAATACTAATTCAATATCTGACAAAATAAATGTTTTTGTCCCATTCGAGGATACATTATCAGCAGAAAATGGCACTCAAATTGAAGATTGCCTAATAGAAAATACTGCCTGCTGGCTGGCAAGAAAGGAATTCTGCGAAAAAAATCCATATTCACCCGCATGCAATCCAGCACCAAGAAAAGAAATTATTGAAAAGCCGATTTATATTGAGCCTCAAACTCCTTATAACTACTCAGAAAAAGAAATTCGTTCATTTTTGACAAGATTACAGACGATAGAAGAAAATGTTGATAAGACAAATAAGTTTACTAATGAAAAAGTTCAATCTATTGAGAATGTGTTTTCGACTATAAGCCAAGTATTAGAACAACAAAAAATTATTGCAAATCAGTCATTATACTTATCAAAAGAAAATCAACAAAGAGCAGATAATTTCACATTTTCCATCTTATCGATTATTGTAGGAATAGTTATGGTAGGCTCAATCATCACAATAGGTTATTATATGATTAAACTCAAAGAAAGAAAAAGGAATATAAATTTAAATTTCCCGCAAAAGTAAGATGCAAAAAACAACAAAAATCATAATGTGGATTAGCATTGGTATCATAGCAATCTTACTGATATTTTTATCAATAGTCTTGATTTTCGGCTTGTCTTGGTGGTGGTTTTTCACCCCATTGATTGCAATAACCATCACTATAATAGTTACGCTTGTGATTTTCTTGATAAGAAAAAGGCATCTCGACAGAAAACTAAAGGAAATTGAAAAGCCAAAGGGACAAACAATAGACCCAGAAATTGCAAATGAAATAATAAATCACATAGCATTGCATGAATTTGCTGAATATCTCCCAAATGGACAGCAAAAAGTGACTTATGAAGGCTCTGCTGGAAAGCCAAAAACTCCAGTATTCCACAAATTTGGCAATGCCTACTGGTCTGGAATGGGATATTATTTCTTGGTTAATTTAAACAATCCAAAAATCACAACAAAACTTTTTCAGGAAGAGACAGAAACAAAAGAAAAATTCAATGAGAGAGCCCAGCAGGCAATTTCAAAATTTGCACTTGAGCCAGAAATATTAGAGCCTATAATAAGGGAAGTAGAAATGCCATCAGGCGAGATAGTAAGAACGATAAGAAAAAGGCAGACAATAGCAGAAATCCAAGAAGAAAAAGAAAAAAAGGAAGCTGAGGAAGCTGAGGAAATCTAAGGAGATTGAACATGGTATTAAAAACTGGAGTTACAATAACAATCTCAGTTATAACAGTCGTTATTGTTATAGCAATCACAACATTCATAGTAATATACCTCTACAGAAGAATCAAGTCAGTCCCAGACATACCAAGACATACTAAACTAATAATTTATGGTATGGAAAAATTTGTCGGTGGCAGAGTTACTGGGTTTGTAAAAGATATGAGACCATCCCCTTCAGGAACATATTTAGTAGATTATTACCCAGAGGATTATACCAACGAGGAATTAAAAGAATTAGAAGAAATACCATTGCAAACAATCGCCACAAAAAATCTGTATGTAGTCCCAAGAGGAAGGCACTCAAAAGCATTCAACATAGCAATGGTTCTTCCAAAGCATTATTCAGAGACATTCGGCAACATTGAGGAACTACCAGCAGAATTTAGGAAAGGATTTGTGAATGCACAAATTATCGAACAGGTTAAGGATGCAGTATGGGGAGGCGTATTAAAGGGTGATGAAGCAGTCGCATTCTTAACAAAGGAAGTTTCAAAAGGAGAAATAGGAAGAGAAGCAATTCTAAAACTAAAAGAAATTCAGGAAGAGAATCTAAAAGAAAAGGCAGGATTGGGCGAGGCAAAAAAAGAAGAAACAAAAATGTAGGGAGGTATAAAATGCCAAAAGAAACACAAAAAGCAATGCAAGTCCAAGAAGGAAATCTTGAGCTTGTTGATGTAAAACAAGAGAAAGAAATCATTGAAAGAATAACTTTCTCAACACTGCAAACCAACATAAAGATGAACATTGACAACCTGGAAGGAATAAGAAACAAGATAGAAAAGGAAAAATCCGATGAGAAAAAACATTTGCTGGCGGATGTATTTATCCAAAGCAAGATGCGATTAAACAATAAAATGGTTTATGCAGAAAAAGATTTTGATGAAAATTGGCAGAAACTAAAGGAAAAGGTTTTTGGCGAAGTCTTGCATTAAGGCTATGGCAAAAGTTTATACTTATATATTTTAATGCACTAGCTACAAAAATCAAAGTATTTATTGTCTGCATTATTTTGCCAATAATATTTTTTGGAGTTTTGATTTACGAGGCAATCAAGGAATACAGGAAAAATCCAGTAGAATTTATAAGGGAACAACTTACATTGATTTTGTTGTTAAGCGTTTCATTGGCGATATTTTATTACTTTTGGAGAAATTATCATCAAGAAACACCAAAAATTAAATCAAAAAAAGAAACTATACAAATATTGAGGTAAAAAAGTGAGTAACAAAAAATATGGACTGATATATGAACGAAAAGAGAAACAATTTTTGACTGAGCAGGATTATACAGCTAACAGAAACAGGGGAAGTTTTGGGGGCTTTGACATAATTGCCTGCAACAAACAGCATTTCCTACTCACCAATGTAAAATCAACAAAGCAAAAGTATTATAGCTATGTCAAGGAATTAAAATTCGTAAAGAATTTCAAAAACGCCCCATCAGGCACGAAAAAAAGATTTGTATTATACCAAAAAGGAAAAAGAAAAGTGCTTTATGAAGGCGTAGTATGATGGACAAAGAATTGGCAGAATATCTTGAAAAAGACGAGAAAATCCTAAAATCAGCATCAGAAAGCTTGGGAATAAGGCTGATTTACCAGTGTATTCGCTGTGGAATGGAATATTATAACTACAAGGATGTCGCACAATGTGTTTTAGAACATAAAAATGGCAAAATATAAAGATGAATTATTCATTATTTCACATGGAGAAATGGAAGATTTGAAAAAATATGCTCAAAAATTATTAAATATGTTGCCTAAAGAGCCAAAAACTGCTTTACTAACAATTGTTTTTTTAAAGGATGTTATGGAAAGGGTATTGGGCAAGAAAGTTAAAGGGATTCAAGTAATCCCTAAAACTTAAAGCAAAATGCCGAAGGCAAAAAATGGACTCCATAAAAATCAACTGGGAAAAATTCAGAAGCTTGTTTGAATTAACAGGCTATCTTACATTTGATGAAGAAATAGAGCAAAAAAGGCTTAAAATACTTCTCGACAAAGACCAAAAAGAAACACTCAAAATCAAGCAGTTCAATACATGGAAATATCCTCTTGAAAGGCAGAACCCAGACATTATAAAGATGATTCTGAATCTCAATGAAAGACTCTCAGCAATAGAAAAGAAGATAGGAGCTATTGAAAACAGCATAATGAACCTTAATGGAATCCTAATCTGTAACAAAGAGGAAGAACCAGAACCCCAAGATGGAAATGGAACTTTGGAAGATTTAGAAGTATATTATAATAATAACCATAAAGAAAACCAAGAAGAATTTAAATTATCTGACGAGGTTAAAAAGTGACAGAGCCTGAAGAAGTCGCAAGATATGGCATTCTAATAAAAGCATTAAAATTTTCAGATGGAAATACAATAACAAAAGTTGAAACAAGAAGCAAAAATTTCACCGACGAAATTGTAATACCAATCTTAGAAAATCATCTAAAATTTTTGAAGGAAAAAAGCTACAAAAAATATATTGATAGTATACAGGAATTTAAGGAAAATGGTGTTTGACTATCTATTTGAAGACATAACAAAAAAGGAAATAGTATTGTCGGCAATTAACGGCGGTGTTGCTGGCATTAGCTGGGCATTCGGCTCTGTCATTGCAATCATATTCCTAGAACTTACATTAAAGAGATTTTTGAAAAACCAGTTCGAAAAGATTGCAGAAGTTATAAAGAGAATTAAAAAATGAAAGAATTAGAAGATAAAGGTTACAGAGTATTAAGATTTTGGGAAAAAGAGATTAATAACAATCTTAATAGATGTATAAAAAAAATTGAGGGAGTTTTATGAAAACTTTGATTCTTACTCCCAATATCAAGTTAAATTGTGGTATGTTTCAGTTAGCTCAAGATTTGGCTAAAGAGTTTGATGGAGAAGTAGTAACAAGAAAAGATAGTCAAGTTCTTGAAAATATAGAATTAAATAAAATAAATTATGACCAAATAATTACATTCCTTTATCCAATGCACTATTACGGAAAGATAGCAAAAAAATATTATAAAAAAAATTGGGTATGCTACAATCAAGGCATACCACCTATAACAAAAACTTATTTTCCTAACTTCTGGAGAAGACAAACAATGAAATATATCAATTGGAGAAACAATGCCACAATGGAAGGTGCTGATGAGTATTGGGATGTTACAGAAAGAGAACAAAAGCCGAGATGGGCTGAAAAACATAAAGATGCTGGAAAGCACATTGCTGAGGATTTTGCAATTTATATTGGGAGAACAACTGATTATAAGAATTTTAAATGGTTACAAAAAACAATGCAAGAATTAGATATTTTATTATATCATCCTGAAAATGTTTCAGATGATGTTTTGCATTTAAATTTATCCAATGCCAGAATGCTTGTCACAGCTTCAATTTGGGAGGGGTGGGGACGCCCCGTTCACGAAGCTGAAAGTTTAGGAATACCTGCTGTTTCATTTGATACTGGTGCTCATAAAAAAAATACTAAATTAGGTATCTGTGTAGAAAATCATAACTTTATAGCTTTAAAAGAAGCTATTAAAACTATTTGGGAAATGGAAAGTAAAAAATGACTTTTAAAAAAGGATGTATTTCTTGGAATAAAGGAAGAACATTAACAAATGACCATAAAAAAAGAGTAAGTGAATCTATGATTAAAAAAATTCAAGAAGGTTATAAACCAAAATCCATTTTTAAAAAAGGGCATACATTAAATAATGGAAGAAAGTTATCTGAAGACCATAAAAATAAGATTGCCAAGAGTAGTATATTCCAAAAAGGTCATCATCTTTTCATAGGTCGTAAAGTTACAGATGAAGAAAGGAATTTAAATTCCAAAATTAGAAAAGAGTTATGGAATAATTTAAATTACAACCATCCATTTAAACGACCAGAAGTTTTAGAAAAATTAAAATTAGCAAGAATCAAAAGAAAACAAGAGGGAAGATATATTTCCACAGAACAATCCAGATATAAAAACAAAATAGCCCAGATAGAACTTATGAAAAACCCAGAGAATAGAGATTTAAGAAGACAAGCAAGATTAAAACAAGTGTTTCCAACTAAAGATTCTTCAATAGAGGTAAAATTACAGCAGAAATTAAGGGAAAACAATATCAAATTCATAACACACAAAATGGTATTGGGACAGCCAGATATATTTATTGAGCCAAACATTTGTATTTTTGCAGATGGTAATTATTGGCACAATTTACCAAATGCACAAGAGAAAGATAAAAAAGTAACAGAAGAATTACAAAAACAAGGTTACATGGTTCTAAGATTTTGGGAACATGAAATCAATAATAATCCTGATGAGTGTATCAACAAGATAAAAGGAATTTGCGTCCCTTTGGACATTAACAATATAAAGAAATCAGAAGAAGATTTTAAAAAAGCTATAACAAAAGTTTGGAATAATCAAAATGCCATTTGAAGATGAAGATTTGGAGCAAGATATTATAATAGATTTAAGAGATGAAGAATTAGAGCAAAAACTAAAAGAGCAGAAAGAGAAGCAGTTCAAAAATATAAAATTTGAAAGGTGATGCAAATGATTCAAAACGAAATAATCTGTCCAAAATGCAATTCTGCAAGAATCATAAAAAATGGAAAAAGGAGGCTGAAAACAAGTGCAATAAAGCAAAGATATAGTTGCTTGGATTGTAATAGGAAATTCTCGCTTACAGATGACAGAATTAAAATAACAAAAGAAATTGGGATAAAAATAATGGAATTTAATGATAAATTTTCTTTGAGAAACATACAAAAAAAATTACTAGCGGATAATAACCTTCAAATAAGCCACTCAAACATATTGAGGTACATCTGGAAGAAAAAGGGAAAAACCAAAGAAATTTTACACTTAAAATGTTTGCAATGCAAATCAAGCTTTAAGTCATACGAGCTTAGGGAAGAATGTAATGACTGCACTAGACAACACAAGGAGATAAATCAAAAGATATTCAGACGAAAATTTAAGAATGCTCCAAGATTGATGTTTGAAGAAGGAGAGCCTGTCTTATGTCCGCAATGCAAATCTGGAAACATAAACAAATCAGGCTGTAGATACAATCTTTATTCAATAAAGCAGGAATACAGATGCAAAGGTTGTAAATACCATTTTACATTTGACGATGGCACAAAGAGGCTCAAGCATCCAAAAAGTGTAGTATTATTTGCTTTAAGCAATTCAACAAAGTATTCATGCAGGCAGATAAGTAGGTTAATCAAAAGGAAATTCAACATTAATATAAGCCATGCAACTATCTCAATATGGATGAAAAAGAATAAAGCCCCAATTTCCTACCTGACAAAGGAAATGAGATTGAAAATATTAATAAGAAATCTAAAGCCATACCAAAATAAAATAGTAAAAACTGGAGTAATCATCAAAGCAGGGCTTTTTTCATCGCAATCAAGGCTGAATGAAAGCTACGCTGTTGCTAAGGGCATAATAAAGCCAGTTTACATGGGATATTATTTTGTAAACCTAAAAAAATGGAAATAAACTTAACAAAAATAGATGGTCAATTAGAAGAGAAAAGGCAGAAGCTAATCAAAGAAATTAAATCTCTGGATTCGGAATATATCATCATAATTTACAAAAAAGCAAAGGAATTGTATGATATAACCAAGAGGGAGTATCCAAACTATAATTATGGCGAATTGTCGCTTGACTTGGGCTATGATATTTACTGGGCTAAAAAATTATTCATTCTCGACGAGTTTTCGGAAAAGACATGGATTTTAATAAACTTGGGAAGCCTTAACATGAGATTGGCAATGAGGGTTATGAACCATATCCCAGAAACAATAAGGAAAAATCAGGACGAAATATTTGAAAAAATAGTCAAAGAGGATATGAACCAGCTTCAGGCTTATAATTACCTCAATTCAAAATACAAGCTTAAATTCGACAAGGAAATAATAGAACAGCAGGAGCATAATTATGAGAGGATTCTTCACAGGGAATTGGGAAAAATAAAGCAGATGCTTATGTTCATTGACAAAAAAAATCTGGAAGAACAGACAATCAGGGAAATCAACGAAATCATTGATATATTGAGGGAAAAGAATTTGATTCGGAATGCCAAACAAATAGAATATAAGTCAAAAGAAAGCATCAAAACCCATCCAAGCATAACTAAAGAGCAAAAACACCTTCTTGCTTCATTTGGAAAAACAGCATTAATAGATTGGAAATGTTTTGTTTGCGGTGGCAATCACAAAGAGGAGTTCCACAAGGGAACAAGAGAATATACAGACTATAAATTAGGAGACCAGATTTCAAGATGACCTGCGACCAATCAATTAAAGAAAAGGAAAAGAAACTAGGCAGGAAGCTGACAGAAGAAGAAAAAAGGGAGATAATGATGGAGCATGGGCATTCGGAAGAGGAAATTGACAAAGAACTCAATCTTATCTATGCCTAAAATGAGAATAGGATTAAAACAGATTAATGGATTAAGAAAAGAATTTATTGGAACTTTTGTCAGGTTTGGAAGCAAAACAAATTTTAAAGGCTATCCAGAAACAACAATACTGCTTTCAAATATTGAAAACCCATTCAATAAGAAAATTTTCGCAGAGCATTTATGGTTTAATTTAACTAAAGAATTTGATAAAATTAGATTGCAAGAAGGTGATATAATTTCTTTTCAAGCAAGAGTGAAGGAATATTACAGGGGCTATAAAGGTTATAAGGAAGAAATTCAGTTGGAAAAACCTATTGAAAAAGATTACAAACTAAGTCATCCCACTAAAGTTAAATTGTTAAAAAGAAAAGAAAATGAGATTTTTCCACTTACCTAATATTCTCTCGGATTTTTTATGACTCAAGACAAAGTCATCATCGACTATTCTTTTGACGAAAAGGGAAAAATATATCTAAAAAAGAAAGAGGAGAACAAGCCCCCAGTCCTGATGAAAAACATGGAAGAAAAGCCAGCAAAAGAAGAGGAAAGGCTCTCAGAAAAAGAAAAAGAAGAAAGGTTAAGGCTGATTGGGTTGTATTCAACAAAATACCCTAGCCTGACAATCGAGCAAATCGGACAGCTTATTGACAACCCAAACATAGGCTTAGGCGAGGATTATGTCATAAACAAGATTCTGAAAAAATACAAATAAACCATAAAATATAAATACACATAAGTTTTTAAAGCAGAAATTGGGGTTGAGATGGATAATTCAATAGAAATTAATAAAATAAAAGAGGAAGTCAATAAATTAAAAGAGCATCAGCTTACTCTAAGGAAATATTTTTTTGCATTAAGGGACAGCACTGATTCTTGGGTCAAATACATTAAATCTGATGTAAGTGAATTATTTGATTTGCCAGAAATCGTCAATGAAAACACAGACAACATACAGCACAATTATGAACTAATCTATGAGCTTAACGACCAGATTGAGGAACTAAAGCGGGAAATAAACGCACTGAAATTAATCCAAATCATAAGCTTAAAGCAAAGAGTAAAAGACAAAGAGCATTCCCAACAGATTCCTACTTGATAAAAAGCCTTGCGGTTGTGAGATTGTTTCTTTGCTTTCATTAGAAAATCCACCCCCAACGATTTTATATGAAAGCAAGCGGTTATTCCCGCAAGGCTTT
>ERZ1292644.916-Hain-H14-01um-R2-916-length-16713-cov-5_pt1 | contig 16713 bp, 27 predicted proteins | sample MGYA00564402_ERZ1292644 | MGnify/ENA primary metagenome ERZ1292644 (study PRJEB36523, sample SAMEA6512644) | groundwater metagenome | collected 2019-01-09 | study: AquaDiva: Metagenomics assemblies of 32 groundwater samples
AGTGATAATTCCCGATCTGATACGAGGGACGCAGAAGATGATCGAGATCCTGAATGTTTCAACCTTCGCCACCAATGTGGCCACCGTCGCCACGAATAGATTGACTGCGGCTAGGGTTGCAGCTCTCGTTGCAACGGGCGTAGGTATCCCTCTCGCAATTGCAGGAGGTATCGCCTTAGCTGGGGCGCTGACTGCTGTGCCCGATCAACCAAGCGCGATGAATGTCTATGGGGATATCAACGTAGGCGGAGTCTCAAGTCCAGCGGACTTTGCACGGCAGATGGGTGAGCAAGCGAGAGTACAGGGCGCTAGAACGGCGAGACCATAGATGCAGACAACCTTCAACGTAATCGTATCCGGAGTCTCTGTCAGTGGGAACATCGATACGAATGCCATGCCCATCAGGATAGGAATGTCGAACAGTGATCGCATCGGCTACGCAACCTTCGCCTTGCAGAACAAGGACTTGACCTATTCGCGGATGGCCGTCTCTGGGCCCCCGCCGGTGGAGATTAGCATAGGAGGAACAACCCTCTTCCGCGGCACGATAGAGAGAGCTGACAATGCCATCTCTGTAGATGCTGGTCTCCTAACGGTCTGCCAGTGCTATGATTATGGGCAAGAGCTTCTCGGTGCAGTATCTCCGGATGCTAGACAGATCTCACTCTTACAGACGAATGGCCAGATCAGCCTCACCTCTGGCGATCAAGGGATTCAGGCTAGGGATGGTATTGACCTTGCATCTCTAGTATCAGGGGTGAATTTCAGTAGTGGTGCTACTGTGGCTTCGTTCATGAGACAGTTCTTTGGAATTGAGACAGATCCCTCTGGCTCGTTCTCGGGAACGAAATTCAGTTTCAAACCCCACATCTCCGGCTATACTTGGGATACTTGGTACAAACCTGACGGTAGCCCAGATAACAATGTCAACTACTGGATTCCAATCGGAACTCTGAAAGTGAGGAGGGAGTTCGCTTGGGATGTACTGCGCAGGATAACGAGACAAGCAATTGCAATCGATAGTGCAGGCAATAGGGTGGCATTCGAGACCTATGTGGGCGTATCAGGAGACATACATCTCTTCACCTCTGGGAGCAGTGAGCCATTCATTGCCAGCGGCGTTGTCCTCCAGTACTATCAGAACGGAACCAGCGGATCGGACTTGAACAATATCATGGCTGGCACAGTACCCTATGATTCGACGACTCTGAAGAATTATCTTTTGGGATGGTTCCCCGTATGGGCGCGATTCCCTCTTGACATGGACGAGTTCAGCGATTTCTTTGCCTACTCTGGAGCACGCTGGAGTGGCCTCAATATTGATGGAGCAACAGTTCTCTCTGGGGATGCTGCTTCTACAACAATCGGTCTCATATCGGTAAGAGGCATGGTAGGTGCTACTGGAACCTCGATAGGGATGACCTATACGCATCCAATCTCGTTCAACATCGAGAGATTCAGCAGGCTCTCAGGCAGGCTGAATATTGCAGGTGGAAAGGTAGACATCTCGTATCAAATCAAGCAAGAAGCACCGAATTTGGGAATCGGTATCAGACAGATTCAGATCATAGATACCAGTGGGAATTTCATCATCAAATCCGGCGCTCAAGATGAACCATTTCCTGGGCCTGCTACGGCTCTCTTTATGCCAAGTAAGAGTGGCTGGCACCTGATATCAGATACGATCTATAGAGCTGATGGAGTATTCAGCAGTGGGACGGGACGAGATGGTGGTTGGGCATCAGTAGGTAGTCCAGATTTAACTAGAGTGAAGCAGATAGTCTTTGGAATGGATATGATCGGGGCACCTGCAACTGGGTCTGGCAGGACTATTAGCGTGGATAATATCCGCTTTGAATTCGCGTACCAGTTCTCTCCCATTATAGGGTTCAACTCTGGCAGTCAATTCTTGTATGGACGAAGGTATGCCCTGATGGAGTACCCATTTATGGTGACTGATGATATGGCATCTGGAATAATGACCCACGAATTGGAGAGTCAGATGGGAGCAAAGCAGTATGCAGAATTTACCATTAAGGACAACCCCAAGGCTAGGACGGCAGTTCAGCTCTCCATCAAGCCGGGACAGATTGTGAGGATAGATGCCCCTGCCCTGAATACGGGGAGTGGGCAGACTTTCAACTTTTGGCGATTGATCGATGTCTCCCATGATTTCTCTGTAGCGGAGGGATTCCGAAGTCAGATCCGCGTGATTCCTTGGTTCTCTGGTACGATCACGGCGCCGAACTCCAATCTCATAAATTACATTCTACCTTACGATAAGGCCATCAAGCAGCCTCAAAAGAGAAATTGGTATCTGCCTGCCAATTGGCCCTTCCTGCAATTGAATTAGGTGAATAGAATGAGCGGGTTAGATGATGTCGCGAGGATTCAACTCGGCGATGGCAGCATCAGGATCGGGGCATCAAGTCTAAGCATAGTAAGCGGAGCCCTATCGGGTAGCAGAGCTGTATTCTCCTCAGGAGTTGAGGCTGTCAGATTCTCTGGAATTTTGTTCGATGCTAGCGGTATTGTCGTCCATGGTACCGTGAGCGGGTTCAGGGGAGAGTTTGCCTCTGGCATCAAGGGAGAGCTCGAAGATCCGGTGGGCATCAGGGTCAAGGCGAGCGGGGGCACCTTCATTGATGTTGGAGCGGTCGCATCTGGAGCAGTCCCAGTACCCGTCACCTTCTATCCAATCTATTTCACGGATGTCTATACCGCCACCGGTAGCGGAGCCATCAACTCTCTGGTCTCTCATCCTATGTCCAAGTTCGGGTTGCAGGTTGACCAGAGTGGTGGCGTTACAAGTTGGGATGTCAGGGCCGAGGGTTCTCTGAATGGTTCAGGTTGGCAGGAGCTAGCCGCTCATACGAATATCTCCCCGGGGGATAACGGAACGGTATGGACGGTGGATAAACCCTGTAGGTTCGTGAGGAGTAGAGCCGCGGGGCTAGTTCTGGGAGGAGGAACGGCAATAAAGGCCGGCATAGTAGCAACAGGTTGATCGAATGCAATCCATTGCGGGTAGGCCAGAATATTCAGTAAAGGTTTCAGGTGCTAGTATAGTAACCGTGGCAAGCGGAGCGGCACTTTTGAAGGCCGTAATTCCAGCGGTGATGTCTGGAGCGCAGGCTAGCTTTTCCGGACAAACGATAAGAGTGAATGATGCAACATCTGGAATGGCCTCATGGAACTCTGGTATCCCACTCTATGATTTCACCTTTGCAAATACAAGTGGAATGCAGGTAGGCGGTGAAAGAGTGAGAGCACCAATGGTCTATCCGGAGCTGATCTGCAAGAGTGGTATAGTTGTTCAGGGCGCAATGGGCCACGTAGTTACGATCTACTATGCGAAGATGGTAGGATGAGCGTAGTCTCTCTTGGGCCTGTAGTGTTCTCATCAGGTTGGAATCCTCAGCTGATAGAGGGCCCATCAGACGAACCGTACGTAGTCGAGCACAGAGTTCCCAATAGAGTCGGTGGGCATATCGAGTATGTAGGCAAGAGGCTCTCCAACTATCAGATCATTGGCTTCATTGCTCCTAACGGGAATCTCAACGAGAGCCAAGCTGTCGCTTTGGTATCTGGCGGAGGCTTGATGACTAGGAATGCAGATCAGGCGAAAGACTTCCTGCTGGGGATGAGGGGCAGCGGGGTTCATGTTTTGAATGTGGAATCTACTCTTGAGCTCTCTGGAAACCGCCTGATGTACGAGGCGGATCTATTCGCCATAATGAGTGAAACCTTTGTCTTTGAACCTGGGCATAGCTATCCGTACTACCCATTCACGATAGATCTGAAGAGAGCCAACTACAATACATACGGGAACTCTTCGGGAAACTCTGATTGGGTCAATGGCTTAAGCGGTTTCATAAGATCATGGCGACTGCCTTTCCCCTCTGCCCCCAAAGAGGAGACGATAAACGCACTAGGCTTTTATGCCGGTGAGATCTTTTCGGGGGCTGGCCAAGCCAAGCTAGCGGTCTATAACTCGGCAGATGCTCTCCAAGCGCAGACTGCCTCACAGATCGTTCACTCCGGATGGAACTACTTCCCTATACATCCCTCGTTTGCCGCAACAAGCGGCCATGACTTCAAGCTCGCTATGAAAGGGAACAATATCTCTGGTCTGCTCTTCGGATTTTGGATAAACTTCTCGGCGGGTGATGCCGCGACGAGTGGAAGGGAAGAGTTCATGAGCGGAGTAGTATATTCGGATGCTTTCCCTGCCACATACACGCCATCAGCTAGCGTCAGCGGGCAGACATTAAGAATCGTGATGGCCGGCATTTAGTTATCTTAAGGCCTAGAGCAATCATAACTATGCAATGTTAAGACAGACCCGTTGGAGTCCAGATACTTGCAATTGCGTCTTGGACTATCAGTGGGATGATTCTGTCCCTGAGAGCGCACGAACTTACACGCTAAAGAATATTGAGAAGCGATGTCCAGAGCATAATGCAGTGAATAATGAGCAGCTTTATGATGCTGTCTTGAGCGAAAACCAGGGCAAAAATGCAGCATTCGGAGAGATCGAGAGGCTATTGGCTCCGCCAAATCAAGATGCTGATGCTAGGGAAGCTCTTCAAAGAAAGATATCGCGATCATTTGACTGGCGCTTTGATGATCAGAGGAAGTTGGTGGTGAATTATCCCGAGATAACCGATGGGCAATTGATGCAGCTTCAGCAGGCTCTGGATGCAAGACTGGGATCAGGCAAAGTCTCATGCTCTAATAGAAGAAGATAGAGGCAAACTCCGTGGTGCTAAGCCAAGTTGTTCGGGGCGGAGGCGGGGTGAATGCGTCTAGCACTGCGTTTCTCTCATTAATGCCAACAGCCGCTCAAATAGCCGATACGGATGAGACTGCCTTCCAAGTCCGGATCTATGACACATTGACCGTGAGCAATTTCCTTGTAAGATGCATGACGAATACCATAACTGGCGCGTCGACAATAAGGACGAGGAAAAATACCGCCAACGGAAATCTTTCTGTTTCTATACCAGGATCCGGAACGGGTGTTTTCCAAGACATCTCGAATAGCGACAGCCTAGTTAGCGGCGACATCTACAACTACCAAGCAGTGGGAGGAGCTGGCGGAACGTCTCTCCTAACCCACATAATATCAATAACTATCGATGCAGCAATAGTTACCACTCTATTAGTCGGCGGTGCATCAAACTCAAACCCGGGCAGCACTAATTTCTCGACCTTTTCCTTTGGCGGCGCAAATGAAGCTCAATCTCAGACTCGAATCCGGTTCGCTGGGACTTGGGATCGGCTCGGGGCAAATGTCGTCACGAATACGAACAATTCAACGACCACAATCAGAAGCCGAGTAAATGGTGGCAACGGCAATCAGGTACTGAGCATTGGCAGTGGTGCGACTGGTTATTTCGAGGATACGGTCAATAGTGATTCAGTCCTGCCTGCCGATCTGCTGAATTACACCCTTATTCATGGAGGCAGTTCGGGTGCAGTTTGGGTTCAGCCAAACCAGAGCAGAATGAAGCCGACGAGTGGAACGCGATCACTCCAGTATGCTAATGGTGCGACTATCGATTTTGGACTGACTAGGCCAGCTCTGATAGGGACTGGTGGTGACCTCGGTACTGAACTCAATACGCGATTATTGTTGCGCGGTGGAATTACCTGGACGTATCAGAATCTATTCTTTCGAGTTACTGCGAATACGATCGATGGCTCGACTACGACTAGGACTCGCAAGAACGGTGCCAATGGGAATCAATCGGTCAGCGTCAGCGCTAGCACTACCGGCATATTCGAGGATACTACGAACACGGATACCTACGTTAACGGTGACGATATAAATTGCTTGATAGTTGCAGGTGGAAGTTCAGGCACGATGACCTATACGATGGTCATATTGCAACCATCCTCAGCATCGGCTACTCCCGTCATCAGCATCACCACAAGCGGTGTAACTATGGATCTCAGTGGCGCGAGAAGCCTGATCTTGAGGGCAGGAAACTATCTTATAGAACATCAAATACCTGGCATGTCTGGCGGCATCCTCGAGCGGGTCGGCTTACCTGCTAACCGCATTGAAGTCATTGGGTTCTTCTTCTCAGGCTCCGACGATCAGAAGAACACCCTGATCAATAGCTTGGGAGTAAATGCCACTTTGACTGCACTTTCGACCATCTCTGGTAACATCTTCGTCTCTGCCGTTGTCTTCGTCGATCGCATCGTCCAGCGCATATTGCCAGGAAGAGGGTATCCTTATTATGAGTGGGACTTTTACACCGTAGTCCAGAGTTAGATGAGGCTCCTTGTAGAGAGCATTCTGCCCCCCAAATTCAAGCTTAGAGATGACATCGGCGACCTTTCAAACCTGAAGCAGTCACTCCAAGTCAGGCAGCTGCACGACATCATAGTCAGGCCGAAGGACGGGAAGTATGAGCTGATAGCAGGATTCAGGCGATGGGTCAGCGCAAAGGAGCTCAAGTGGCAGGAAATAGACGCCAAAGTGATAGACGTCGATGACAAAGAGGCTCTGGAAATCGCTCTGACGGAGAATATCGAGAGGAAGGACATGGATCCGATTGAAGAGGCGAACGCATTCAAGCTCTACGTCCATGATAGAGGCTATGGGAGTGCTACACAGCTGGCAGCAAGGATCGGGGTATCAGATGCCTACATATCCAGGAGCATCTCGCTCTTGAATCTCGACCACGATACTTTTGAGCGGCTCAAAACTAACAAGATAACTCCAGCCCACGGTGTGGAGCTCGTTGGACTTGCCGCAGATAAGGCAATCTCACTGGCTGATTATATCGAGAATACGAATCTCACCCGAGACCAGACGAGAAAGGCGGTCGATTACGTGCGCCTTGGCTTGGCTGTGCCTCAGGCTGTCCAGGCTGTTCTCAGCTTCCCAGACATGGCCTCGCCGGAGAAGGGGCTCAAGTACAATCCGATCATGGTAGCGAGAGAGCAGATCCATCTCGCACTTACCAAATGCCTCAAGTCCATAGACATGAGTCTGGAATATATCCCCGAAGGCTCGGAGAAAGGCATCTGGATAAAGAGGGTGAGGTATCCGGTGCACGAGTTGATCAATGCCGCATGGCACGCAAAGAAGGAATTCTCCAAGGAGCAGTGAGATGGATCTCCGAAGGAAGCTTGAGCTGGAGGACTATCAGCGCATCAAATTCCTAGCAACCCAGGGCTTTACCATCAGGGAACTGTCTACCGAGTATGGCATCTCGACCAAGTACGTGAAGGGCATCATCATAGGGGTCAAGCCTATCACGCCCGTGAACCTAGAACCTGCAATTCTACTGGAGCAGTGCAGCGGCTGCCACAGGAGCTTTGAAACTAGCGGATATACTGAGCATCTATCGATCTGGGTTAACGTATCTGGGACTCTGGATTGCAATCAAGTGATGCCAAGTCCAACTGTTTTCTAGGAAGCATCTCAAAAGAGCCCCCTCGAGTATTTTACTCAGTAGATTCCATTGCTAACCACTTTATAATTGGCCTAGCAATCGATTGACAAACGCTACATAAATCCAGTTGCTTGGATTCAAATCCCTGATCACGCATTTCCTGTACGTCTATGGAAAGCGCCTTGGCCGGAGTGGGCGTCCATCTTTGGGCTCCCTAGTACACTTCCAGAGCCAGGCTCCATCTCTCCTCTCCAGGATACTGCACCATATCCTAGCTCCATCCTCAGAATTGAGTGCAGCGTACCATATTGTCGCTCCATAGCTAGGCTGCATAACGTCTTTAATATAGTTTAGCGTAGGCTTCGGTATGATAGTAAAGGCAGAATGCGGCTGCATAAGCATAGATGAGCGCAAGATCGGTTTTTGTGATGATCACGCTCTAACTTCCTTCCATAGAGGGGATTAAATGAGTCTAGAATCCCCGCGGCTGGTAGAGAATGCAGCCGAGCCTACTCAGGTAGTACAGAATCAGGAAGAGCAATATCGAATAGAAAAGGCCAAGTCGAGGATTCTTAAGAATGGATCTATAGGCTCCTCATCTTATCAGGAAATCGCTCTCGGATTCTCCCTTGGCGCGGTAAAGAATCCCCGCGGGGGCCATTATGGGGAGAGAATGAGCATAGATGGAAATCAGTTATTCTCCTATAGAACATTAATCGCGGTGAGGGCAGAGAGGGAAGACGGATATTTCTTCCTTCTAGATGGAGCCCGATATTCTAAGACTAGCGACACACATCAAGGACACGCTCGGCATTATTGCCGGGATCGAGGAGCCATAATCGTATTTGAGCTTCTTAATGGGCCCGAAATATCGCCTGAGGATCTAGCCAAGGAGGGTAGATGGATCGAGGTTAGAGAGGATCAATGGTTACCGGAGGCGTGCTTATGCAAGAATCCGAGGAAGAATGCAGAGATTGCCGATGTAAAGGGAGAATGCCAAAACTATCAAAGCAATTGGGAGACCGGTAAAGACCTTCATGAGACAGTTCTTCGGCATAGAGACAGACCCATCGGGCTCATTCTCGGGAACCAAATTCAAGAGCATATCAAGGAGAGGCACGTACTAGGAGGCTCGTTATTCGAATTTAGAGGCTCGTCTTATCTATCAGCGATGGACGGCGCGATATACTTTATCGCCAAATTACCAAGGCCCGCGGGCTCAGTCGAAGAGGCATTCAGAGTACTAAACCCTCTAACTGAAGACGAACTAAAGAGTGAGTATAAGCGTCAAGGAGAATGGTTTTTCGTACCTACGGAGATTGATGCAATTCTCCCAATTGGACAACAGCAATTTCGAGGCTCGGAGGCAGCATACTATAAGCGATATGAGAGGGCTTATCGAATAAGGGAAAAGGAGCTCTACCGAGGCGGGGAATATCTAGGTAAACTATCAAGACCATTGTTACCCGCTAATCAGCCCGGAGGTGAGGGTCACCACTCGGTCGGCCAATTGGCCGAGCTAGTCGATGGTTCCTTGCTCGTTCAAGGCATGATAAGGCATACGCACCGCGAGCATAAACAGCTGACTCTCGATAAGGGAATTTGGTACAAAGCTCTCCAGAATCTAGCGGTTAGAGCTTGGAGCTCCTCGGGAAGAGAGGGGAGAATGAGAATTGACTAAAGAGATTCAAGACTCCCTTGTTAAGAAGCTGAACCCGAACCGCTTTTCAGCTATGAGCGGAAAGATGGCTGCAATTGTGGGATATATCCTAGGAGAGAATTGGACGGAGCCGGGCATAGCTTGGATGAGCATAAGCTCGGATGGATTCGTGACCACTGAGAGCGTCTTTATTGGTACAGCTGAGGATCTTGAGGATAATCTAACTCGGCTGTACCAGGCTTCAGGATTGACGACTCCAGAGATTAAGGAGTTTAACAGTCTATACCGGGCGCGGATAGATGATTGGAGGGGGAGAGCATGAGCAAACACTTGAAGACTATAATCCAAGCAAGAATAGCCGAGCTTACCGAGAAGCTAACCAAGATAGAGGCGTACAAAATCGATCTTGAGACCGAGATAAAGGAGCTGAAGGTAAAGCTGGAGGAGTTAAGGCTGATAGTCAATCGAGGCGGAAAGAGGGAGAGAGTATGACAATAGCGACCGAGGAAGCTAAGCAACACGCGAGAAAGCAACTGATAAGCATTCTTCCCAAAGGATCAACAGTTTATACAATCTTGAAGCATCTATCACGCTCCGGCATGTTCCGAGTTATTGACTTAATCTATATCAAGGACAATCAGCCTTGGCATGTCCCTTATGGATTGTTAGAAGATATCGGATTCAAGTACAATAGAAGACATGAGGGAATAGCAAGAACGGGCACAGGTATGGATATGGGTTTTGATCTAGTCTATTCGTTGAGCTGCAAACTGTACGGATCGGAGCACGATAATGCGTATGCACTTAACCAGCGGTGGATCTAATGAACAATAAAGAACGGATCAAACTCACCTATGAGCACGAGGCTAGATGCGACTGTAAGGCGATAAAGGAATTGAGGAAATACCTGAAGAAACTCGCGATTATCATTATCCTAGTCAACCCCGCGATTATCGAGGCGATCCTCTAATATGGCAAGAGGTTGGTGGAAAATAGAATTTACTGTCGAGCCCACGGATATTGATTTGGAGCACATAGCTAAGCTAATCAAAGAGGGATATACCGAAGGGGAGATTCTCAATGAGCGATAAGCTCCATTGCGATTTCTGTAACCAAGAGATCAGAAGGGAGGCTAACATAATCCAAATAACAAACTCAGACTTAAGCCAGGAGAGAATAGCGCTATGCGACTATGATATGGGTAGCGTAACCTCATTAATCAAATGGCGCAAGGACGCCCGGAGAATAGAGAGCTTGGACGCGATGAGCAAGATCGGAGATGTGGAGGTATGAGCGAGTGCGAGCCTTATGAGGGAGAGGGGCAGGCGGAAGAGAGGGAGGAGCACGAGAATGAATAAAGATGAGCTCATTAGGCTGGTAGTCTTCTGCATACTAATGCAGAATGGAGAGGGTATAATCGGCAAGTCACCAGGCTATATCGTGGAGAAATTCAAGTCTAGCATGAACACGCTCTTCCCAGAAAACCTCTTAGATGAGCCCAATAAGAAGAAGCTCATAGAATGGTTAGCAACTTGGGAGCCTGAAGAGATATGAAATGTCCAGATAGTCACCCGGAGATCGAGCTAGAAGAGCTAGATCAATCAACTATCGACGCCATAGCGTTCAGATACTCTAAAACAATCGATCAGAAGGTTTATCGGTGCCCCATATCAAATAAGACCTGGTTCCAAGACGCTCTGAAGAGCTACCGAGCATAAGCTCGATAGCCTCCAGCTCCCTTATGCGCCTCCTAGAATACCACTCCTCTTCCTTTTGCCTAAGAGCCTTCGTCACCCTCTGGATAAGCCCGGCCATATGCGCCCGTTGATCAGTATCCAATCACCTCACCTCCCTAGTCCAGAGCATAAGTACGCCCCCTCGATAAAGCAGAGCTAGTAACATAAGATACATACAGCAAGGTAAAGGAGTAATCAGTAGCATATAGTAGCGTGGTTTACTTAATAGATATCTAGAAGGCATAGAGAAGTCAATAGATGGGATTAAATCTAATGAGAAGCATATAGCCGTGATCAAGACTTTACTCCAAATACGCTCTCTCCCTCTTAATATGGTATTACAATCCGGATTACTGATCTATGTTACTGATCTAGATCAGGCGTGCGCAACAATAACAATAGATACTTGTGTAGAGGCTAAAGACAGATGTTACTTGGCTAGCCTGAGCTCCTGGGCTTGGAAGGCCTGGTTCAGCCTCTCTTCCAAGTGCTCCAGCGCGCGCGTTATGGCGTATTCCATCTCATGCTTGGTGATCAAGGTGTCCTCGTCTATCATCTTAAAACCCCGCTCCAGTACTGCTCTCCATGTTATCCGTCCCTTCCTCTCTACCATGAGCCTGTAATTCTCATCGCTCAGCTCTATCCGTATCACCTTCATAGGTATCATAGCATAGTCAACTACCCCGCTATAATACCTCTTCATAGCCAAGGAGCACCAATCCGGATCAGCACTCTATGTTAGTAAGATGGCGTACTGCTCTATGTTATGGGTATGGAGCCTGACTATGGTTGATTCGAGAGTTTCTTAGCGGGCCAGGCTCATGGCTGCAGGCATAAGTACAAGGCGACCAGGGGGTATTATCCATGCAACTTCTGAAGCACTTCGCTTCCTCTCCAAAAAGGCCCAAACCCGAATCTGTTCCATGCTCTTCCTGTAGTGAGGTCGGTATCTATCTCAAGGTTGGCGTTTGGGCCTGCCCGAACCCCCATTGTGATGCTATGACTTATTGTGAATGGCGCCCTGCACCATTAGCAGACGGAGGGTTGTGCCAAACATGCAGACTAACTTACCCTCAGTGGACTGTCGGCCATACTCTAGGATTCCGCGCTGATGGTGCTGTCGATGTTATTCATCCTCGGTCTCCGGCATCATCGTGAGGCACATATATCAGAGAAGTAGGGGGTATTACCGATGAGAAGAGAGCTCTTCAAGATAGGCACGATCAGCTTCTATAAGCTTGGGTGTGGTTGCTCTAGTACTTGCACCCTCAAACATCGACACTGCCCGAGTTGTGGGCCTCAAGTGAGCGTGCAGAAGTTACAATCCCCTCAGAAGCCTAGGCGCAAGACTCAATATCTGGCAGAACGACTGGGAGTAAGATGGAGTGTCCGTACTGTCATCAGGAGGTCTTTCAGAGATTTCTGGCGCATGTGCGCTCTCATGATAGCACATCGAGACACAGGTTCAAGACGCCTCTGATGATAGGAGGTAGTATGAATGAGTCTATTGAAGACTGGCTTCCTAGGGAGCCGTGGGATAACTTTTGACTGAGGATTTTACACCGGAGGAGATAGCTGAGATTGAGAAGAGCCTAGAGGATATCAAGGCTGGCCGATTTAAAGTATGTAAGACCACTGAAGAGCTCTTCGCAGAACTTGCAGATCATCTCAATCTGACTTCCGAACCCTCTCGATCTGAATCTCCACATAGTCGCCGTCTTTAATGTTGAGCGTGATGCGGACTAGCTCCGGGATGGTTATGCGACCATCTGATATTACCCTTCCTAGGAATCTAAATGTCTCTGGCATGCGGTTATCGGCGCTCAGATACGTTTATAACGATTACTAGGAGCTCCCATCCTATGGGACTCTTCACAAGGAGGCGTGTGGCATAAATGTCAACCCTCATACTTCTGAACTATCACGGCGATGAGAGGATGGAGTGGGATCCCAGGGACAAGAAGGCCATGGCCAAGGCGAAGGCTAAGTTCGATCTCTTGATCAAGGAGGGCTGGGTAGCCTACAAGAGGATAAGGGCAGGGTTCGGGGAGCAGATTACAAAGTTCGACAAGGCTGTTGAGGAGGTATTTCTGGTGCCTAATGTTGAGATAATAGCAAGACCTCCCGTGGTCGGTGGTTAGTTTGGCCTGCAAGTTCTGTAGATTTCCCTCCACCGGCGACTTCTGCTCCGGCGAGTGCGAGACGGATTACAAGGAGCTCCAGGTCATCAAGAAGATTGGTGAGGATATCTGAGATGAAGCTGGTAATCACGATAGCCAATCTAAAGAAAGAGATAGAGGATGTTCTCAAACAATCTACTGCAAACTATCAGAGGGCACAGGCTATCTACTTGGTTAAGCTCAAGGCATACGTTGGTTATGTCGAAAAGCAACTGCGGGCCGAGAAGGCACTGACGAAGCCTGCTCCCTATCTACAAAAGTGGGATAGGAGCAACCTGCTTAATACACTCAATAGCTTGAAGCTACATCAGGGCACAAGTATAGAAATTGATGATAGGGAATTAACCGATCTCAAACAAGGAATACAACGCCTGCGTCATGTAGCGGAGGAGACAATCTCTGCGTTGAGCGCTATATCTTACTGAGGTAAGAGGTCGATGTTCAAGTCCTACCCGCCCAAAGAAGGTAAATGGCAGTGCCCCTTCTGCAAGAAGGTGCATGAGAAGCCTCACTACCCTCTCCCCGGTCAGATTGAGAAGACCAAGTCTGTGGACTCTGGCAACAGGGTCAAGTTCGGCAGGGAGAGCAAAAACGATGAGCTTCTCGAGACGGGGCCTAGATTCAATGACGATGGCATCCCGGCTTCACTTTTCTGTCCTCACTGCGGCTGGCAGGCCGAGACGGTTCTCCTGGTCAGGGTGAGGAAGAAGTGAGCTCTGTCCTCCAACATTACCAGCTATTCACAAGCACTAGTACGGCTACTCGTACTAATGATAATTTGCAGATCACAACTGGATCTACATCCACACGGAGCTTCATCTGGGTCAACGAGGACAACTATCAATGGTTCCGACCAACGTGGTGGAACAATGAGCCTTGGCATGGAGACTTGAATGCTACCGGTGCGCATCTGACAACCCAGTTCGCCCCCTACTTCGAGACTGATGAGAGAGTGCTTGCCAAACATATCCAAAGGATGAAGGACGATCCTGAGTACAGGCGGAGGCAGTTGGAGGCTGGGGAGCGCTTAAGAGACATGACTGAGGCGACGCCCTTCGCGAACTTCTGGGAGGGCATCGCAGAGGCGATTGCTGATGAGCGGGCATCCAAGCTACTTAGTGACTACATTGGCGCCAAGAGGTTCGATGCAATCATGAAGTATGACATGCTCTTCTGCCCGTCCAAGATCATCCCCAGCCTCTACTACAGGGTGAGGGCCCAAGGGGATATCGAGGCGTATGAGAGAGCCAAGTTCCTAGGTACATTCTGCATCCATCCCTCCCATAGCCATGACATCCCGATACCTGACTCCATCCTGCTCAAGTGGATGATGCTCCAGTGCGAGGAGGAAGAGTTCCTCAAGGTTGCGAACTTCAGTCCGGTGGTGGAGAACGCTCTGGTTCAGGAGATTCGATCAAGGAGAGCTTCCTCAGGTGATGAGGGAAGACAGGATCAGGTTCATATTGAACTCGCTGCCCCGGCTTTGGCAGTGAGTTGAGGATCAACCAATTGTTATACAGAATGAACGGCTCCTCTATCTCCTTCAGCTTCAGATGGTGAAGGTTGTTCGAATTCCTGGCGAATGTCTCGACAGTTCCTTCCATCTCAGTACCGGGATCCTAACTCGCATTTAAGATGATAATATTTGCTGCGCTTGCGTGTCCTGGTGGATAGTATCCTGTCGCCTATCTCAAAAGGCTGCTCACAGAGCGGATCACTGCATCTGGGAATCTCGCCCCCGTTACGCGATTTCATGGTCACATAGACGCGAGCGATTAGCGTAAAGGCGTGCGTGACTTTAGTCATCTTAAACTCGATCTATCTACAATGGCCTGTGCGCTCTAAAGTCTTCGTAGGACTCGTGCTCGTAGCCCTTCTCTCAGGCTCCTATCTGGTTGCTTACGCTTTAGTGACCTTCGGGGAGCTCGGCCTTCGGGGAACAGTAACGACCCCACTCACGGTAGTCTTCCCTAATGATCTCAACTTCGGGCAGGTATTCCCCGGGTCGATAACGACTAGGACGCTGAACTTTACGAACCGTCACGCTTTCCCGTTGAACTATTCATACTTCTTGAATTACCTGAGTTGCCAAATGAACTGTTCAGGGATCGCAGCAACGATAGCTGGCTGGAATGGCTTGAATACGACTCGCCCGGAGTGGAGAGTCATCAATGCATCGCAGACCGTACAGCTCCAGGTGGAACTTCATGCCTCGAATACTATACCGTTCCGAGGTGCCTTCCTAGTTAGGCTCTACTTCGTTGGTAATCAGATCGGGGCTAGAGGATAGACTGACAGTTGGCGGTAGTAGCATGGAAGCATGGATGGCCATTGTTCTGTGAGGAGCACAACTTCGGGGCTCGAACTAACGCCCAGATGCGTATCCATTTAAAGGAGTTCGATACGTGTGATGATGATGTCTGACCCAGCACCCGAGCCAAAAGCAGATGGTAATGACCTATCTGTAGGCGATCAGAGACTCCTTATAGCTCTGGTATTAGAAGTGGAGCCGTAGATAGAAATGAATGTTGACATAATCGGTGCCCTTCTGGCTACGTCCTCAGTTGGCATCATAGCGATTATAGGCCTCGTTCGGGCCGTGCAGGCTGGGGAGAAGGTCGAGATCGTCAGGTTCGGCAAGAGCCTCGTCTTCTGGCTGGTCAGTGGAGCGGGTCTGGCTTACGGAGTAAGTGAAGGAGACCTCAACGCCTTGCTGACCAATGCGGCCCTAGCAAACGTGGTAACTATCGGACTCGACAAGATCGCAAACGCTTACTTGGACAGCAGGAAGCCTCCCCCATAGCGCATGAGTGCCCCGGGACAGTGGCTTCTAGCCGTCGAGGGATTTGGTTATGAGAAACCCGTAGATGCCTTCTGGGTTCACGTCACCATGCCTCGAACTGGTAATCTTAAGAATCATGGAACATACTTCTGGATTTCTGCCGAATGGAGAAATCACTTTGCCCAGATCGGAGTCATTGAGTACTGGGTTGCTGGAGAGGGTGAGGCAAAGTTCGGGGGCTGGAAGGGTTTCTCGGCGACGACATTCGACATCAGCGATCCAGCCAACAGGATGACGGTCAAGGTTCACAATTTCCCAGATGAACCGTTGAATTACTGTGATGGTGCGACCTTCAGAATAGGGAAGGATGATGATCACTGGAGCATGAGTTTTATCCCAGATAACCGACAGTTTCTACGGGAGAACGTGAGAGTAGTCCCTATTCAAGCAGATCATATAGACCGCATGAGCCTGGTTCTCGAAAGCTTCGATCAGATGGGGTCAGGATCATGGAACATCTCCCAATACTTCTCACAAATCCCGATCGCAAGGATGATAGGAGGAAGAGGTGCAGAGGAATGGCCTCATGCACGAGTAGCCTACGAAGGGAACAAGAGACCCCCGGAATATCTAGGCTTGTATGTTGGGAGGCATTGGTATAGCGATACTGGAATGGGAGGGCCTAGCTTCATACAGATGGGTCATGTCGGGGAGCAGCCTCACCCAACCGAGGGGCTCTGGTAGCGGAATCTAGCCCCTTTGTTTTCCTCCTCCTCCTCCTCGGCCATATCCCTCTCTCACGTATATCTCTCATAAACACACAGTAAAACGTAACCACGGGTTGAGGATGCGGGACTTGATGCACCATGGGACGTACTCCTTTGTAGAATATCCTTGCCACCGCCTCGAACTCTGACTCTGGATTCCAGCGCTTGTCATA
>ERZ1292644.917-Hain-H14-01um-R2-917-length-16687-cov-45_pt1 | contig 16687 bp, 20 predicted proteins | sample MGYA00564402_ERZ1292644 | MGnify/ENA primary metagenome ERZ1292644 (study PRJEB36523, sample SAMEA6512644) | groundwater metagenome | collected 2019-01-09 | study: AquaDiva: Metagenomics assemblies of 32 groundwater samples
TTTATTTTAGGTAAAGCTATGCGAATAGCAAAGGAAAATAATATGGATTGGGTGAAAATCAAAGCTGAAGCAACAAGTGGAGATTATGATCATCTTCTTCAGACAATGATGAAATATTTTGATGTTGAATAAATATTTAAACTAAATTTTTAACTTCTTGTTCAATTAATAATTGTTTTTTATTATTAAAAACCATAAATTCAAAATTTAAACCCATATTTAAACATGCTTGTTGCTTTAACAAATTAATTTCTTTTTTATTTTTATATGTCCAATCGCTTTTAACTTCAATTATTTTATTTTCTGATATTATATAAATATCAGAATAATATTTTCTCTCTATTCCTTGTTTATCTTTATAAAATATCCAACCAATTCTATTTTCAATATCTTTATGTTCAATTAATAAGTCTTCTTCTTTATATGTTTTTAAAAGAATATCTAATGCTAAATTTTCAAATCCCTGTACTTTAACAATTTTTCCTGATGGTAATTTATAATCCTTTAATTTAAATGAACCCTTAAATATTTTATCGAATATTTCTATATTTTGTATCGGATGATCTGTTCCATATTTTTTTAAATTTGTTTCTATTCTTTTCTTATTTCTATCTTTCCATTTTCCTTCCATTGTTTTCTTAAACTTTTCTCTATTACTATAGTGTGAGTCTCCATGATTTTCTAGTTTTGTATTTTCTATTTTCTTAATTATTTCTGGCGATTGAGAAACTATCTCTACACCATATTTTTCTAAACATGTTTCTTTTGATTGTTTTCTATTATTATAGTTTTCATTCCCATGATTTTTTAGTTTTGTATTTCTATTTTGTTCCATATTATTATAATTCTCATCCCCATATTTTTCTTTTTTAGTTAATTTAAGTTTAATATCTTTACATTTAGGACAAGAATAAAATCCATATTTTTTAATATTTTTATTATATCTATTATATGATAAGTATTTCTTTTCATCACAAATATCACATTTGACTTTTACTTTAACATTACTTCCTTTTTGTAAGTGTTCAATTGGAACCGTAATAACTTCCCAACGTTTTACTTTATAAACTAAATTTTCATAATATTTCGTATTACTTCCACAAATTTTTACTTCTATTGTTTTATCTATTATCATAATTAATTATTTTTTAAAATAAAAACTCTATATACTCATTGAAGTTTCAGTCTAATGAATACCATTGGAAAGAAATGAGTACTAGAGTTCTTAAATATTTATTTTTTAAAATCAGTATTTTTTACTGAAACTTCATTATATAAATAGTTTAATGATTAGCAAAAGACCAATAAATTTTAAATTCCTTTATTTATTTTAATCATACGACCACCAAAGTTTTCACTACGGCTATATCTATTTTTTTCTACATTAAAATTATGGATCAACTCTGAGACTGCAAGAGGTTTTGTATAAAATCTTAATTGTGAAATTCCTCCTTGGAGATTACCATCAAAATTATTTGAAATAGTTAATCCAGAATCACTATTATCTGGTCCAGAAAATGTTGTTGATTCTTTGAGACCGAAACTACCAAATCCCCATCCTATTGTAAATGGTACTAATTGTTGTTTTGTTTTGTGTATATTTAAACCTCTAAATATTAGTTCTTTAAAATTTTTAATTTCATATACTGGTCTTGCATTTAAATAAAATGTTAAATCCCCAAGAAATGGCGTTGTCCCACTGGAAATTGTACATTCATCAATTAATCTATCTCTTTTCCATTTTATTCCTATGTTTATCCAATCTGTTGAATCTGATGCTCCTGAAAAATTATCAAAAATTCCATGTTTTGAATATGATTGTTGTACGGTTTGACCAGTTATTTCTCCAGAACAATTCGTTGAGCCAGACAACCATCTCACGCCAATTGAATCCCCGGAAAACCTGAATGACATTACATTATCCGCAGTATCTAAATATGTATTTGCGCTCACAGAAGGACTTATAGATATACCAGAAGTTGTAGTTATTCCAGTTTCACCTGAAAATATATTCCAAAATTTATTTTCAGATCTTGTCCCCCAATAAAAGAAAAAATTACTATTTGTATTACTTGAAATACCAGAATATTTAATCCATTGTTCTATATACCATCCTAGTTCTGTTCTGTTTGGAAGAATATTAAATTGATCATATCCTGCAATCTTATATACCCCCTGAAATCCTCCCCCGCCAGATAAACTTATCCAATTTCCTATGCTTTGAGTAAATGCAGAAGAAATACTATAACTATTGGTTGTTCCAGTTCCCGAAACTTGAAATAATTCTAATTTGGTGCTTGCACTTGTAAAATTTATAGATTCTCCTGTTAAATTTTTAACTCTTAAATTATCAATGCCAGCTAGGCCGATATCTGAAATCGAAAAATCTGTAATAGATGCATCTGTCCATGCAGATATACTAGTTAATCTAGTCATATCACCATTTAATGACAATCCACTAAAACAATTTTTATTATTTATATCAAACCAAAATCCAAGACCATCTTTTACTATTTCAGTTGAGTTTATAATATTTTTATCATAATTTGAATCATCATTTGATAATTCAATATCAAAATATTCATCAAAATTTAAAATACTATCCATTATTATTTATATTTTTAAATAAATCCTGTTTTATTCATTACAACCCAATCAGTTGCAGTTCCTCCAGAATTATACATACAAGCATTTAAAGTTCCACCAGAAAAAAATATTCTTCCAGTTTTTGAAGCAGGTAAAGTAGTTAATGGTTTAAGATCTATATATTGATCTATATATTCTGTATTAGCACTAATACTACTTCCAGATATTGTATCCCCACTAATGGCCAATGCATCTATTGCTACCCCATTATAAAATTTTAAAACATTAGTGCTAAGAGCCATTCTTTGGACGCCACCTCCGGTATTAAATTGTATTTCACCACTACCAGTTTGAGTAGATATCTTTACATGTTTTCCAGCAATATCACTATACAAAATTGTGGCAGTTCCATTATACCATAAACCTGTATCTGTTGCTGCGGCATATGGTAAATTTAATGCAATCCAATCTCCTTGTTTAATCCCAACATATCCTGCATTATTATCAAATAAAGTAGAACTAGAAAATATTACTGTCTTAATAGTATTTCCAGATATACTTGTCCCAGATAAAGAATTAACGGATATGTCTTGATTAAGATTTATAATAGGTTTATTTACAGTCCCTCCAGTATTAATATTTGTTCCTTGTCCAATATTATTAACAAATAATGTATTAATATTAGAAGAACCAGAATAAATTGTAGTAGCTGAAAATTTACCAGTGACAGTAATTCCTGATGGTGCTGTCCAAGTTGTTGATCCTGTATAACCATCAATATTTAAAGTATCTCCGGTTCCATTTATTATTTCTATTAATCCAAAATTATCTTCATTAATTTTGATTCTTCTCGCATTAGTAGTATTACCAGCAAGCGGTCCTTGACGAATTTGAGTAAACCCATCAGATCTAAAATCCCCAAATATTGCAAACCCATTAGTGGGCGCCCCTGCAAGACCAGAATTTGCTGGTATAAACGCAACCCCCTGTTCTGTTGGTGGGAAAACTCCATTTATTCCAACAAACATAGAATTAATTTTATTACTATATTTTAGATCCACTATTGTATTACCTGAAGAACGTACATGTAAACTATCCCCAGAAAATGCGCTGTCTTTTATTAGTGTTCCTTGTATATTAACCCCACCTGTGATTGCCGATAATGTATTACTATATAAAGTAGTTGCTGAAATGGAATAACCAGAAATTGTTGAACCAGTTATATTTACAGCAGTAATTGTCGTACCTATTAATGGGCCCGTCATTGTGTCCCCAGATGAGTCAACATAAGAACCAATACTTCCAACTATTGTTGCAAATAATTTGGATAGGTCAGTGCTTCCTGAGAAAATTTTACTACTTCCAGAAAAATTTCCTTGAATTTCTAGTGTTTCTTTTATAACGGTACTTCCAGAAAGTAAAAATGTAGTTCCAGAAACTTGTCGAATCTGTCTACTCGCATCAATCTTGGTCAAATAGGGCATAATTTATAATATGTTTCTTTTATAAGAAATGTTAAATCAATTATGATTTAATGTATTATCTCCATATTATAAATACTTTTATAAATGAAAAAAGACCAATTATTTTTACATTTTTTATAACATTATTAATCAAAAAAATAAGCACAAAAAAAGGTCAAATAAAAATAAATCTATTTAACCTCTTTCCTATAAACGACAACTATTTCTTTAATTCAAATATTGATCTTGAATATTCTCTCTCAAATTCTTATATGAAGTATTTTCTCTAAAGTAAATATTAAATTATTGTTTTATTATTCTTTTCTTTTTCTTTTTGTAGAAGACATCTTCTTACTGCTTCCATTGTAAGTTCTTTACGCCTCTCCCAATATTTATCATCCTTTTTAAAGTTTTTATACCATTCATCAGATTCTTTTGATTCTTTTATTTGTTGTTTTGTTTTTTGAACAAATTTCCAATGATATTTCTTTTTATCATGAGATAAACCTTTACTTTCCATCACATATCCATTTTGCAAAATAATATCAATTATACTATTATACGGAAGTAATTGTTTTTCTTCTGTATAGTCTTCATAAGTTTCCATAAAAAATATATTTGGTTTTTCCATAGTCATTAATAATTTAAACATTTCTTTTAATTTACTAAAAAATACAATACTTTTTTGTAATTCTTTTGGTAAAAATTTGTTTACTTCTTCTCTATTATAAATACTTTCTTTTCCTTTTACATATTGACCATTTTTATCTAATATTGAAAATGCAAATGCAAGATGGCCTTCTGAAAATGATAAAATCAAAAATATTTTATGTTCCATAGTATTTTCTGGATCATAACCAACTTCTAAAGTAACTGATTTAATTTCTTTTTCTATATAAAACTTATTATTTTTAAAATCATCAGAAACTTGCATTTCCTCTGTTATGAAAGTTCCATCAAAATTATAATTAAATAACTGTTTTATTCTTGTTAATTGATCTTTCATTCTATAAGATAAATACCTAACAAAAATAAAATTATCTTTAAATACTCACCGCAGGTTTTTCTTTTCGCAAATTGGGTCCAAATCTAAACCAACCACCACAATCCTGACATTGGGCTCTCTTATATTTTGTTGTTTTGCTTACAACACAACCTCTGCTTTGAATTTTATCGGAACTACACTTTGGGCACACAATTCCATTTTCTTTAAACATACCAACATTGGGATGACCTGACATCCAAGGTAATAATTTAATATATAATTTTTCTAATAGTAAAGTGTCTTGCTTATTATATTTTTTCATTAGATCCCAGGATTTTTTATCACCTTTCATACAACCTTTCCATAATTCAAATCCTGTATGATGTACCTTTTTTCCCAAATTTAAAAATTTGACAACATCATCAAGTTTATTGCTATCAAATTTAAAATATTTTCTTGTTATTTTTAACGTATCTATTGTTTTGTATGGACTTGGTGGCTTAATATTATAATATGTAAATCTAGAATTAATTTTCTTAATATCGAATGAATCTAAATTATGTCCACAAACAATATCCGCCTCATCCAATAATTTCCAAATATCCTCTATCAACTTTTTATCATTCTCTTTATCTTTATTATAATCTTTATAATCTATAAGTCCTTTTACAATAACTTTATTATTTTTGTGCCACTTGGCAGCAAATGAAAGAATATACCAATACTTATCAAAATCTATAACATTTTGCTCCCATTTCCCCCACACCCACCCAAGAGCTGGAGCAGTTTCAATATCAATATGTAATATTTTTGCCTTATTGCCATTTTTCATATTTTATTTATTTATTTATTTTCATATTTTTTTAACTATTATTTTCAAATCCAAAATTATATTATCAAAAGAACTATTATTAAATTTTTCTAAAGTAAAAATAGTATTTTCTAAAACAGAAATTCTTTCCTGTTTTTCCATAAATTTATCTTTTGATAGGGTTTCCAACGTATTTTTTATCCACCTTAAATTAGAATCGTTTAATAATTCAATATCCAAAATTATATCATTTAAAATACAGTCTTCTTCATAATTAAAACCTAAAAATAATATATTTTCATTAATAATATATTCATTACTTTGTGATCTACCTATGGTTGAGATTAATAACATTAATAAAATAACAAAAAAATTAATTATATTTTTCATTATTTATTTATAAAACCACCTTCTTCTTTAATTTTTTTATCCCCCCTTATTAATTTGTTTATTTCCTCCATTTGTTTTTTCTCAATTTTATACTTAATTAATTTTAATTCATTCTTTCTTTTTAATAGTCTCTGTGGTCGGTTTCTGACATATTTGTCGTGTTTTCTTGCATTTTGGTTTCCCTTTGCTCGCCTTTGACCTTTGGTTAATTTTTTTGTGCTCATAATATTTTTAAATTAAATATAAGATAATTTTTTATTTTGTAAATGTTATGTGTTATTTAAATTTATTCCTTTTTTTATAATGTCGAGTAATTGTTCTTTTTTATTGCTTATTTTTTTGTTTTTAGTAAAATAACTATTAATTTTTTGTTTGTCTTTTACTCTTAATGATCTTAACTCCTGTACTGTAATTCCATGTTTTTCTGACATTTTCTTATCACAAAAATCTACATCATCAGTATAATAGATATTATCAATTAAGATCCATGTTCTTAAATCATTTCTGGTGATATATCCAATAATTCTATCATCAATTTCAATAATTTGTTTATCATAAGTTAAATCTCTGATATGTTCTGAAGTGTATTTATTAATCACCGTTTTTTAATAAATAAAACAAAATTACATTTTTTACATTCAACAAACTCAATTCCATACACATCTATCATTCTTAAAAAAATGTTATTTTTTTTACATCCTTTACAATAATGTTTTTCTTCACCTATTGTTTTAATAATATTAATCATATTTTTTAATTAAAGGGCACAATAATAAGTATAAAGAATAACTTACAAAAGAACCAATAAACCCATAATTTATTAATTCTCCTAAGTTAATATTAATAATAGGAATAATATAAGTTATTTTATATAAAAAGTAAACAATTAATCCGCTGTAAAACCCGGAACACATGGAACAGGTGGAGAAATATCCTAATAATTTACTTTTCTTTTTACACCAATCTCTAAATGGTTTAAATAATTTAGAATTAGTTAATATCATGGTTAATCCTACACACGATAATAAAAATTTAATCAGTTCTAACATATTTTTAAGATTTGTTGAATATTATCAACAAATGTTTAATAAAAGTTGATAATATTCAACGTTTTTACTTATTTTTATGTTTTTGGCATGTACATTTTTTTGTTGAGTTGCCCAAACCACTATTCTCGCAAAATTTACATTTTGATTGTGGCAATGATTTATCATTAAATTCCATTTCTTCCGCTGCTCTCTCCAATTCATTCCTCATAAATATATATTCCAAATCTTCTTTTACCCTATCAGGATCAAATTTAAATTTTTTCTTTTTCATTTTTAAATTTATTTTTCCAATATTCTATTCGTTTATTACCAATATTAACATATTCTTCATTTATTTCACAAACATAAATATTTTCTTCTTTATAACCAGATTTTAATGCACCTATAACTTCGCTCATTGAACCAGCAAATGGAATATAAAGTTTTTGATTACACTCTTTCGGTAATTTGAATAAATTAAGTATCTTAGCATTTAGTGATATAGGTTTTACTGTAGGGTGTAAATTTCCAGTGGGTTTTTCATATTCTGGTTCTTCACAAACACAAGTATAAATTTTATTTCCTTGTTGATCTCTTTGCCATTTTCCACATTTTAAACATTTTTTATTATATGTATTAGAACCAGTACCATCTTCTGTTAATCCAAGATTTCTCTCTTTTTTAGTGGGTTTCTTCTCATACATAAATAAATCCATTTCTCCTTCTTCATAATCACATTTATGAAGTATTCTTGAACAACCACCTGAATCCCCATAAGTTTCTAAAAGATATGTATTATTATATTTTCCGTATATCCCTCTATCACTTTGATACTTACCTTCTGTTTTATTTCTTTTATGTTTGTCTGGCGACATATATCCTGATTTTAAAATTCCAGACTGATTATCAATTACTTGGGAACTTCCAGAATCTATAAATACTTGAGATGGATATCTTCCAGATGGTATTTCCTTTCTTGTTTTATCTACTTTCCAACCACCATCATATATTTTTTCTGTAAATTTTTCTCCTTCATCTAATGATGTTCTTTCATTTCCTCTCATATTAAATTCATAATCTTCTTTATCTTTTACTTCAACACGATTTTCATTAATATTCACAACTGATGGACTAATTTCTGAATCTTTTTCATAAGATAATAAATCATTTAAAATTGAACCATTTTTAACTGGTTTATGAAAAACCATAATTGTTTCAACACATTGCTTAAATGGGGCAATCCCATATTTTTTTCCATTAAATTTTTCAGATAAATCTTTTTCTCCCTTTTTATTTAATATTTTTCCAGCATCAAGACCCTTCGGCATTGAGTTTATAAAATACCAATATAAGGATTGTTGTACCTCAAATCCGTTTTTTACTGCATAATATATTATTGGACCAATCTGACGATCTATTGAATACATAATATAATACCCCCCATATTTTAATATTCTAAACGATTCTTTAAAAAATAAATCAAAATCATCTTCCGTCATTCCGTCCCATTTATTCATAAAATCTTTTGATTTTCCCTTGACTTTAAACTTACCATCTTTATCATCAACATAATACTTATTACCAAGTTGGTATGGTGGATCACAGAAAATTGTGTTAAAATAATAATCTTTATATGTTTTAATATCTTCAAAAACATTATCACATTTAATATTAATAGATTTATTTATTTTTTTAAAAACAGGAAAATTACCATGAGGGACTTCATATTCTTTGCCATTACTTTTTAATAAATGTCTATCCTCATCTAATTTTTTTATATATTGCCCCTCATTCCCAGTTTTAGACATAAAAATATCACCTATATTAAGATTTCTAATTTCTATAAAATTTTCCTCAAAATCCATAACTATTTGATTATCAATTAATTAACACTTACTCCACTGACAGGCAGAACACGAAACGCATCCTTCTTGCCTAATCAAACTATTTTCACTTCCACATTCTGGACATTTTTCTCCAATTAATCCTTCATTAGTAGTATCTTCAATATATCTTCTTAATGTCCTGGCAATTGCTTTACCAAACGAAACAATAGTTCCTTCTGATTTATCAAGTTGTTCTATAATAAACTTTATATCACAACCATGCCTTAAAGTTGTAGAAATCATTCTGGTTAATGTTTCATGTTCATCTTTTTCAAAATGTGATTTCACATCTTCTAAAATAAAACCATTATCCAATTCCAAATCATATTGTCCTCTTTTAATTTTTATTAATTTACCTTTTTTAATAGTTGGAGGCAAATGAATCTTTTTTGATTTAAGAGCAAAAACCTCATAAGGTTGATTAATAAATAAACCAACAAGAACAACCCATTGTTTACCAACAGCAGTAACGTGATAAATATCACATTCAAGTTCCTTTGGTCTTTTTGGTGCTTGAGTTTTTTGAATTTTATTGTTTGTTTTATCTTCAGTAGAAATTAATACACCACTTCTACATCCCTCCCGGTAAATGGTTATCCCTTTAAGTTTTCTTTTCCAAGATTCCATATAAATTTCACCAATTTTTTCTTCAGAGGTATCCTTTGGAACATTTATGGTTGAACTTATTGAATGGGTGACATATTTTTGTATAATGGATTGTAATTCAACTCTTTTTAACCAGTCAATATCATTAGCAGTACAACCATAATATGGACTTTTTTTAATATTTTTTTCTTCTGTTTTTTCCATCCACACTTTGAGTTTAGGATGAAATACATCAAATTCTTGCCATTTATCACCCATTTCATCTGTAAAATCAACTCTTGAACCGTTTTCAAAAGGATTTATTTTTCTTCTTCTTTTATAAGATAACATAAATACTGGTTCAATACCAGAACTTGTTTGAGTCATTATACTAACTGTACCTGTTGGAGCAACAGTACTAATTGAAACATTTCTTCTTCCAAGATTTATCATTCTTGTATAAAGATCTGGTAATTCTTTTTCTAACATTTTATTAAAACCAGATTGTTTTTCTATATTTTTATCCCAACCATGAAAAGTTCCTCTTTCAATAGACATATCGATTGAAGAATCAAATTCTCCCTCACATTTTGTTTTCATTATTTTTTCTATTATTTCAAAAGATTCTTTAGAATCATATTTCAATCCTAACGATGCTAGGGTATCAGCAAGAGCAGTAAATCCTAATCCTGTTCTTCTTCCTTTTTTACCAGAATCGTATAATTTTTCCCACGTTTCAATCTCAATTTGTTTAATATTGTCTGGTTCAGGATCGGATTTAATCTTATCTAATATTCTTTCAATTGATTCTAATTCTAAATCTACTAAATCATCCATTAATCTTTGTCCTTCATATGAAATAGTATACCATGTTGCCCAATCAAATTTAGCATCTTTAGTAAAAGGATTATTAACACAATTAAACATATTCAAAGCAATTAATCTACAACTATCATTTCCCATTGAGATTTCGGCACACGGGTTTGTAGAAATATTTTCATATTGTGGGTATAATGAAGAAATCGAATAATTATGGTGTACATCCCAAAATATTAACCCAGGTTCGGCACTATTATGTACACTTTTTATTATTAATCCCCACAACTTTTTCGCCTTAACTATTTTAGTAATTTTTGGATTATCAGAATCAACTGGGAATTTTAATAAAAAATCACTGTCATTTAAAACACAATTCATAAACTCATCACTTAATTTAATTGATATGTTAGCTCCAGTAACTTTTTTTAAATCTTGTTTAATTGTTATAAATTCTTCAATATCTGGATGGTTTATATCAATTGTTATCATGAGGGCTCCTCTTCTCCCGGAATTTGAAGCATAAAATCCATTAACAAAAAATTTATGTTCATCTTCAACAGTAATATCATATACATTATCTTCACATATATATTCTATATTAGAAACTTTAACAGGTACAAATTTTAAATACTCACAATTTGGCGATAGATATTCTAACTGATTATAACTTATTTTCTCAATTTCTAATAAATTATCATAATCATTGGTTTGTTTTTCTTTTTTTCTATATCTTACTATTTTGTTATATTCTACTCTAGAAATATTATTACATTCTAAAATAGTATCAGGATAATAAAACGTTTTATCATTACCACAATCATTTATATTTTCATATTTTATCTTTATACTAAATTTTCCTATTTCTGTATTAAATCTTTTTCTAAAATTTGTAGATCTAATATAAAGTTTATATAAGTCTTGCCAATTACCTACAGATTTTCTATCTAATATTATTTTGGCTGGAATTCCTAGATTAGATAATAAAATCTGCATCTGACTCAAAAATGCTTTATTTGTATTTGTTATCCTATATCCACGATATATATAATTGTGATTTTTATACCTTCTTTCTATATTTCCATCGCCATCAAAAAATCCAGCAATAAAAGAACAAATAACTGACTTTGGAGATATAAAAATCTTTTCTGGGAGTTTAAATTTTTCACATTTATCTAATTCGTTTAATTCTAAATATCTTGCTAACTTTCTAGAACTAAACTTAATTATAACATACTTATAATCATTATATGCATTACTTACCCTACCATCTATATTAAACTTATTTTTTAATATATTTAAAACCTTATCCAATAACCCTTTATCTCTATCAACAAAAGAAACTGGCAAGCTAAAATCATCTCCATTCTTAGTTTTATAATGATTACCATCTGCCAAGAATAGTCCAAGAAAATATGCAAAATCCTCATCTAATTCTCTTGGTAATGTTATACTATTATTTAATCTATTCGATTTGTTAATTCCGATTCTATTGTATTCTTTAATATCCATCTCAACATATTTTATCGCTGTTTTATTATTAGACGCATTAATCAACACATAATCTCCCACATTTAAATCTTTTAATCTTTTATATGTTATTTTACCTGTGTAATCATCAATAATAATAAACTCATGTTCAAATGTTGTGTCTATAAATCCATAATCAGTAGTTAATCTATATATTTTTTTAACACCATTATTAAAATAATTAATAATATTTTTATATCCATTATGAGTTAAAGCCTTAATATTTAATCTATGGCTTACAATATCTTCAATATTTAAAATACCATTATCAGTAAAAACTTTTGAACCTTTTCTATAACATTGGGCAACTTCTCTTGTTGTATTAGAAAATCGTTCCATAAAAGAAACAGCACCAGTACTTGTTTTAGCTGCATTGGATACTAATGCAGCCTTTGGTCTTAAAGTTGATATATCTAATCCAACACCACATCTACGTTTATATAAATGGGTTAGTTGTTGATCTGTATAACATATTCCACCATAACTATCATGAATTTTAGGTAATACAATACAATTAGATAAACTTCCCAGAATGTAGTCATTCCCAAGACAAGACATCACACTACCTTGAGGGATTATATATTTAAAATCTTTAAAATAATTATATATTTTTTTTTCTGTTAATTCTCCCCTTACTTGACCGTATTCACTTAAAACTGTTGATTTTCCATTTAGATTTATAGATGATTCTTTATATTTTTTTTCAATTCTTGAAAATTCTTTGGACATTCTTTTATGCATATCATCAGGAGTTTGTTCTACAAACTCTCCATCTTTATTCTTCATTGCATATTTGTTCATCCATGTAGTTGCTGCCAACTCATCTCCATCAAAATATTCCAAAGAACTTTTATATACCTCATCATAAGATAATTTTTGTTCTTTTTCCAATAATATTTCTTCCATGTCATCAATTATTTATTGCTGTTTTTTCTTTTTGGATAATCTATCAAAATAAAGTAATCATCCCTTCCCCTTTTTTAGAGTATTGCTTAATTCTCTAAAAAGCTGATTATTTAAAAAATTAGCAATTTTGTGTGGGGGTAAGTTTTTTGGTATTCCTTTCCTTGTTTTTTTCATAAAAAAAATTAATTATTTTGTTCTTTCTCTTCTTTTATTTTTTTCATCCTTTGTATTGCATTCATTACGCTTTCCCTATTTTTAGAAACTATATTTTCTTCTTTATTGTTTTCATAATCAAAACTTGTTATAATATTCTTTTTATTTGTATTAATATAAACCCTTGAATTATCAAACGTACAATTTTCAAAAACAATTCCATCTCTTCCAAATCTTGATTTTAGTATTGCAATAGTGGCCAAACCAAGTTCTTTTTGTTGTAGACTCTTAGCTATTGAAATTACGAGATGACCAACCTGAGCTCTTTTAATGCTTCCACCCATTTGATCCATTCTAACAATATCACTCGAAATTGAGGAGCGGTTGCCCTGTAGACCACACCAACCCACCATATCAAGATCAAATAACATTGATTCAAATGATCTAATAATTGATCCTTCTGCAGTGTTAATATCTTCTATTCTTTCATTTGGTAATATACATTCTAAATAGTCAAGTATTACAATGTCTGGTTTAAAACCTACCGATATTTGTCTTTTAATAAAGTTTTTTATTTTATTAATTGTTACGGTCCCAGAAGGGAATCTTTTTATTTGTAATCTACCTTCATTAAACTTATTATTTTCTTTTTTTAGAATATTAATCTTTTCAATAACTTTATCTTTATATTTAGATAAATCATTTAATTGAATTCCTGTCCAACAAGAAAAGTGTTTTCTTCTTATTTGTACATCACTATCTTCAAAAATTATTTGTAAAACATTATATCCTAAATTTTTTCCAGTATTAGAAATCTTAGTTAATATTGTCGTTTTTCCTCCACCTGGCCCAGCAAAAATCACACCTAATTCTCCTTTTGATAATCCACCCTCAATATTTTTATCTATACCATCTATTCCTGTTGGAATTGGTCGTCTGAAATTTTCTGATAAAACATCTTCCAAACCAGACATAACATCAATACCATCATCATTTTCTTCACCAATGTCTAACACTTCTTTTAATTTTCCTTCTAATTTATCATACTCTTCAAAATCTCCCCTTTCAAGAACTTTATTACAATATTGTAATGCTTTTTTTAATGCTTGTTGTTTACAAAATTTTAATGATCTATCTTGAACAAATCTACTATCTTCAAGAGTTTGTTTTTTAATTTCTTTTACAATTTCAAATAGATATTCTTTTTGAATGTCATCTTTTATTTCTATGGAAATCGTTTGCATAATATTATCATATGTTGGAATATTCTCATATTTTTCGTAATAATCCTTTATAAAGACAACTATTTGTCTATAATTCATATTATCAAAATATTTTGTCTGAATTACACTAAGAATTCTTTCTGAAAATTTACGATCTGAAAATAATTGTGATAGTAATTTTAACTGAAATGATTGACCTAAGAAATTAAACGATTGATTGTTAGTTGATTGCATAAATTACCTGATTTTAAAACTTGTTTGTAGGTTAATAATAAATAGATTTGTACACTAAAAAACTAAATAAAAATAAAAAATATTTTTTATTACTATTGTGATATTTATTAGTTAGTATCTATGCCGTTTTCAATATCATCAAACCAATGTTTTGGTCTTAAATCATATTGTTGCCATTGATAGTCAATATCACGACTTTTAAGGTTTTCTTTTATATGTTCAACAATATCATCAACCATATATCTTATATCTACAGAATTTCTAATTGCTGGATTATAGTCGTCAGCTGAAAAATATCTGGCAATTATAATTTTATTATTAATTAGCAATCTAAATTCAAACTTATTTTCCGTATAATTTCCTCTTTCGGGGGATTTGTTTTTGTTCTCCATTTTTTAATAGTATTAAAATTATTAGATAAACTATGTTCTTTTTTTAAATTCCTTAACATATTCTGAAATTTCGTCAGCAGATAAGTTACCAACCTCGACTCTATAAATTCTATCAGCTCTATCATCTCTCATTTTAATATCGTAGACTCTTTTAAAATTTGATATTAAAATATTATTTTTTTTCTTTTTATATTCTAAACCAGTTAAGTCTTTTTGTGATTCAAAAATAATATCATTAAGATTGTTATATTTTTCATCTTTTGATAATAAATCTTTCAGAGCTGCGTTTCTTGAACCTTCGTTTGGGTATAGTTTCTTATTTTCTGGAGAAAAAATATCTTGTTGATAATCTAATTCAACTAATTCTTTGTCTTTAATTAGGTTACTTATTTTAAAACTTAATTTATCTGTTGTTTTTAAAATTTCAAGATTTTCAAGTTCAATATGGGTTATTCTATTTGAATAATAGAATGGATTTAAATCATCTTCTTTTTCATCAGGATATTTTTTTAATATTTCTTTAACTTTATCATCTGGTAAACCACTATCTATTTGTTCTTTTAATTCTTTTGATTCTTTTGATGGTTCATCAACAATATATCCAGTAACTTTTAAAGTATCTGTTATATCCCTGACTTTATTTCTTACTTGTTCTAAATTATTTTCTTCTGTCTTTTTCATAATTTTTTTATTTTAATCGTTATAAATATTAAATTTTTCTAAAAATTGACTTTGTTCTATTACGTATAACTGTCCGTCAGATATTGGAAATTCACCATATAGAATAGAAATCTTATTTTCTGTTTTATTAATCACCTGCTCTAACGTATAATATATTTTATCATTCTTCTTATTTTTATAGTTCTTATGTAGCAAAACGGTTTTCATATTATAAATCAAATATAAAATATATTTTATAAAAGTAAATCTTTTTTAATATTTTTATCTTCAATAATTGAATATATTATTATAGGTTCAACAAAATCTGGTTTTAATGGGCAATTAAACGCATGATTTCCAGCAGCATTTAATTGACAATATGGACAAGTAAATATTGGCTTTATTGATTCTCCACAAGTTGTTACATTATTTGTCATTTTTTTGTTTTTTATCTTTGATGATCGTTATTTTATTTCCTTTATTAAGTTTATTAATGCCGTCCATTAATTCAAGTGTTGTCTTTTTTCCATGTTTTTTAGATAGAGAATCACATCCAAAATTACCGATATGATATTTTATTGCTCTTTTTTCTGTTCTTTTTCTAAGTGATGGTGTCATCTGTTCATATCTCATAACAACCAGCTCATCAAAGACACTCATTGGGATAATTTCTTCTGGTAAATGTATGAATTTGCCATCTGACCAACAATAATATTTTCCTCTTATGTAACTCATAATTTTAAATTTTATGAATAATAGTTTCAATTATTTTTGGTGGGTTATAATAGTTAAAATGAAACTCAATATCTTTTCTTGCTGTTTCAATTTTATCATACCCATATAAATTTTGAATATAAATCCATTTTGATTTCTTTTTAAACAAACTATCTACTAAATGTTGTGCAAAAAATAAAATAGTTCCATCATCATATTTTGTTTCTTCTATTCTATAATCTTCTAATTTTTCTTTCATATTCATAATTCTATCTGATATTAGTTTTAATTTATTAATCATATTAATTATTAAATATAATTATTT
>ERZ1292644.918-Hain-H14-01um-R2-918-length-16658-cov-5_pt1 | contig 16658 bp, 21 predicted proteins | sample MGYA00564402_ERZ1292644 | MGnify/ENA primary metagenome ERZ1292644 (study PRJEB36523, sample SAMEA6512644) | groundwater metagenome | collected 2019-01-09 | study: AquaDiva: Metagenomics assemblies of 32 groundwater samples
GGCCAGAGGCATGGGGCAGGCGCAGTTCAACCCGCGTGCCCAGTTCCTTTACCCAAGGCGATGACGACTCTTACCGAAATCGACCGCGAGTGGCTGAGGAAGCGGGGCTATACCGTTGAAGAGTTGCCTGTACCTGCCACTCCGCCTGCGGGAACGCTGACGGATGCCGACCGCGAATGGCTCCGCAGCCGGGGCTATCCTGTTATGCCCGCGGCGCCGTCACTGGACGGCGACGTGGGCCTCCCGCCATCTCCCCCACCTCCACCCCCCGGCGGGGGCGCACCACCTCCGCCGGGGGGGCTCTTCCAGTTCCTCCAGGACGCCACCCGCTTCCCCCTGCCATCTCCCTCCAGGGAGTCCTTGCCAGGGCGGGCGGTTGAAGGACTGATAGCAGGGATGCGTAGCCCCTTTCCCGGCACTGGAGCCGAGGGGACGCCCTTTGCTCCGCCCAACACTCCGGCAGAGTGGGCCAAGCATATCTTCCTCGATGTCCCGGCTTATGTTGGTGCCGACATCCCTCTTGGCCCCAGCGCCCTGCGCCGGGGATTCCAGGGAGCAACGCGTCCGGTTCCACCCCGCCTGGCCCCTGCCGCACGGCCCGCCGAGCGGGTGCGGACGCCGCTGCCCGACATCCTGCCAGAGACCTTCGTCCGGGAGGCGGCAGAGGCTGCTCCGCCGCCGAGGGTTGCTCCTTTAATAGAGGAAGCGCCGTCCCAGACTGCCCGCCCGGAGGCGGCGTCCCCCCATGCTCCCACTGGCCCCTCCTACCAGGAGTTCGTCCGCCGAATCAACTCCGGCCCGCCGATGACTTACGGAGAAGAGCTGGACTTTCAGGTCAAAATCCTCGATGAGCTGGCGCCCGAGGAGTTGGCGCAACGAATGCAGGCCGCCGGGGCTTCCAGACCCGACCTCCTCTACCAGCAGCTGCTCTCCACCGGCTCGCGCCGTCCACTCCGGCGCGGCGAGACCTGGCGCGAGCGTGTCCTACAGTTTGCTGCCGCTGAACAAGAACAGGCAGTTCCGCCGCCGAGGGCTGCTCCTTTAATAGAGGAAGTGCCGCCCCGTGTGCCCGTCACGGAGCCGGGAGCGCCGGAGGCAGGCATCCAGCGGGGGATGTTGGGCGTCCCTGACCAGGAGTTCCGGCCAGAAGCCCCGATGGTGCAGGGCGACCTGGAGGGGTTGCGGCTCCAGCGGGAAGGCTTGGGAGCGGTCCCAGAAGCGGCCCCATCCCCGCCAGCCCCAGAATCCCCCCTGGAATCGGCCCTGGTCAAGCTGGATGAGGCTCAGGCCAAGTTGGAGGCGGCCTCGGCCCCACGAGGGCCAGCGCCCAAGTTCGGCTCCAAGGCCGCTTATGACGCCGAGCAGTCCCGCAAGATGGCTAGCGCCGAGGGGCGCCCAATCATCTCTAAGGCCCAGTCGATGCGGCAGGCCAAGCAAGACTTTGCGGCAGCCCAGAACGAGGTACGTGAGCAGCGCAACCTAGCCGCCACCCGGCAGATGGCGCTCCTGGACGCCGCCGATGCCTCCCGGCCTTACCCCCAAGAAGGGCCTGGCTCAGTGGAGACATTTGCCCGTACCTCTGCCGCTGGACAGCCGCCGTCGCCGCCCGTGGGCATCAGCCCGTCTGGAGAGGCGATGGAAGGCGGGTATAAAGAAATCCTGCGCCAGTTCAACGCTTTCCTCCACGGCCAGCAGGGGGCCGACGCTTGGCAGCAGACCCTCTTGGCCCGCACTCAGGAACGGGCGCGGCGTGCCCAGGGCGTCCGTACTCGCACGGATGCCCTGGTTTCTCAGGGGGTAGATGCGGAGACGGCCATGAACCTGTCCCTGCGGGAGTTGGCAGGGGAGTTGCCGTCAGTGAAAACGCCCCTGCACCAACTGGCGACGCCGGAGGTGCGGGAGGCATTGTTCCAGGAGGTGTACCTGACCCTGGCGGATGACATCTTCGAGCGCACCAGCACCGCTGAGGCGTTGGCTAACGCCCTGGCGGGCAAGCCCATTCCCCGGACTCCCGGTGTCAAGGGCGGCTCGGCCTACAGCCGGTTGGTTAGAGTGTTCGGCGAGGACATGACCAAGACTATCACTCAGCAGCGCAGCCTGCCCGAAATCATTGCGCTTCAGACCCGTGGTGGGCTGGGATTGAGTGGCTACCGCCCTGCGCCGGGGCCATTCATCTCCCAGCCCGGCACGCAAGGCTTTGGCAGCCGCACCTTTGGGGCGGAGCAGCGGCCTATGCTGGGAGCCTTCGAGGAACCGGCCCTTTTGCCGCCACAGCAGCCACTACGCCCCGAACCGCCTGTGGGACAGTTTGCTAATCTTGCGCCGGACTTGCGTAGCCCAGCCGAGCGGCAACTAGACTTGCAACGCTTCCGAGAGCGCACCGGCGAGGCCGTGGGGCCGGTGGGCGGGCCGATGCCCAATATGCCCGACCTGCCAGTCTTGCGTAACCCCCCGCAGCCTTTGATTCCAGAAGGGCCAGTGGGGGCCTTCAAGCCTCTGGCTCCTGACCCGCGCACCCAGGCGCAAAAGCAACTTGACTTGCAACGCTTCCGAGAGCGCACCGGCGAGGCCGTGGGGCCGGTGGGCGGGCCGATGCCCAATATGCCCGACCTGCCAGTCTTGCGTAACCCCCCGCAGCCTTTGATTCCAGAAGGGCCAGTGGGGGCCTTCAAGCCTCTGGCTCCTGACCCGCGCACCCAGGCGCAAAAGCAACTTGACCTCCAGATATTCAAGGAGCTGACCGGGGAGGCTCCATCCCCCACTGGCCCCTCCGACCCAAGGACATTGGCCGAGATGGGCATCCCGCCGGAGCGTATCGTCCGCGCTCCCAGCATGATCCCGGGCCCGGAGCGGGCGCGGATGGTGGAGTGGGCCAAGAATATTGGCTTGACCACGGTGGACTTGGGGAACTTGATGCGGGCCAACGTCGCTACCGTTGACTTGTCATACCTGCGCCAGCAGGCGTTTCTGCTGCCCGGGCATCCTGTGGCCTTTGCGAAGTCCTTCAGGGATGCCCTGCGTGGCCTATGGAGCGCCGAGTACGCCAAGAGCATTGACGACTGGATACGCCACGACCCGGACTACAAGTTCTATGTCCTGGCCCAACAGAAGCATGGGCGGGACTTCCTGCGGCCCCTAGATGCGAGAATGGGGCGGAATGGGAAACTGCTTGAGGACTGGCAGCGTGCTGAGGAGTTCATCATCAAGGGCGGCAACCGTCCCCTACAGAAGCTGGCTGACCGTATCCCGTGGATTAACGTATCCAGCCGGGCTTACATCACCGGCATGAACTCTATGAACTGGCACATCTACAAAGGGTACCTCAAGACCCTGCACCGGCAGAACGAACAAATAGCGGCGGGGCTAGTCAAGCTCAAGCCGCTGGAGAGTTTCAGCATTGCCAAGGAAGCGGACTCATTGGCCTCTATGCTGGCAGATATGTCGGGGCGAGGCCCGGTGGGGCCGCTCAAGGAACTCACCCCCGCACTGAATGCTGGTTTCTTCTCCCTGAGAACCAACATTGGCCGGCTAATCAGTCCCCGCCACCTCTTCTCCCAGGACAAATGGACGCGGGGAGAAGCATGGAAGAACTTTCTCAGCGGCATCGGGGCCATGAGTGCTGTCATCCTGGGTGGGAAACAATTGGGCCTCTGGGATGTGGAAACCGATCATCGCAGCTCCGATTACATGAAGATCATCCTTGGGGGCAGGATCCGTATTGACCCCTGGGGGGGCTACCAGCAGTATGCGGTGCTGTATGGCCGGTTGCTCCCCCTGGTGGGGGGCATCAAGTCCACCACGACGGGCGCAATCTCCGACTATGACCCGTCGTTGGCGGCTGCCCGTTTCGTGCGCTCCAAGGCGTCTCCCATGTTGTCTGAGGCCATTATGCTCTGGACTGGGAAGGACTTTATTGGGCGCGACATAGACCGTAAAGACTGGAAGTTCTGGCTCAAGCAGAACGCTCCTCTTAGTGCTCAGACTATCATTGATGCTTTTACCGCTGAGGGATTGGTGGGGTTGGCCCTTGCGCCTCTCTCGGTAGTTGGCATGGGCGTACAAGTCCACGAAGAGAGCCAGAACAGCGTAGCCCACGAGATGTATGGGATGGACTACGACGATCTCCCGGAGTTCCAGCGGTCTGTTGTGAGGTGGGAACTGACCAATCGTCAGACCCCGGAGCAACGCCAGAAAATGCAAGAAGCAGAGGCGGCGCAGAAGAATAAGACTAAGGAGCGGGAAGCGGAACGCCGGCGGCAATTCCAACAGAACACTTGGAGGCGGAGATGAAAGGTAATAAGACCGAGTTGTACAGTGCGATTGGTGGATGGGTCATCATCACTTACTTCGTCTTGGCCTTTATCTTTCGGCAGTGAGAGGGGCGCTAGTATGGATACCGAAGATTCGCTGGATCACTCGCTAAAGTTCAAGCCTTACGATGGGACGAGGCCGGTGTTCCCCGACATTATGGTGGCGTTGGATGGGGATGCTATGCTGTTGGCGACAAGCATTCCCCACTTCATGAAGGTAGAAGGCGTCCCGGAGGGCGTGGGGACCGAGCGCCTGGAAGGACTGAAACGCTGGCTCTCCTCGTTCCTGGCGGTGGATGAATGGCAAGTAGAAATCTCTCGGGCTCGACGAGTCTACGAGTTCGTGGGAGCAATCCCCTTTGTGAGGATAGTGTGCCCGCAGTAACGCAAACCCGGTACTTGATCCCCTGCGCCTGCTGCGGCCACGAGATATTGGCCGAGCGGGTGGGGGACACCATTGTGGTGCGTTCCAAGCGCCACGGGCGGATGCACGTTGCCGTTATCCACATGGAACACTTGACAATGCAGCCGATTGCGCCTACCGTAATACCCAGCGGGCGAGTGAGACAGTAACATTCTGGCCTCATAAGCCGGAGAACTGGGTGCAATTCCCAGGCCCGCACCCAATAAAACTAGGCTGGATTACAGCCCCCGAAGGCGTCAAGAACGCCCCTTCGGGGGCTTCTTCTATCTCAGGAGTTTCGTGTATGCCGGATGCCCAAGGCAACCCCACCGACACCGAGGTAATCAGCGCCCTGGGTTGGACGCCGCCTGCGCCGGAGGACGCTGCGCCTCTGACGGAGACTGAGCCTGCATCTGCCCCGACTGAGCCAGCCCCGGTTGCTACTGTCCCGGCTGCGCCCCCGGTGGCGGGCGCTCCAGTGGCGGTTGCCGCTGCCCCGGTGACGATGGCTCCAACTCCTGTGCCCGTAGCCACTCCCCCGCCCGCGCCGCAACCCGACCCGTTCCAGCAGGCGCGAGAGTCGGAGATGGCCCAACTCCGCCAGCAGAACAAGGTTAATGAGATAAACCAGCAGGCCCAGGCGTACATGAACCAGCGCATTGCCCAGGGATGGGGGGATGAGGCGGCCCGTGAAGCCGCTACCCTCTACGCCCAGGGGCAGTTCCGGGACTACCAGCACCAGGAGATCCAGCGGGTTGCCAACGACCAGGCGAAGGTCGCCAAGGCTTACGAGCTGTCCCACCGCTACGGAGTGCCGTTTGAGACCTTGAAGGCTTACAACGACCCCGGTTCAATGGAGCAAGCTGCCCGGCTTTACCAGGAAACCACGGGGCGCATCAACACCCTCCAGGCCCAGGTGAACCAGGCGAACAAAGCGCCCGTGCAGACCTTTGACTCCAACCGCATGACGGCCAGCAGCAGCCCGGCGGCCAAGCGGCTGCGGTACGCCACTGACCCCAACTACAACCCCTCGGACGCCGACTTTGCTCAGATGGGCTTGAGCTAACGAAGGAGACCTTAGATGCCTAGCACTTCAACCACTGGGCAGTTGGCCAACATCAGCTTGGAGATGATCAACCGCATCCGCTACACCATCGAGCACAGTACGCCGATGATGGGGCTGGTGGGAGACCATAAACTCTCGCCGGGAGAGGATACGGGCATCTTCCCCAAGGTGGGGCAGGTCAGCGTGCGGGTGCTGAACGAGGGCGAGGATATGTCCAACGAACAGGACTTAGGTCTCAGCACCCTCTCGGCACAGACCAACGAGATCGGCGGCTACATCATTCTGACTACCCGTCTCTTGAACCGCACGGCCCGGTCTGCCGGCAACCTGTTCACTGTAGCGGCCCAGCAGTTTGGTGACGCCAAGTCCCGGCTGATGAACACTGACCTGCTGGGGCTCTTCAGCGCCTTGAACGGCGGGACCGACTTGGGCAGCGCCGGTATCCCCTTCTCGGCAACCAACGCCACCGCTGCCGTGTCCATCGCCAAGAGCAACAAGATGGGGAGCAACCTGGTGATGGTGCATCACCCCAACGCCGTCATGCGGCTAGCCCGCGACCTCAGCACCATCGGGAGCGGCCAGACTCGCCCCATGCCCGAAGGGTACTCGGCCCGGCTCCTGTCCAAGCACTGGAGCGGCTACAAAATCTGGGACGTGGGCGTGTGGGAGTCCGGCGACATCACGAGGGACGCCTCCGACGATGCCATTGGCGCCATCTTCAACTCCGGCCAGAACGGGGCGTTGGCGCTGCTGCGGTCTGGTGTGCCCAACACCTACCGGGAGATGCTGAACCGGCGACGGGCTTGGGAGCTGGGCTTTGTGTCCGAATGGCTGGCCTTCGAGTTGGACGACACCCTGGGCGGTCCCATCACGGCTGACGCCGTTAACCCGACTCTGGCCTAAACGGGGTAGTTAATGCCTAGTGTGCAAGAAGATCGTGAACTCCGGCACCTGAATCGCTCTCTGGAAGCCCAAGGAGTAGATGCCAAGTTCGACGTGCGGGTGAGGAACAAGCTGCATCAATGGTACAAACCTGATGGCACTCCGCACCCGGTGCTCCTGCCTGCCGACGACTACAACCGAGCGGTATTCCAGGGAAACGGCTGGACATTGCTGCCGCCCCGCACGCCGGTGGCGGAGCAGCCCAAGGGGCTCTCACCCATTGAGCAGGAAGTTGCGAGGGGAAATCAGAAGGCCAGGGAGAAGGCCGCCGCTCTAGTTGCCGCTGGTATCAGTCCCATCGCACAGGAAGTCCAGCGGGAGACGGCGGGCGTGGTGGCTGACAAGATGGCCCGCCAAAAGCCGGAAGCCGCCCCAGCCGCTGGGGAGTTCCAGTTCCTGGCTCCGACTCCGGTCGGAGCTCCCACCCCCACTATAGCGACCCATGGAGAGGTGGGAGACGGCTTGTGCCGGTGCGGGTGGCAGTCCGCAGGCAACAAGAAGCGCACTCGGGGTTCCGGGTTGGATTCCCACATACGGAGCAAAAGGGAGCAAAACAATGGCTGAACAGTTTGTAGGCATCCCCTGGGGGCGCGAGAAGGTCGGCACCACCACCCGCCGGGAGCATCCCTTGGGGCAGTTGGGCTTGACGCCTGACGGTCGGATGCACCGCTGGGGCTTTTCCGACGGAGCCATTGGTGCCGGGAACCTGCTGGCCCAGAAAGCCCCCACCACCACCCACGACATGGGCTTGGCCATTCAGGCCGCCGCCGCCGTGGGAGACCAGAGCATCGCGGTGACTCTGGAGGCCGGAGCCGCCACCCTCAACCAGTATGAGGACGGCAAAATCTACATCAACGACGGCGCGGGCGAAGGCCATATCTACCACATCAAGAGCAACCCGGTGGCCGCCGCCTCCGCCACCCTGCGGGTGGTGCTCCAGGACGGGGATGTGGTGCGGGAGGCCCTGACCACCGCCACCTCCAAGGCGGGCCTCATTGAGAACACCTACAAGGACTTCGTGGTCCACCCAACCACCACTGTCGGGGCGGCCCTGGGGTTCGCCAACGACGAAATCGCCGACAACGAGTACAACTGGATTTGCTCCAGAGGCGAAGTGGCGGCGCTGGTGCAGGGCACCCTGGTGTTGGGCGAGACAGGCAGCCCCAGCACCACCACTGCCGGTTCGGTGACGCCCACTAACTACGGTGGCACCGTGGAAAGCCCCATCGTCTGCAAAGTGAGCGCGGTGGTGGCGGCGACCACGGAGTACCAGTACGCCATCGCCTGCATTGACTAGGCCATATGACGGGGGTCACGGGCATCTGGGTTAGCTCCTGGCAGTACCGGATGACGGACGCCCGCTCTGGCAAGACCAAGGTGCTCATGGTGCCGGAGGCGGCGCTGAAGGACCCGGAGTTGCGGATGGAGCCGGAAGAGTTGGAGGACATTACCCTGGAATACCGGGAGCGGTTCGAGCGGGAGCTCAACCAGGCCCCGGACAAGAAGGCGATGCCCCGGAGTATGCAACACGACATGGGCCGGACGCTGAACGACATCGAGGCTTCCCAGGAGCGCCGGCGAGAATCACTCCACGGTAGGTACTGGTGATGGGTGCCCCTATTGCGACGGCAGTCATCAAGGCGTCGGCAGTGAAGGCGGGGCGGCAATCCCTGCCGGCAATCATGTCTGCCCTCCACCGGGCACTCCGGCACCGGGGGGTGAAGGGGAGGATTTTCGACAGCATGATCCTTCTGCCCTCCGGCCCTGACCCGCAGACCGGCCTGGTGCTTTACGATGAGCCGACGTGGAAATTGACGGCGATGGGCGAACGGTACGACGACGCAGGCTTTGCTTAGGAGCTAGAAAATGCCGCTGGCAACATTAGACCCCACGGACGGTCAGGTCGTTGTATTTGGCGACCTAGAGAACTATCCTAACGCCGTGCTCATGCGGGACCGGTCGGGAACTGCCGTCATCCTGAATGCGCCCTCGGGCGACACCATTCGGCTGGCCATTGGAGACACCGATATCCTCAACGTGTCGTCCAGCTTGCTGACGCTTCCACAGAACGACTTTGTCATTTCGAATGGCTTTGGGGCAGTTATTGGGAACTCCGCCCAAGTAACCTTCAACGCCCTAATTCCTGAGTTCCAGGTGCTGGGCAGCACGGTGGGCGTGGATGGGGCGCTGGCGGTGGCCCTCTACAGTTCCACGGCGGCAAACGGGCCGCAGATTATCCTAGCCCGCTCCAAGTCGGCCACGCTGGGCACCAACACCATCGTGGCCAATGCCGATGTATTGGGCGCCATTGCCTGGATGGGAGCCGACGGCGGCAGCGGCTTTGACCCCGCAGCGACAATCGTTTGTGAGGTGGACGGCACTCCCGGCGCCGCCACTGACATGCCGGGCCTGGTGCGGATTCAGACCAGCCCTGACGGTTCACAGACTCCTGCGACCGTGCTAACGTGCCGGGCCGACCGCTCCGTGGAAATCTCCAACGGCAGTCCCAAGCTGACGATGGGCACCGTCAGCGCCTTTGCCACTACTCAACCGACCAATACCCTTGTGTTCCGGGAAGGAACTGCTCCGGCTGGGGCCATCACCACGGCGGGCGGCTTGTTCTCCAGCGCCACGGTGGTACGGAAGATCATTGCTGACGGCACGGTTTCCAACGTGGAGACCTAGGGGAAGGACGTAACTATGGCTCCTAGCAGACACCCATCAAAAGCACCACCGGCTGGCAGCATCCACAAAATAGTCTGTGAAGACTGCAAGACGGAAGTATCTGGCCCCAACATGGACGCAGTAACCAAGGCAATGGGGAGACACGAGGCAAAGACCGGACATGCCCGCAGACACCAGACGCACACCACCGAGCCTAGCCCTGCTAGGACTGACTGAACAAATCCCCGAAATCCGTTGGCAGCACGGCGACGATGCCTGTGACTGTACCTTTCAGCGCATTGGATGGTGGACGAACCCCTACTTGGGGCGCACGCTGGAAATCCGGCTTTGCTGCGCCTGGAAGAAACTGGGGGAGATGTTCCCAGAGGTGGGACAGTACATCCGGGAGATACCGGCCTACCAAGACCCCAACACAGGCCAGTACCACACCACGCCAGCAGAGTGGGACGGGGACTATGACATGCCCCGCTACCTCTGGTATCGGCAACTCTCGGCCAAGAATGGCGAGTCCCTGGAGCAAGTGCGGCGAGAATACGATCACCTAATGCCACCCAAGGCCGTGGCGAAGCCGCCGGAGGTGAAGAATGCCAAAAGTAGGCAGCAAACACTATCCCTACACCCCCGCCGGGCAAGCGGCGGCGGCTAAGGCGCGGGCCAAGCAGAAGAAGGCGAAAGGCAAGAAATAGTGACAACCCAAGCCTTTATCAGCGGGCAGGGTATCTCGGTTGATGTCAATGCTGCTTTGGCGGCGGACGCTGAGGCTGCCGTTGCTGCCGCTCCGGGCTTACGGCTTGTTGGCTGGAACATCGCTGAGTCGGCGGGCACCCCAGCAGTGGCGACTTTCCGCATCATGCACGGAGCGACGGTGGCGGGTGGGACGGTGATCGCAGTGATTGAGTTGGCAGCCGATAAGTCCGAAAATTTCTGGTGCTGGCCTGGAATTGCGTGTCCCAACGGATTGACCATTGACCGGGTGGCCGGAACTGCCGACGTGCAACTGTTCCATGTCACCGTGATTTAGTGTGAGTGTGGGCAGGAACCGTGAAATGCCTTCGCCATGTTGCAATTGTGGCAAAGTATTTGAAAGCCTGGCGGATACCCATGCTTTCGTAGCCACGCATAAACATTCCCAGGCCCGATTTCTTTACGGTGAGCCTTCCCGTCATTGGCAACATGGTCAATCGCAAGAAATGCAGGCTCCTTCTCTCCGCAGCAGGTACAGTGTCCACCGTATGCTGCTACCGCTGCATCACGTGCACGATGGTATCCTTGGCGTTTCATTTCTTTATTGGCTTCAGGGTGTGCAGCGCGCCATCGTCGCTGCCACTGAGTTTGGTATTCTCGTCTGGTTAGGCCGAGCGCATAAATTGGTTCATCATTATCCATGCCTTGATGATAGCATAAATATCGGCGACGTAGTGGCGGCCTAGTGTGGTGGTCGCGTGCCTGACCCCCAAGACCCCCAAGGGGTTGTCGCCGCCCTCCAGGACCTGGACTACGGGATTGCCGGAGCGGAGCGGGTCACCTATAAGACCGCCCTGCTCAACGCCACCGCTTCGGGCAACACCGAGCTAGTCGCCGCCGTTACGGGGCGCCGCATCCGGGTGGTAGGCCTTCTGGTCACCAACGAAGGTGCTGCCGTCATCGCCTTCAAGCTCCAGTCCGCCACTACCGACATCACCGCCACCCACGACCTGGCCGCCGACGGGGGCGGCTTCAATATTCATAGGCTTCCTGCCTTCTACTGTCAGACCGCCGTGGGCGCAGCCTTGAACGCGAACTTGGGCGCCACAGGAACCGTGGGCGTGGACGTAACGTATGTGGAAGTTTAGGGCCAAGCCTAAACCAGAGATTGCGCCACATCCGCTCCAAGCTGAGTGCGCCCGCCTCCAGTCTGCGCTCGATTTATCGGCGGCGGAGAATGCCATGCTCCTGCTGATGAATAAGGAGTGCATTACGGCGCTGGCAGGGCTGGCTCCAGACCATGCGTGGCCCCCGCCGACCGTGCCGGCGGTGGTGGAGCGCTTGGTGATGGCGGAGACGGCCCGGAGTGAGCAGGCTCTAACAGCCCTCCAGGACGAGAACACCGCCCTCCGGGAGCAACTACGAAACTTGAAAGCCCTGCACAGCGATCGGGTGCGGATATGCAGCTTCACGGTAGACCCGATTCAGTTGACCCCGGCTTTGCGGCGCGTTGACGGAACCCTGCGGGCCGAGTGGGACGGCAACAAAGTGGTGGTGTACTCCGATGTGAAGCTCACCCAAGCCAGGATGAATGCACTGGTGGCGCTACTGACGCCCCAGCTAGACATGACATGACGCGGTGAAATGATATGGCATCAGCTAATACTCTAGCTACTTTCCTACCCTATCAGAATGAACCGCCAGCGGCGAACTACGCCACGCTGGATACCCGCAATGGCCAGCCCGTGCTGGATTTTGACGGCAGCACCTCCGAGACTACCATCTTCTCCTGCATCGCTCCCAGCAATTATGCGGCGGGTGGGTTTACCTGCATTTTGCATATCGCCTTTACCTCGGCCACCACCGGCAACGCGGTGTTTGCTTGCTCCGTGGAGCGAGGCTCAACCGACATGGATGCAGACTCATTCGCCGCTGCCAGTCAGGGTACTGTGGCGGCGAACGGCACTTCCGGGATAGAGACGCAGCTAACTGTCGCCATAGCCACTATGGACAGCATCGTGGCCGGAGACCATTTCCGGCTCAAAGTAGACCGGCTACCCGCCGACGTTTCCGACGATATTGCGACGGACGCTGAACTGCGGTCTATCGAAGTGAGGGAGACTTAATGGCTAATCTAGCAACGGCCCAGAAAGTGGCGGTGCGGGCCACGTGGGGGTCTGACCTCTCCGCACGGGCAGAAGCATTTAAGTTGTCCAGAGCTGACTTGGATGCGGCTATCACCGCTACCGACAACTGGATAGAGCTTAATGCGGCAGCGTTCAACCTGGCTCTTCCTTTGGTGGCCCGCACTAACCTGACTGCGGCGCAAAAGGCGGAGCTATTTATGCGCGTGGCTCAGAAGCGATATGGAGGATAAACTCAGGGTATGGGTACCCTCGGACGGCCTATGGGAGACCTGGGCGGAACGCCGGCTCGCCTTCTTGAAAGACCCGGAGTGCCAACAGTGTCTCCAGGACTCTACCCGGCTGCTGCTTCCAGGTCATAGGCAACCTCGGATGTGGCTGCCTAGCGGCCACATTCAATTGCTCCCGGTAGGGGGCGGCGCGAGACTGTTCGCGGACGCCAGCAGCCAATTCCTGGGAAACGATACAGCGCCAGTGACTGCCGCGCCCTTCACAATGGCGATATGGGGGCGGAGCGATGATGCAACAGTAGACCAGGATGCAATCTGGATTGGTGACAAGGACGTTGCCGACAACTTCTGGACACTGCGGTTCCAGGGCGCTGTAGCGGGCGACCCACTGAGGTTCACCGTGAACTCCGCTGCTGGCGGAACGTCGGCGGATACCACCACTGGCTACACCGCCAACACATGGCATCATGCCTGCGCGGTAGAGGCCAGCGCCACCAGCCACACGATTTACATTGATGGTGGCTCCAGTGCTGCTAGCACTACATCCAGGTCACCTGCTGGGGCTGACCGGATAAATATTGGCCGGCGGGGCGACTCCACGCCCACCAACTATTTCTCAGGCGACCTAGCCGAAGCTGCCGTTTGGAATGTGGCGCTGAGTGCTGGGGATGTGGCGTTGCTGGCCAAGGCAGTGTCGCCGTTCTTGGTGCGTCCAGAAGCCTTGGTATTTTACTGCCCCATTGTGGGCAACTACTCGCCTGAGATAGACCAGCTTGGCGGTCTGGATATGACAGTTACCGGGGCGACCAAAAGCGCACATCCACGAGTGTTCTACCCGTCAATTATGTATGCGGGTATCCAGGCGGGCCCGCCGGCGGCGGGCGGCCCCCCAGTGGGCAGCTTGAGATTACTAGGAGTAGGAAGGTAGATATGGAACGAAAAGTAACGGCGACCCAGGCGGATTTCCAGCGGTTGCTGAATGAGCATCCCTTGTTGGAAATGCTGACCCCTCTGGCCCAGGAGCAACTGAAGGTTATCACTATGGACCGGTTGCTGACCGAGGCGGAGACCAGAGCCTCAACGCCACAGCCCGTACCCACTAACGGTGAAGTGCCCGGCGCCGAGGTGGATAAGGCTATGCAAGCAGCGTGGGCCAAGGAGTAGCGGTGTCTATCGCTGACCACCGCGCCCGGCGCCGCGGCGTTCCTGGGGGGGTGAGCTGCCAACTGCCGGAAAACCTGTTCACCACCCTGGGGATGGTGATATACGACGGGGATGACTGGCCTTATCTGCTTTCCAGTTCGCATGCATTAGCAGCCTACAGCCAGAGCAAGGTTGGAGACCCGATCCTGCAACCGGGCCCTGGCGACGGCGGTCTAGACCCAGGGGACATCATCGCGGACATCACGACTTTCAGCCCGGTGACCACCGTCGCCGCGCACCAGGCGGACTTTACGCTGGGCAAGTTCCGTGACCGGACGATCTCCGACCCCCAAATCATAGGGCTGGGAGTCCCCTCTGGTTTTTGGCGAGACGATATTCGCGTGGGAGAGCAGATTTGGAAAGCCGGGCGGACTACTGGAGTCACTACGGCCCTCATTGCGCGGACGGATTTGAGCATAACCAATACCAGTTCGGGGTATCCGGTTCCCGTCACCTTCGCCAACTTGTTGGGCTTCCGTGTGGAGGGGGTGGACCCCACACCTCCCGTAGAACTTGGCGACTCAGGCAGTATCTGGTTTGACAAGGACATGAACGCCGTGGGGATGCAAACAGCAGGTGGTATCTACGGTGATGCGAGCCAGACCTGGGTATACAATCTACTTGTGCCGTATCTGCCCCACAAGGTCTGGCTGGACGCCACCGGCCTGGGCTTTAACATAGTGGCACGCCCCAGTCTCATTCGTGCCGGAGCCAGCCGCAGCCTGGAACATCGCCGGAGGCGTAGGTAAGACGACATGCCCACGATTGCGGGCCGCACCCGGGACCAGTTGATCCAGGCGGTGGGTTACCACCTGCCGGACTTCTTTGTGGGCAGCACCACCTCCGCGGGCGGTGACACCACCTCGGTAATAGATACGAAGCTCCGGGGCGGCAACGACGCCCATAATGGCAAGTGGGTGCGGTGGACATCTGGCACGCTGGACGGCGAGGTCTCCCGTGCGGACGACTACGTGCAGTCCAGCACCGACATCACGGTGGCGCCCGCCTTCTCCGCCACTGTGCCCAGCGGGGCCAGCTACGAGCTGTGGCCGGTGGATTACCAGCCTGCCCGCATCGCGGACTTCATCAACCAGGCCATCCTGGACACCTACGGGCGGGCCTACAACCCGGTGGAGTCCCTGGCGCTCCACGCTGATGGCAAGAGCCTGCGGTACGATGTGCCCAGCGGCATCTCCGCTCTCTCCAGAATCTATGCCAGAACCACCTTCACCAGCCTGGAAGTTCATGGGTGCGAGGCGGCCTGGAACGAAAGCGTGGGGTCTGGCTTGACGGCAGCGGTAGACGACGAAATCAAGTGGCGGGGCAACTCCTCCGTACGGATCACGGTAGCGGCCAGCGCCGCCGCCAACGCCCTGATCACGGACAACATCACGTCCCTGGACATTTCAGGCAAGACCCACATCGAGTTCCGGTGCCGTTCCAGCATTGCTACGGTGGCGGGGGACATCCACCTTTTGCTAGACGATACCGCGTCTGCCGCTTCGCCCCTTGAGACCCTATCGGTACCCGCACTGGTGGCGAACACCGATACCTTTGTGCGGATTGCGTTGGCGACGCCCCACTTGGACACCGCCCTGATCTCTGTGGGGGTGAGATTCACCACCGACAATGGAGCCTCAGTGTTCTGGATTGACGACATCCAGGCGGTAAATCACGAGTCCGCTGTCTGGAGGCCGGTGTCTAGCCGTGGCTGGAGCCTGGAAAAGGACACTGGAGACCTGGTGTTCACCGAGGAAGCGAAGGAGAGCATTGGGTACACTTTGCTCAAGCTGGTTGGCGGCGATGCCCCCCTGCTGCTGACGGCAGACGCTGACGTGAACGAAGTGGACGACCTTTTTGTCATCTACCGGGCCACCGAGTTGGCCTTCCAGTCCAGGGCGGTGGACAAGCCTGAATATGCCCAGCAAGCGTTCAGTTTTGGACAGCGGGCACAGGCCCGGCGAAAGCACCTCCACCGGCTGCGGGGAACCAGGCAGGTTAGCTGATGACGACTGCCAGGATTGAGAACGCCAACGAAATCAGCCTCGATGGGCGTATCTACCCAATCATCCCGCCCATCCTGGTTGGATCGGTGCCGAGCTACGCGCCGAAGGTAATTATCGGGGACACCAACAAGGACACCCACGAAGGGGTGTCAGTGGTCACCTGGCGGGACTGGCGGGGCGGCATTGGCATTGACGTGATGGATGGGGTGAAGGAGATCAACCGCTCCTTCTATTCGGAGTGGCGAACACGGGGTAAAGGCAGTTTGGTGCTGCCGCCGTTGGCAACCCTCACGGCGGCATCGGGGGAGCCCGGCAGTTTCGACATAGGGATGATCAATGAGTACAACAGTGCGATCTACGCCGCCTTTGGCGTGACGGTCTACAGCTACAACAACACTACCGACGTGTGGACGAGCGTTCGCACTCTGGCGAACGTCGCCACGTTCGCCACCAACGTCTTTCTGGGTGGTACGGAGTACCTGGTGGTGGCCCAGACCTCGGACTATGACTACTACAATGGGGCAGTCTGGGCAAGGTCTACGAAGAACGCCAAGTACTTAGCGTTCTGGGATGATCGGCTGTGGGGCATTGACAACGACGGGCAGCTCTGGTGGTCGTTGGCCCCTGGAACGGAGACGAATGACGCCGCGCTGCCCTTGCCGGCGGGTGTTGTGACCAACCTGTTTGTGGGGCGTGGGCCGGGCGATGAGGAGATACTGTACGCCGCCACCACACGGGGGCTGTATAGCCATGATGTGGACAACCGGCAGTTTATCAAGGTCAGTTCCCTGGCTCTGCCCAACCATCCCGACACAGGCTTGGGTGCCGGTGCGTGGCGCGACAGCCTCTATGTCTCCTCGGGTTTGCCGGTGCACCGGCTCATCAAAGGTGCGAATGCGGCGGCCGTAACCGTGATGGGGCCGGACCAGGACGACGGATTGCCCAGCAACCGGCGGGGCCGCATTCGCGCCCTGCTGACTTCGAT
>ERZ1292644.919-Hain-H14-01um-R2-919-length-16656-cov-4_pt1 | contig 16656 bp, 19 predicted proteins | sample MGYA00564402_ERZ1292644 | MGnify/ENA primary metagenome ERZ1292644 (study PRJEB36523, sample SAMEA6512644) | groundwater metagenome | collected 2019-01-09 | study: AquaDiva: Metagenomics assemblies of 32 groundwater samples
GGGTTTAGCTTTTATCCCTACATTAATAGGGCAATTTGCAGCATTCCCATTATTGACTCAGAGCATATTAGTACCTCAGATAACTATAGCAAATATAGTTGGTGTTATGGTTGGATTGTGGGTCGGCGAAATGATTGTAGCCCGTATGCGTTAGTGAGGAAAGAAATGGGCAGACCAGCACCATGGGCTAAAGCCCTCCCTCACTTATTTAAGAAAGGGCATATTGTAGATAAGGAAACTAGGGAAAAAATAAGCCAGTCATTAAAAGGTAGAGCAAGAAGCCCAGTATCAATAGAGAAAATGAAGGTAAGCCTTCGTGGTAGAGAATTATCTATTAAACATCGTAAATCTATTGAGGATGGATTAAAATCGGCTTATCTAAATGGGAAAAGGCAAAGTTATTGGAGAGATAAAAAGCAACCTATGGAGATGATTATGAAGAGGGCAAACTCTATGCTAGGAAAAAATGTAGGTAAAAAGAGGAGTGTAAAAAACATAGAAAAGAATAGATTATCGCAGCTAGGAAAAAAACATAGCCAAGAGACCAAAAAAATATTGAGTGAGAAAAATAGATTAGATAAACACCCACAATGGCAAGGAGGTAAGAGCTTTGAGCCATATGGTCTAGAATTCAATAGTAAATTAAGAGAGCAAATCAGAGCGAGAGATGCTTATCGCTGTCAGCAATGCTTCAGGCATCAAGACGAGTTATTTACTAAGACTGGAAAACCAAGAAGATTGGATGTACATCATATAGATTATGATAAAAAGAATAATAGCCCAAATAATTTAATCTCTTTGTGTCATAATTGTCATAGTCAAACTAACTTCGATAGACAAGATTGGACTAAATATTTTGATAGGAGAGTGATGAAATGAGAGCTGAAAAAATCCTCCTACTAGTAATTTTTATTATAGTTTTATCTAGCGTTAGCTATGCTGGCGGAGAAGGCCTCGCTCTTTCTAATCCGAAGGGTGGGATAATAATCAATAGCATAACAACTGGAACTACTTTCTCTACAATGTTTTTCAGCATAACTGGGTTGCAGGCTAATTATAATCAAGGCAGCAGAGTAGATGTAACAACGAGCCAAAGTTTATTTAAAGATTGCTCAGGGGAAGCCTTATTTTTAGCTGAAGTATATAATGTACCATCAAATCAACAGCTAGGAAAACAGCCTATCTTTAGCCAAAGTCAATCTCTAGGGACGAATATAAAGGCTGGAACTGCCGATGCAATAAGAACAGCCGGCTTCACATTCTTCCTGCCAAGTAGTACACCTTCTGGCACATGGAGCATATCAACATATATCTACTGCCCAGCTTATGAGGATATTTTTGATAATGCAGATAAATATTCAACCATTAATGAAAAGAACTTCGGAGTAATAGGCACTGGAACAGCAACAACAATTGGAGTAACAACTATAATAGCTCCGGGCCAAGATTTCTTTATAAAAGATGTAAAGACAGCATACCAACTATATAACCAACCTAACTTCCAAATGGCTGGGGCAGACATTCCTGTTATAGTTACTGTGGGATATGATATTGGATTATTAGATAAATTATCATTGAATAGGAAAAATATGGAAATAGCTATTTATTCTTCTGATGCCGCTCCTAAATTAGGTATATTTACTGCATTCGGACAAAAGGGGATAGAATTAACATCTAGATGCAATCCTAGCGAAGAATTCGTCACTGCTGTAGAATTTGATAAACAAGAACTTGATAAAGACAAGAATGAGGCTATATTCACAATACCAGTTACTACTCCCAAATCAACATCATTATTGGCAAATGGGGCTTCTAACTGGAATGGATATAACAAAAGTTACACCATTGTTGCTGGTATATACAATAATTGTGGAGAAGGATATGAATCTTTTAAGACTACACAAGTTACATTAACACAACAGGCGAATATATTTGTCTTTGATGGTGATGGGAAAACTGAACTGGATTGTGCACAACCGATAACCCTAAAGACGCCCTTAGAGAAGTCTCTGGTCGCACAGATTTTTATTGATATCTTCGGATTAAGCACCCCCCAGCCTTTTTGTGGTAAGCCTAGAACAAAAGAAGAATTCACTAGAGCGACAGATAATGATGTGTTAGCTTCCTTATGTTATGGTGCTAATAATTGTGAACCTAGGACTAATCACACTGTGAGCTGTGTAAATGAATTAACCGCTGGGGTTAAAATCCCAGAGGCTGGATTCCAGAAAATAGCAGAGTTCGTAGATGAATTAATCTTCCAGCCTAATGATAAGGGGTTATGTTTAGCAGAGCCAATAGAGACTGGATTTTTTAATAGGGTGCTATTCACTATAGGTGGATTTGCAGTCACAGGCACTATATTCACTATAGGATTAATATTAATAATATTCTTTATTATAATACTGGGGAGGAAATAATGGCATTAGAAAAATTCAAATCACCTATAATAATCGGCATCTTGGCGTTCCTTGCTATTCTAATATATACCAATGGCTCATTACCTGAACAAGAATATGGCTTATTACTATTGTCTTCTGTCGGCATCAGTATGCTTATAAAAATATTAATAGAAAAGAACAGAGTATTTAATATTTTTTTAGAGAGATATAAGATAATTTTATCTATAATAATCATCGCTCTAATATTTTTTATATTGAAGGGGACAAGTCCAACATTTGCTATAACTGATACTTTCTCTAAAATCATTGGTTTTAGGTCAGTAGGTGGTGCTGTAGGTGGCTTAGCTGCCATATTTGCTGTATTAGACCCTGCTATTGCATTAATAATCATTATAGGTGGTCTATTAATCTTAGGCATACCAGCTCTAATTATTAGTGGGAGTATTGCTACATCTATTGCTCGTAATTCAACATTAATAGCTATTATTCTAGCATTGGTCATAGGAGGCTATGTAATCACTAGATTACTTAGGAGATAACATGGGTTGGCTAACAGTTATACTATGGATTGTCGGAATAAGTTTAGCATTGTATCATCCTATTAGTCCAGTAGCTACAAGCAATTTAGCATCTGGCATAAAAGGCATAATACCAGATTCAATAGATTCATTCTTCGAAGGCATATATAGCCCTCCTTCGAGTTTAACTGCTGTATCTCAGGCAGGGATACAGAAACTTGGACAGGTTAGCTGCCAGAGCGACAATTCTTGTGTAGCTTCCTATCCAAGTTATAAGAATATAAAATGCCAGTCAGATGGCTTCTGTTATGGGAGCGTGTACTAATGGTAAACTATCTTAGATGGGGGTTATTGGGTGGGGCAGTTGGTATAGTAATAGAACTATTGACTAGCATTCCACAACTGTCGATAATAGGGTTCTCTGGTGTTCCTGTTACTATGATAGGATTAATTATCGCTTTTATAGCTATGGGGCTTAGCGCCATTGTTGGTAGATTTATCTATGGTTTAATACCTCTGGGAAAGGGGTTATATTCGAAATTGTTTGTAATATTTCTATATGCTGCATTAGCCTCATTGTTGATTATTAACTTATTATTAAGGAATCTTGGTATAGACATACAAATGATAAACATTTTAACATCTGTAGGAATTATATCTTCTATTATAGGAGCAGCCGCAGAGGCTGGGATAGCTTATGGGCTGGATAAATATAATATAATAAAGGTACCTGACTAAAATGGTAAACTTCTCACGGCAACAAAGTCTCTGGATAGGAGTCATCGTATTAGCTGTGTTGATATTTGGAGGGGGAACGTTATTTAGTTTATTTGCAGCTGGCATCCCTATAGTTGCAACAACAGCTATCTGCACCGGTACATATATATCATCTGGAACAGCTATAACCCAAGCAGATTGCTTGCAATTGCCTGCATATGCAGCTGGCTCAACAAATAATAATTGGGGCTATTCAACAGAAGGAGAAGGCACTATTACCTTGCCAGAAGCAAGCAAACAAGCCACTGTAACTGGAGAATTCAGGAATTTTAATGGAATGAAGGCAGAGTTAATGATTTTTAATTATGCTACAGGAGTTTATGAAAATGCTGGTTTTACATTCTATAGTGATATAGAAAGAGAAAAACAGCTACAATCTAGAGTATATAGTAGCAGTTATCTAGATACAACTGGTAAGATTGTCAAATTCAAATGGAGCATGTCTTGTCCTGCATTACAATGTGTGGCTGCTGCTGACAGATTGAGGGTTAGCCAGTTCGATACAATAGCAGCTATAACAATTACATCTACCTCTACTACTTCCACATCTACAATAGGCAATGCTTCTGGCACACAAGGACAAATAACTACTACAGTAGCTACTACATCTACTCCAACAACTATTTCTAGTGGGGCTGGTATGCCAGTGACAACTATTGTATCGGCTGGTCAGGTTGGTACGATAACAGGAAAACTCTCTGGAACAACAATATTCATCATAGTGATAGCATTAGTTGGAGTGATAATATTTTTCTTAAGAAAGCAAAGAGGTGGTTAAGATGGCTCAAAAAAATGTCACTATAATCATCATAGTTTTAGCAATTATCCTAGTGCTTAGTAATAGTCAACAGATTTTCTCTATAGTCCCAAATATCCCGACTAATATAAAATTATTCTATATGCCAGACAAACCTATTAGTGGCAGCTGTACAGGGATTCCATGTGAGTTTTTTGCAGATACACAAGGCTATATAACCCCAACAACATCCTTCCCATTAACTGGACTCTCAGAGCCAACTATCAGCCTAGATTATAAATATAACACAAATAGTATAACTCCTGGTAAGGCTAGTATATTCGTTTATGCAACTATGGATGATGGTACCGTAATTACTTTGTTCGATGATATCGTTACTGGAGCTGTAACAAAGCATCTTGAGAAGACCTTACCTAGGAATGAAAGAATTGGCGATTCTAATATGAGGATTAAAATCAATGCTAGAATAAGAGCATCAAACGATGCTAATATTATTACATACATCGGTGTCTCTTCCGTTAAACAATCTACAACTACCTCAGTTCCATCTAGTTCTGCACAATCTACTACAACTAGTACACAAGGACAGATAAGTCAATCAATATGTGGAAATGGGATATTGGAGACAGGAGAAGTATGTGAAAAGAAAATAGGCTCTAATGTAGGAGAAGTATTATCATCTGGTCAATTGAATTATGCTTGTGCTGATGATGCTGGAAACGATTGTATAAACTGCCAGCAGCTTATATGTGATGTATGTTCAACATCAAAAGCTTCATCATATCAGTTCTGTGTGGCTCAAACTACTATCCCCTCTGGGCAAACACAACAAACACAACCATTGACTTTTATAGAAAGAATAATACTCTTTATTAAAAGCTTATTCGGGGTGAGTTAAAAATGGCATTAAGAGATGTTTATAAGGCAGCCATTATAATCCTGATATTTACTGGCTTTGATTATATATTGCATTTACTAGGATTATTTATGCCGCATCTAAGTATATTGCCAGCAAACTACTTCATCAATAAACTAATCTATGGGACATTAAGCCTGTTTGCTTTATTGATGTTCTTTCCTAGGTTGAACTTCTATATTACAGCATATATCGTAGCCATTATATTGCAATTTAGATATTATACTAGTCAGAATTATAATAATTATCTAATGATATTCATACATGGATTGCTTATAGTAGCAGCCTATTATATCTATGAAAGATATGAGAACAAGATTCCGAGGCTGAGATAATGGCAAAATTGGCTGTATTGTTAATCATATTTGGAACATATTTAAGCCAAGCAGCCTTTAGGGATTTAATAAATCAGCTTATTCCAGATGCACAAATAAGAATAACATTCGGAGTAATAATCCTAATCATTGGATTAATAATGCTTAATAGGAAAATTAACATATTTAACTTTAGATTATAATCCCTCTGTAGTAACAGGACTATGTGGGAGAGGTTGGGGCGGTAAACCTTGTAAAAAAACCGCCCAATGCTCACAAAAGGATGAAATGGCAAAAGGCAAATGGATAATCTTAATCATTGCAATAATAATTTTGGCTTATTTATCACCGCCTAATAATAATTATCCTGTTGATATGATAAATAAAGTGAATGAATTGAGTAGGATGCACCCAAATGATTTAGATTTTGCTAGAGCAACATTTACATTTGTTGTTGATAGATGGAAGAGTCCAATAAGAGCTTATTTAAAAGAGCCGAGTAAACCATTCTTGAAAGATATGATGGTTATTTGGAATATTCCTAATGGGGACTATCAATCGAGTAATGTTGAATCCGATTTATTAAAAAGAATGTTGATATTAAGCAACAGGTTTAAGGATGAAGACATTAGGATAACTAGGGGTTTCTGTGAGATAAGTCCACATTCTTATATAGAAATTAATATAAGGACAGAGAATATCACTTTCTTTATGGATACTTGGCTAGAAGATAGAGATATGTGCCAAATAGAATCTTGTTTTGGTCAAGCGACAACGATACCTTGTGGACCTGAAAATATCATAGGAGAAAAGATAAATGACATTCAAAAATGGACATAAGATAAATAATGGCAGAAAGCCCTGGAACAAAGGAAAATCTGGATTACAAATAGCAGAAAAAACTAAATTAAAAATAAGTGAAGCTCATATAGGAAAATCTTCTGGAATGAAAGGTAAGCATCATAGTGAAGAAACTAAAAGAAGAATCTCAGATGCTAATAAAGGAAAACGTCTTAACCCCGCTGGAGAAATCAAGAAAGGACAGCATCTAAGCCCATCTACAGAGTTTAAGAAAGGAGAGAATAACTCTAATTGGAGAAATGATAAAGTTGGTAATAGAGCCTTACATTTATGGATTAAGAGACATAAACCAAAATCCATGATATGCGAAGTTTGCCAGCAGGAGAAGCCGTTAGAAGCTGCTAATATTTCTGGAGAATATAAGCGAGATGTTAACGACTTCAAATGGCTATGCAGAAAATGCCATTTCTATTTTGATGAGCAATTAGATAGACTATTAGAAGTTGGAAGAAAGACTAGATTTGGCCAGAACAGATAACCTGTCTAGAGTAAAATATATAAACAAAGGGATATTATGAAAAGCATAAACAGAGGCTACGAATGATAAAATATATCGTATTCATCGTTATTCTATTATTACCATTAATAATATTTATTCCTAGCACAGAATCACAGTCATCTAATAAGCTTATTTATCCTATTGTCTCAGATATAGTATCTGGCGGATGGAGAGTTGTCTGGGTTGAGAAAATTAATGACATCGATAGAAAGGTTTTCCAAATAAATGTGTCAAATCTAGAATTATCAAATCGAAATTTCAACCTTACTTTGCTGATTAATAATGCTACATTCTCTTTACAACAGACAGCTGGTGTAGAAGCTGAGTTGTTCTTATTAGAGAATAGGACTGGATGGGAATTACAGCCTATGATTCAGCAGATATCATTGCCGTGCCTGCATAATTTAACTCTAACCTGTACTTCTGCTACTATTACAAGTTATAATAATATAACCTCTAACAAAATAGAATGGGTCCCATCTAAGAGCCAACTCGTACAAAGAAATGCGGCTAGGTTCAAGAGGAATATGGGAATAATAAATATACCAAGGAAAACTGCGGAATTCGAAAATGATGGAGTGGTGAATGCCACTAAGCAGTTTATGCTAGAAGTGAGAAATATACCTATATCAAGAACTAAAGATGGATGGGGCAGCAAGGTTAGATTATCCTTCATAAATGAGTTAACGGGCAATGAATATCATCCCTGGGCCAATACATCTTTTAACAAAGTAAGAAATATAACTATAAGGAATAGAAGCCCACATAATGTCACTAATTATAGTATATTATTAAAGGTAACTTTCGATTCAGATATGAATAAGGATTTTAAAGACTTAAGATTCTATTTCTATAATGGGACGACAGATATTGAGACTAAATTAGTATATTGGGTACAGAACTATACAGCATCTAGCCAAGCAGATGTATGGGTAGGCAGGATACCAAGGATAAGTAATGTGACAGATTTATCCAGCAATAACATTACAATAAGGATGTATTATGCTAACTTATCAGTAGTATATAATGAAAGCAATGGCAATAAGACTTTTTTAGACTTTGGGGAAATCCCCAATGCCTTTGATGATGCTACTAGATGGGAGAATGAAACAGAGTGTACCACTGGGTTTGTTGAATATGGTAAAAACCTAGGTGGGGCATTCACTGGTATGTTAAGATTAGGTACAGATGGCGAGGCTTGTTCTATTAAAAAGAGGAGTGAGTTTTATTTTGATTCAACCAAGATGGCAGGTATAGCTGTTAAAGCCAAGATGGCATTAAATGAATCAGAATGCACTATTGCTTCTACAGCTAGTGCTAATGCCGCTATTTGTATTCAAAATCTGACTGGTTCTAGTGAAAATACTGATGGTTCTGCTGGTGCAAGAACTGTATGTGGATTATTTAGAAGGAGTTGTGATATCTCTAAAGTAACCAGCTTCAGATTAAATTGCCAAGATGCCTCTGGGAATGATTGTTTTGCACCTGTTACAGAGGATATAACCAGTCAAACAAATGCAATTAATAAGTTTAGACAGTTAGAACTATTATATTCCAATAGGACAAATAATATAACAATTAGATTAGGTGAGACTAGTGGAGTGTATACAATGGCTTCTTCTACACTTATGCCAGATTTTGTTGGAGCGAGGCTAAGATTTGCACATGGAGTGCTCTCAGATGCGGGTAATTTGGCAGACGGTAATTCAACATGGGACTGGATATTAATAAGGCAGCATACCCAACCAGAGCCACAGTATAGTATACTGGCTGAGCAGACATTAAGCAATTCTGCAATAAGATTCTATAATAACAGGAGTAATGCCACATTAATAAGAAATGGCAGCAGGGTAATATATAACATCAACTGGACTATTAATAATACTGGTACACAGATATTCCAAGTAATATTAGAGACGAATATAACTGCTACTATAAGGAATTTCACCAATGCAACACAATTCCATTCAGCAAAGTATAATATCACGAATACTAGTGTAAGGAAAGGCAGGTTTTATTGGAAATCCTATGCCAAGACGAGCGGAACAACATTCAATAGCACAAATAGGATGTTTGTTTTAGTAGATAATGTCAGGCCTATAATGAGGGTAGTAAACATCCCAACTAATACATTAAACCCAGTTGCTGATTTAACTATAACAGATAACTTAGCATTAAATCGATGCTGGTACAATATAACAGAGCAAGCAACTCCAAATGTCTGTGTAGGGGTTTGCCCAACTTATTTCACCTGCTCAACAGACCCAACATTATCCGGACTAACTAATAGCGCAAGTTACAGATTCTGGCTTACTGCAAATGATACGTCTGGTAACTTAAACATAACTAGGGGCGATTCAATAAATATTTTCAATTGGACTGTTAGTTCCGGTGATGGGGGAGGAGGTGGCGGCGGTGGAGGTGGTGGCAGTGCTGTCCCAACATTGTTCGCCATTAATGTTGCATGTACAACAGATAGCCAATGTGCATCTGGAATATGCGACCCTAATACTAAGGTATGCACGACTAATTTGTGTGGAAATACATTCTGTGATAGAGATAGAGGAGAAACTATAGCTAGCTGCTCACAAGATTGTGCTACTTTACAAGAGGTTGCTTCTGGCAAAATCTTCCAGGAAAAGAGCGTCGCCGGTTTCGTTGCCTTTGCTCTTATAGCTGGCACACTCTCACTAACTTTCTTAAGAAGAAAGAAAAAAAGAAAGAAGGAGGCTAGGAAATAATGTTTGAGAACCCAGTAAGATGTCCTAAGTGTGGTTTCGGTCCACTCTACAAGTATACAAACGAGTATACAAACGGATTTAAGAGAGGCAGAATCTATTGTGGTACTTGTAGAAGGTTAATAAAAAATCATAAGGAGGCTGAAGATGAGATTAAAATCAATATTTAGCATCTTCCTCTTATTGCTATTAACTATAGTGAATGTAGAAGGTAGATACCAAATTTCTATACCATTTTTTGTAGATAGTGGAGGTTCTGCTGTTTCAGAAGCTACAGTAGGCATTAATATCACAGAATCGACAACATGTAGGAATTCCTTTTATTTTAATAAGACGACAGTTAAGTTCGGCAGAGGAGTAATAAATGTAACTTCATCCAGATTCATAGCCTCTAGGACATATACACTATGCTTTAATGCAACATCTGGCAGCAATAAAGTATTCGGCAAAACGACTTTCCAGCCAGGTGTAGGCGACATTAATGTATCCAGATGGGTAAATGGCACAAATGCTAGATTTAATGTTTATCAGCTTAATAATGGCAGCAATTTTGACAGCTTATATGGCAGGGGCATTATTAACAAGACTAATGACTTGTTACAGTTTGGAAGATTTAATGCAACTACGTATATGAAAGCCTTATATGGCAGTTTCTATAAAAATATAACTATTGGCAGTTCTGGCATTTTTGGGCTGAATATTACTGGAAGATATATAAATATAAGCAATAACGGCATAATCAAGTTAAATAGTGTAGCTTTATCCTCTTGGAAGCACGTTAACAGTACAGTTAGGAATAACAGCAATATAGGGAAGATATATATCAATAGCACAGTATTCTTGAATGGCACTATCAATGCAAGGAAATATCTTCTAACCAATGGCAGCAACTTCGATGCTTTGTATGGGAGATTAAGTGGTATCCAGAATAATACACTGCAAGGCAAGATACACCTAAACTCTACTTTATATAATAGATTTCCATTAAGGATATTATTGAAGGATGATAGTGCTACAGCTTTCCAATTACAAGACCTCACTTCTAATAATATTATGCTAGTTGATAGTGCCTTACAAAAATTAATTATGAATGGTTCAATAGAAATAGTCAGGTCTGCTGCTTCTAATGCCTTTGTTGTTGGAGATAAGGGGACAACAGCCAGAACAACAGGTATAAGGGTTGATACTGGCTTAGCAAGATTATTAGTAAATAATTCCATTGCAACAAATAAATATATCCTTGGGAATGGAACTGATTTTGATGCTCTATATGGTAAAAGTAATAACCAAACACTCGCTTCTGGCTTGATAAAGAATAACACAGCCCAAAGAAGAATATATCTTAATGCATCTGAAGGAATTTATACAGGGCAGATATACATCAATCCATTAGGGTTAAGAAACATGACTATTATAGGAAAGCGAGAAGGTCATGCTTTCGCTACAACAGCATCAAATTCATTAGATAAATTTGTCATATTTCAGAACATCACATTAACATCAGGGGCTACAAGGGCATTTGGGGCGATAACTGAATGGACTGGCACGAAGCCCAGCACTGCCATAATGTTTGGATTTAATACCTTTGCTTATCATAATGGAACAGGAAACCTGACAGGAAAGAGTTTTGGCGGAGGCTTGGTTGGCGGTAGGATGGGTGCGAGATTTACTGCAGGCGGAAAGGGAAACGTAAGCATGGCGACAGGCTTGGCAGTTGCCAATCAGGATGTAGCAACAACCAAACTCAAGAATGTTACAATCATGCATGGCATATTAGTAGAAGGGCAGACATTAGCAGGCATAAGGGGCAGAGATTACTATGGAATAAAGATAGATAGCCCAAGTGCATTCTCAGCCATGAAAAATGTCTATGGTTTGTATATAACAGCCATACCAGCAGGGGCTAACAGGACAGCCATATATGTTGAGAAAGATAAGAGCTTCTTTGGCGGCAGTGTAAGGATAAATGATACTTTAACAATAGGCAGCAACAAGACATTCACAGTAGCAAAGATACAAGAAAGCAATATACAATTCAACAAGACAGTCTTTTCAAATGGCACAATAAGCTCAAGAAGCTATCTTCTGGCAAATGGCAGCACCTTTGATGTCATATACGGCAGAGGATTAATCAATAATACATTTAGTTTGCTTACATTCCAAAGAAGTAACTTTACAAATGCTAGTGCTAAGTTTTTCAGAGTAGCTAATGTTACAGAAACTAGCGGTAATAATGCAACAGGCTGGTTAGGCAGTCCTGGTAAATGGTGGCAGCGAGGATTCTTCTATAGGTTATTTATAAAAAGACAATGCTTCACAATAGATTGTTCAAAATATGAGGAGTATAATGGAACCCATCTAGTTACCATTGTATAATGCTAAATAAATCTAAATCAACGGCAATTTATTTTATCTTAGTAGTTATCACTCTATTCCCTTTAACATTATATGTACACGCAGGGGTTGGAGCTACTTTAAATGTCTCTATCTCTGCACCTCCGAACCTAACACAGTTCACACAGAGACAGGCATTTAATATAACATCAAAAGTAAAATGTCAAGTCTCTAACTGCAATATTGTATATGCAACTCCGAGATATAATATCACTGGGAGCTTGCCTAATACACCAATCAACTCATCTGCAACAGGATTAACTCCATTAGCTATAGAAATATCAATGTATGCCTTAAACAGATGGAACAGAACATATGATATATCTGGTGCAGATGAAGCTGTTGGGATTGCAACAGATGTTAATGATAGTGTTTATATCGTAGGCGATGAAAATGCAAATGCTGATATAAGAATTATGAAACTCAACTCAACGGGTAAGAGCATTTGGAATCGTACTTTCAACCCAGGAGGTACTGATACTGCTGGTGATGTTGTATTAGATAGAAATGGGAATATTTATGTTATAGGTAATACTGCGTCAGATATATATATAATGAAGTTGAGCAATGCTGGAAATAGTATCTGGAATAGGACTTGGGCTCCATCTGGCAGTGCATTAACTGATACTGGAAGAGGCATTGCCTTAGATAATAATAGTAATGTATATATAGTCGGAAGAACTAATGCAAATGTTTTCTTCGCAAAACTTAATAATACAGGGGGTAGCATTTGGAATAGGACATATAATCCAGCTGGCTCTGATGATGGAACTGGTATCGTCCTTGATAAAGGCGGGAATGTTTATATAGCAGCACAAAGAACAGATGCTAACTTCAATATGTTTATTATCAAAGTTAATAATACAGGGGGTAGCATCTGGAATAGGACATATAATCCAGGAACTACTGACAGGGCGAAGGGCATCACTATAGATAATCAAAGGAATATTTATGTTATAGGTGACCATGATTCTGCTACTACATTAATGAAAATAAACTCTACAGGGGGCAGCATCTGGAATAGGACCCTGAACCTAGCGGGTAGTGATATTGGAAGAGGCATAACTATAGACAAAGAAAACAACCTCTATGTGGTTGGTGATTTTAACGGTAATGTTTATATATCTATTTTAAAGCTAGATGTTGATGGCTTTAACATCTGGAATAAGACATATAATCCAGGAACTACTGATGTAGGTAATAGTATAACTATAGATAAAAATAATGATATTTATATAGCCGGGGGAGCTACTAATACAAATGCTGACTGGCATATTATGAAGTTTGATAATAGCTTATCCTATAATACCTGTGGAAACTTAACTATTAATGCAGTCTGTACATTTAAATGGAGAATAAATGCAACTTCCCTTGGCGGATATAAAATAGGAGTCTATTATAACTCCACAGGATTGGCTGCTGTCAATGTCACTGATAATTTAACTATTAGAGTAGGAGCTCCACAAGCAGGAGCAGATTCATGCACACCACCTCCATCTGGCGATTGGATTATAACTGATATTTGTTTTAAATCCAACACAAACATAGCCTTATCTGGTGCGGGTGCAAAGATTATAATAAATACTGGAGGTAAATTAATCTGTGATAGATGTAATGTGACAAATCTCGGACGAAGGGCGAATCGCACGATTTTAGGAGCTACGGCAGAGAAATTAGTAAGGAAGGGAGCGACAATGGTGTGATATTGACATGATAAATTGCAAGGATTGTAATGAATGGACAATGAATCATGGGAAAGGATATTGTAGTAGATGCTATCATAGGCATTACATGAGAAAAAGAAGAGGCAGCAAGATAGACGATGGAGACAGGATATGGACATCAAAGATACCCAAGGATGCTGGCCAGACAAGTCCCCAGGTTAAGAATCAAATGAGGATATATGGAGAAGATGATGAATAAAATATTCATATTGGTTATAATATTATTGATAACTATAAGTACTGTATTTGCCAATCAATTCGCTAGGCCAGACAAAGATTTGAATGTAAACAGCTGGCAAAATTCTCCATTATTTAGCAAGATAAATGAAACATCACCAATAGACACAAACTTCATTGGCAGCCCTTTAAGCGGAGGCTCTACAAATATAAGCCTATCATCTGTTACCGACCCGTCTTCATCTACAGCTCATAAGATTAGTATTAGAGCTAAAAAGTTTCCTATCGGAGTATCTGGACAAACAGTAACACTTAATGTAATATTATATCAAGGCTCTACCCAGATAGCATCCTTCTCTAATGTCCTTGCTGGTATATTTACAACATATACATATAACTTAACAGCTACTGAAGCAGATGCAATCACAGATTATAGTAACTTAACAGCAGCATTTGTTGCTACGACTGATGTGACAGAGCCATTAAAAAGAGCGAATGTAAGCTGGTTCCAGTTAGAAGTCCCAGATGCACCAGCTGCTATTAATAGCCATGTAATATATAATAAAGAAAATGGCGAGCTCATGTTGAGAGGGGATAATATGATGATATTTAGGGGTGGTTAAATATGCGTATAGTCCTTCCTCTATTAATGCTTATTCTTATATCGAATGTATATGCGTATAGCGTCTCGCAAGATAATCTAAATATGTCAATATATATAGCAAACGCAGGCAAAGTAATATTAGATAATAATATCAATCTAACCATTGTAGCCCATTCTCCTAGCGTATTTAAAGAGTTTAATATAACAATCCCTGTGTTCCCTATATATACTAGAGTAACCACTTCAACATCTACAACAACTGTGCCACAGGGTGGCGGAGGTGTTGCTGGCGGCCTTATAGTATGCCCAGAGAATAGCCATTATATAGGTAATTCTTCATGTGCCTGCGATTCTGGGTATGCTTTTGCTGAAGATAGGGAAACTTGTATATTAAATATTCAAGAAGCTACTGTAAAAGTAGTTACTCATAAAGGCTTTATCATAGCTGCCATTACTATAATATTAACTGGGATAATATTCTTTATGTTTATAAGCAAGGACGAGGAAGAGAGAGAAAGAATTAAGCAGAGAATAAGAGATAAAAAGAGAGAGATGCAAGATAAGGGCGTTAAGGATACTATAAAAGATGATACTAAAAAATTGATGGATAAGGCTAAAGATAAACTAGAATAGGGCTGCCAACCCCATTACTTTGATTATAGCTATGGTATTATTGGCTACTAGAAAAACATATCTAGCAAATAGCCCTATTAACCAGCCTATAGCAAATAGCCTTATTTGTTTTTTTTTCATAAGTGAAGCAAGTAGGCAGAAAACAGCAGATTCTAATAATATATGCGTTATTTTAAAATAATGAAATTCCCATAAATAGCCACCTTCTGCATTATATACCATCCATTTATTGCTTTCATATTCTAAATCAGTGTAATCCTTTGTAAAGACTTTTGTTGTGTAAATATCTAGAAGATTTAATATATTAATCGATACGAACAATATAAGTAAAAATAGGTTAGGCCATTTACTTGGTTTCTTTCGCACCTTTTTTATCCTCCTTTGATAAAAGCTCTATAGTAATTCTTATTATGCTTCCTGGAGTGAAGATGATTTCATCCGGTAAGCTTTCATCTGTGGCTAAGAAAGGGGCTCTGAACAAGCAATCTGTATAAGGGTCACTCCTGAATATAGATTCCGGCTCGTGTCCCCCTTAACCTTCATCATAATAGTAAAATAACCATTCTTAGTGACTTCGAACTCCTCTTGTATGACGCGTTTAATTTTTACTCCTCCTCTATCTATTTCCTCTGTACAATAAACTTCCCTGTTCTTTCATCTCTCGGATGATATTCTGCATGATAATCCCCTCCACTATATTGTATCAGATTTCTTAATCGACCATCTTCTCGCATATGACATTTCCTACATAACCATTTGAAATCATTAATATCTCTTATATACTTGCCAGAAACATTAGCTAAATCGCATGGTTTATCTATCATACAATTCTCACACAGAGCAGGTTTTGATTTTCTAGCTTCGACCCAACGATGTATCGCTCCTAGACCAGCATCTTCCCCTTTCCAATTTGGATTATCTTCTGACACATTAATATGCAATCTTCCCTTACGAGATTTATTTTCGCACGTTCTACATCTCACTGAATATCTACATCTCTTCTTCCCACATCCACATAAAGCAATATGCTTAATTCTCATCTGTTTTTCATCTCATCGGTTGCCGCAGAGGGAGCATTCACTATGCTTCTTTGCGGGGTTGTATTTGAAAGTAGTCATCCTATTACATAATCCACACATACGGAATGAGAACTGGTAGGTAGTAGAAGGCTTATTCTTCCTTTCTTGCATCTTCCTGTACTTCATCGCTCTCGTTTTCCACCAACTCCTTACGCTTGCTCTCAATCCTTTCTTCTATGTCCCTTACTAGCTCAATCAATGAATATTCAGTCACTCCCGACTTGATTTCTTCACAAATCCTATCTAAAAACTTAATCTCATCT
>ERZ1292644.922-Hain-H14-01um-R2-922-length-16645-cov-6_pt1 | contig 16645 bp, 36 predicted proteins | sample MGYA00564402_ERZ1292644 | MGnify/ENA primary metagenome ERZ1292644 (study PRJEB36523, sample SAMEA6512644) | groundwater metagenome | collected 2019-01-09 | study: AquaDiva: Metagenomics assemblies of 32 groundwater samples
GTAAACAAATAACTCCCCAAATTTATAAAAGATTTTGGATATGAAACAAGCTCACCCTTCACGACATATTTATTTAAAAAAATAGCGCCGATGACGGCTACCAATAAAATAACAATCGATTTTATGTTGGAACGCTTCATTTGGTTTTAGAAATAACGATCTGTTTATAATAACAAATATTAGAATAGACTATGGTGATTATGAAGTTTACAATATCCAAACAAGTGAAACCTGCTATCTAAGGAAAGAATATTTTCGATTAGCAACAATATGAAAAACAATGATTTTAAGGTAGGTGATTTAGTTGAATATAAAGAATATCCAGATATAAAAAATCCTATTGCAAATAAACTATTTCTAGTATCCGAAAACAAACCAATAAACTTATCCACGATGCAAGACAACACCTATTTTGTTTTATATGATATCAAACTAGGAACATATAAACACGCGGTAAAACAAATGTACAGAAAAGTAGATTTAAAAGACAAGAAATCCTTTTTCGATAACATAAAAGAAAAGTGTTCAAGATTCTATGAAAAAGTAATGGATTTATGATGATGAATAGCGATCATCGAGCAATCTATAGTGAAAGAGCATTTTATAATAATGAATCAGAAAACAAACGAATACAAGATTTCCAAGTAGGAGATCTAATAAAATATCGATATAATACCACCACACACGAAATGTTCATTGTATTAAAAACAGGCATCATAACAATGGATTTATATGACATTCAAACTGAAGAGTTCTATTACAACTGTTACAAAGAAATATTCGAACAAGCAATAGATAAAGAGAAATCTTTTATAAAGAAAGTAATAGCATATCTTTCTATTTGGTTTAAAAAGAAATGAATAAACATAAAGAAATAAAGTTTGAAATAGGTGATTTATTACAACATACTGGTTTTGGCTGGGAAGATTATTATTACATTTATCTAGGAGAAACAATCTATAAAGACACTATGAAGACCTATGGTGTTCAGGAAGAAAGATTCTTCGATAACGAAATCAGAGAATACTATGGAAAAGTAATCAATGAATAAAGTAAAAACCTTTCAGTTAGGCGATCTCTTAGAAAAAGATGGCAATATCATCTTTAGTGAAGATATGTTATTCATCTATCTAGGAGAAGGCAACGAACTTGGATATATCAAAACATTTTGTTTTCAAAGTCAAACAATATATTGTTATGAATCATCTTCTTGGTACAAGAAAGTGTTTGACGAATGAATAAAATAACACTTGATATTAAACAAACGTTTGAACTAGGAGATTTGTTAGAACATATGTATAATACAAATCATTTATACATTTATTTAGGAACAACAGATATGGTAAAAGATATGATCATGGTTGTATCTCTTTTCAATATAAATGATGGAACATATGTGCATTATTGTCATCCAGGGCATTACAGAAAAGTGTTCAAATGAATAAACAAAAGATTCCCGATAACACAAGAAATAATAATGAATAGAAACTTAGATATAGACTTTCAAATAGGAGATCTTATTGAATATAGATATATGCAAGGAATGTTCATTGTACTAAAAGTAAATGAATCAACATTAGATCTCTATAGTATCCAGTATGGAATATTCAATAATCATTATAGAGAGTTGTTTGTAAAAACAGATTTATCTGACAAGAAGAAACTTTAGCAATGAATAAAGAAATAAACTTCGAAATAGGAGATCTGATAGAACACAATGGGAAACTATTCATTTATCTTGGAAAAGGAAAATCATATATGGGTATTGAAGAATATATAAAAGTATTCTCTTGTGCCGATCAGCATACATATGATTTTGAAGTAGCCAATAGATTCAAAAAAGTAATCTAGATAACTGAATAACTGAATAACTGATCTTAAGCAATCAAAATAAGAGATTTTAAGAGCGGGTTTGATCTTTCCGGTAATGAAAAAGTATTTTAAATATGGTTATTAAGAACTAGTAAGGGAATAGGATAAAAAAGAAATATCCTCAACCAAGGTGGCATATTATGCACTATAAATCAAAAAATTTAATCTGTTAATAGTGTTTTTGATTTTTAAATGCACTTTATTGAATAAACACTACCATTAGTGGTATGTAATGAAAGAACCTATATGTAAAAAAACCTACTACATTAGCACACAAAAATCGTCCTGTCAATACCTAAAATCATGAAACGATATAGGGAAAACCGTATCAACCTGAAAAATGCATTGAAATGCACAAACAGGTAACACGATTCATAGTTAGATCATAGAGAATCGTATAAAACTCTTGTCAAGTTAAAAACAGGCTAGAATCACAATAACTATCCAGAAAAGGAAAATCGATTCATGGTGAGATCATAGAAAACGGTATCCGTCAAACTAAATAATCGTTTTAAAAATCATTTTCAAGGTAGGACATTTTTATTGGCGTTAACCTATTGACACCTAGAGAAAAGAGATATCGTGAATAACCTTTCGCTCGGTTTATAGATCAGTTCACAGTCACGTTTTGATCTCTGTTGTCAATCAAAAACAGTGTGGCTGATCTACCACGATAAACGATTTTGGATCGTTGACGCTATGCGTCTATGGTTTCTCTGCCACGTGGTGTGCAACGTGTGCCCACAGTCCGGACGAATGTGCTAGCAATCCCGCCACGATCTGCGATGCTAAACGCACAGCCGCTTTTGATCTCGACGACGCTTGACAGTGCGCAACATAGATCTTATTGTGTCTCAGGTTGGCAACGCGGATTCACCCGATGCCAAGTCAACAGGGATAGAAAATCCCCTAAAAAGAGAGACACACAATGGCCACATCAAACCAGACGAATACTCCCTCTTTTGCTCGTCGCTCCAAGCCCGCAAAGGAGGAGAAGAAAGCGGCTCCTCCCGTTGCTGAAAAGAAGGCGGTTCAGGTTGCTCCTCCCGTTGCTGATAGGGATCCAAGCGCTCGCAAGGCGCCAGTCACACACAAGGATCTGATGATTGCCTATCTCATTGAAGGCATCGATGGGATCAACCCCTTGCTGGCAGATCACAGTGACGCGGTGGCAGTCCTCGATCGAATGATTGGCAACCTTGAAGGAAAGGGGCAGAATACCGACGAGCTTTCTTCCCTCCGCGCTTTCTATCAAGAGATTGCTGATAGCCCCGGTTCGCCAGGCCGAAAGCAGGTTCGAATCGGTGACACTCGGGAATACACTGTGCAACAGGTTGGCAATGAGGGAGATCTTTTCATGCGTGTTCCGCTTGGCACCCTTGGCAGTGTGAGAGGGGAAAAGGTCCTCGCTGCTTTCGAGGATGGCAAGATCACGATCAGCAAAGTTTGATTGACATACAGTAAAACTGTAGACATCAGACAAAATAACTTGACATTAGATTAGGCGTCCATTAGTGGCGCCTTTTCTATTGCTTTGATCGCGCTTACATAAGTGTTTACATAGAATGTTAAATAACCATAACTTAGATCTGGCATTAGTGTTGCATAACTCTTTAGTGTGTGATCCTGTAATCCTGTTGTGTGATCTGTCACAATGATCTGTCGATCAATGTCTATGATCTCCGAATGTTTAAATAAATCGGGGGTTTAGCGTGACACACACTCAGGGCTTGACTCTCACGACAGATCATTTAAGATGGGCACACACAAGAGGTCGCAAACAATAACGCGAGCGACCTACAGAGAACGCCCTACGGGGCAAAAAAAGAGAGAAACACCATGGCCGATGGAACCAACGTTGATACCGCTCGCAAGGCTCCTGTCACGCACAAGGATGTCACGATCGCCTACTTCCTTGAGGGGATTGGAAAGGTTGGTGAAATGCTCGCTGGGCACACCAATCCGGTCGCTGTTCTTGACAAGTGTGTTGAGGTCCTGACTGCAAAGGGTGAAAACACCGAGGAGCTTGGCTTGCTGCGCGAGACTTTCGCACGTGGAATGGAGCCTGGCGTGCGAGGCCGAAAGCCTGCTAAGGTTGGTGACAAGCGTCTCTTCAGTGTGCAACAGATCACGAACGCACAAGGTGAAAAGGGAGATGTTTTCATCCGGCTTCCTCTCTCGACTCTGGGTGTGCTCAAGGGGCAAAAGGTTGCGGCACGTTTCATGGATGGTGAAATCGTGTTGACTTTGCTGGATATGGCCGATGGCGCCGTTGACAGCGAGTGAGATAGAAGATAAAAATAATGCTTTACAAAAGCAGTCTCACCGGGTTAAATGCCCGGTTTGAGGCGTTGTAGGGTCAGTGACATAGTTTTTGTCAGTTTTGGATGTCACTGACCCTACCCATAGAAAGGACAAATAAATATGTTGTATGTCTTTCTAGGATTCTGTAGTATAACATTGCCAGCACTTTTGTTTTTGGTGCTTTGGGAAGATTAACCCGCCTGGTGCGGGTTTTCTTTTGTTTGATGCTTGTATGATCTGTCAAAGTGTTTTAAGATTAGGAACACAAGGGAGAGTGCAATGGGCGAACGATATGAAGATATGGAAACCGAGGAAGAAACCCACGAATCGACCTATCAAGATATTGTTTGTGATCTTGACAGGACATTGCGAGATGAATATGATTTTCGAGGGAATACCTATCGACTCGCACAACGGATGCTCAGAAAGCAAGCAACAAAAGAGAATGAAGTACAAAAGATTTACATTGCAATGTGGGAATCTTCAAGGCATTATGGTGGTCCGGAGGAAGGTGGTTGGTATTATGACATTCACACAATCGCAACAGTCCGCTTTGCTTTCGGTTGGAAACGTGCACTAAAGATTGCAAGAGATCTGCAAAAGGAATACGGTCAACCTCGATTCAACAGATATTCAGCCGCTAACCGAGGGGAAGCAGATAAGAATATCAAGATCTATTCGTCCATTGATCACATTCCCGAAGAACAAACAAAAAGGCCGCGATATGAATAAAATATTTGACAGAGATTGGATCGTTGTGGTACGCTGGACATGGAAACCTGTATCAGGTTTCACAGAAGCAAGAATCTGTTATTATTAAATATTGCTTGCAATGCCCGTTAAAGCCGGGCATTCTGGCATTAGAGATAGGAGATCTTTATGGTGAAGTTTACATTGCCGGGAACGTTGAATGGTGAAACGGCAAGGATCGTAACATTGCCGAATGTAGTCATATTGGATATATGGCCCAAAAATCGGATGCTTGTTTCACTGTATCTAGATCAGGCAACGGCAATAACTATCGCACAAGCGCTATTAAAAGCAGCGGAAGATTGCAAAGGCTGAAATGATCTGATAGAATGAGATCACACAAGAGGACACCAATGAAAAAAACAATCCTTTGCCTGATGTCTGTTGTCTCCGGTTGCATTCATGAAATGCCAGGAAATGACAATGAACCAGAAAGGAATAACCCGCCATATGTGTGTGAGGCAAACTCTCCTTTGCCTGAAAAGTTTGGCGATGGATCTGATCTGTTTGGTGAATGCACAAAAGAAAACATTGACGAAAGACTAGAAAACAGCAATGCTCCCTTTGTCAATCGGATCGTTGTGGATTGCAAGTGTGATGCCAACGAATGTTGTTTGTGGAATCTGGTAGCAAAAGGTTGCTGCTTTGACGATGCTTGTCAATATGTCTCGCCTGATACGGTTTGCCCTGATATCGTGTGCGAGTGAAAGGATAGAAGCAAATGATCTATTACATCCTATTGATCGGCATACAATGTGCATTGACATACAAATATGCATGAGACTCTAACCCGCTTTCGAGCGGGTTTTCTTTTATGTGTTGACACAATGGATCAGATCATTTAGAGTACAGCAATGAAAACACAAAAAACGATGATCTTCTGTATCGGTGAGATGAATCAGACAACATTGTGCGGGCAAGCCGCCTCCAACAAGCAACACAAAAATCCTAAAGAATGGTTTGCTTTCCTGGTTCGCAATGGTTCTATCAGCCGCAATACCAAGTGTGTTATTTGTCCGGCGTGTCTGAATAAGGTTTGACACAAGGGAACAGATCATTTAGAGTGGTGTCAGGCCAGATAGCAAAGGATAGAAACAAATGATCTTCCTTCTCGTTTCACTCGGTTGCTTGTTTGTTGCAATGTACTTCAGTGAGAGCAATCAACTGTCATAGTGTTTAATGCTATTGACAGATCAAAATGAATAGGGCATAATAAAACAAAAAAGTTTATTATGCCCTATACCCCCTCCCCCGGAGTCTATCTCTTAGTCTAGGTATATATTGTATTAAAGTGGTCAGATACACGCTCACCATCGAAAAATTTTTTCCCAAAAAATTTGCTCCCATACCCCCTTACGGAACTATATTTATGACCTTAAACTATGGAACTGCGCAATGTCCTAAATGCAAAAGAAACTTTAATAAGTTAAGTGCTAACCACGTTAACTGCAATCAAAAAGATTGTTTCAAGATAAGGTGTCAAAATAATCTTGTTTTGAAGAACTGCATTCAATGCAGTCAACAGTTTCAGCAAAAAACAGAAAATCAAATAACGTGTAATAACCCAAAATGTAAAAAAGAACAAAGGAACTCTTTAGATAGAAAATGTTATAAAGATTCAAATATCATACAGTTATCTTACCTAGTAAAGGCTGCTTTAAATCGCGGCAATATGTTTTATGTCAAAAAAATAAATCAACTTCCGTATTCTATTGAGGAACTTGCAAAACACCTAGAGAGTCATTTTGATGAAAAAATGACTTGGGAAAATAGGGGAGCACAAGGAAAAGGAAAGGGTTTTACTAGAAGTCATCTTGGTTGGTCTTTAGGACATATTTTGCCACGAAATAAGTTCTTAGATACCAAAGAAGATGAGTTAAAATATTTTTCTTTAGAAAATCTAAGACCGGAATGGATATGGTTTAATCATTTTAAAGGTTCGATGGACCCAATAGAAATGAAAGAATGGATTAAAGAAGAAAATATTTTTGAAAAAATTTTGGAGATCTTGGAATCTCAAATATGAATAAATTCCCTAACATTGGCGACCTCGTTGCTTCCAAAACAGAAATGGAAAGCAACTATCACTATGTAAACTTTTTTATTTACTTAGGCAAAAAAGAACTAACGTTTGATACTGTTTATAGACTATGGTGCATAGCCCAAGGCTGTGAAGTATATGAATATAAAAAATCTAATAGGTTTTTTCAGGCCAATAACAGCGCATACATTATTGTGGCTGAATGAAAAAATCCCCGGAAAATAATAAATAATATGAAAGACATAAACGCATTTCCAAACATTGGTAGCCTTGTAGGATTAAAGTCTGGTCTGGCTCGAGAAGGAACAATGTTTATTTTTCTAGGAAAAACATATTCGGATTATGGAGAAACCAGATATAGACTATGGTCTATTTCAATGGGATGTGAAACTATAGAATATCTTCCAGAAAAGTTCTTTGCAAACCGCGAAGACTGTATTTATGAGATTTTGGTTCAAGGTTAACAAATGACAGAACCTGCAAAACTAACGTCTGGTTGTATGTTTGTGGTTGATGATTCATTTTTTAATGAAATCTATATTTGTATTAATGAAACCAACTCAAAAGGTGTTTTACTGATTTATTCTCAAAGCAATCAAGAGATTTTTGAAGTCTATGAAAAAAACATTATTCTAGAGACGATTAAGGTTTTGGTTGAATGATAACATTTCATAGATTTGAGAAAGATATAAACATTTCAGTCGGCTCCCTTCTCCAGATAGAAGAAAGTTGTTATATCTTTTTAGGTAAGAATCTTAGAAACTATGAAGTATTCTATGGAATAGAAACAGGAATATTTTGGGAAATAGATATAAACTTTCATAGTCTTCATAATGTAAAGGTTCTTGTGAAATGAAAAACTTATGAATGTAATCAAAGATATAGCGCAATATGAGTTGGGAAGTTTGATTGAGTTAAGACGATCCGAGGAACCACTTTTTTATATTCTTTTAAATAAAGATGAAAGTGGTAACGGTGTTACTGAGAATAAAGAGGTTGGTGAGCGTCTTGGTGGCAGCATACAAGTTCTTAACTGTGCTAATAATGAAATATTTTGGATTGGGATAAACTTCTTTAATACGTGGGATTGGAAGATAGTGGTTCGAGGTTAAGACATATGGCAAATAGTAACAGCAACAACATCACTATTGAACTTGGAGATCTTATTGAAGAATATGCAGAAGAAACTGAAAAGTTCAATAGAACTTGGATTGTTGTTAACATTGGAAGTAAAGACGAATCAACTCCGATTCTTTTTGATGAAGAAGATAACTATAAAAGAGTTGACCTCTTTTGTATCGAAGAATCACAATATTATTATGGATTTAGGATAGATGATTTGATTCGTTGGATGCAAGATCCACAAAGAAGTTTTAGAAAAGTAAAACTATGAAAACCGGAACATTCTTTTTGAACAATATCAAGATCGGGTCACTTATTAAACTTTCAAACTTTGACTGTCAACACGATAAGTATTGTATTTATCTTGGAACAAAAACATTTGCCGATAAGGCTGTTGCCAATGGTTTTGAATATGAAGTTATTCATGTTTTTGATATTGAAAGAAATGGTTTCTATAAAATATACGCAAAGTTTTTTTATCGATATGAACCAACAATAGTTGTTAGTGGATAGAAACTATGACAGCATCCAACACGACATATAACATCATTCTCATACCAATAGGTTCGTTGATTTCAATGCTTAGACCTTATTCATCATTTTCAAATGATATCGGAACTTTTATCGTTCTAGAAAGAACGACTTTTGATATTAGAGTTTTTGATATTAAAACTCAAACAGATATATTGATCGATTCGCAACACTTTCAAGAATATGAGCCAAAAATATTGGTTCGTGGTTGAATAACTAATGCGTAAAGATTTTGAGAACATATCAAATGGTTCTTTAGTGAAAATCCATTTTACAAAGGACAATGATCCATGGTCCTGTACTTATATTATCTTAGATGTAAATAAACAAAATCATACAATGCTTATTTGTTCTTTAGATAGTTTTGTTTCTAGAACTTATGATACTAGTTCACTTGATGGCTATTCGTATGAGATGTTAGTTCCCGGTTAGAAACTATGAAAAACAAACCAAAATCAAAGAAAAGTTTGTTGCCGTTTAAAATCGGACAACTTGTTCATTGGAATGATAAGTTTCTTGAAGAATATGATTTAGGGGAAGAAGATTCGGGTGATTATTTTTATATCTTTCTTGGCGAAAAAGAAGATGAGTTTGTGTTTTATAGTCAAAAAATAGGAAACTTTTTTACATTGCCGACATCTAACCACAATGTAACAGATATCACAGAATATTTCGTTGTGTCAAAATGACATTTAAAGTTGGCTCACTTTTATTATGGAATAGGGCTAAAGTTATAACAGCCACTGGTGAACAAGTGCTCGATAGTATTTCTGCTTATTATGTTTATTTGGGTTTGGTTGGTAATAAGCCTGGCAAGAAACTTTTGTATGACGTGCAGAGACAATGTTTTCATCAAGTTAGTTATGAACTATATGATTTCTTTACACTGGTGCAAGAATGATAAAAGTTGGTTCATTGATTGTAGCAAGAAATGGTATGGCTGCTAAACTTGGTGGGCATTGTATCTATATTGGCAGAGATCTTATTAACGATGATCATCTTCTATATGATATAAAACTGGCAAAGTTTTTTACTCATTTTCGTTCTATTGACATTGATAAATATTATAACGTGGTTGCCGAATGAACGATAGATATGGTCCTCCACCAAATATTGGCTCGCTTCTTTATTCTGATATATTTTTAACACATTTTATATATATGGGATTTTTTAATGAAGACGTTTATGGTGGAGAAAATCATTATCATTTATTCTATGATATAAGTGCCGGCAGAGACACTCGCTTTGGTCGATATGTTGATTTTTGGGGAATGTTTTCTTTAGATGTTGAAGGTTGAAGATGACTGATAAAAATCAAAAATGGCAAAAAGCGATTGAAAACGAAGAAAAAAGTGTGGCTTTTGAACCTGGTGATTTGATTGAGGCAGATTTGATTAAGATTGGTACTGGTTTGATGCATTTGGAAGCAAGCAAAGGTTTATTTATTTTTCTTGAATATACAAAGGCACCTCCGCGTTTTATGTATGGAGAACAAGCAAAACACGAAATGACAATCTATTCTGTTGATAGTCAAAAATATTGGTATCGATTGCCTCCAAGTCTTTATAAGAAATATGTTTAGAGAATAGTTTTCTTCTCTGTATTTAATAATCTATTTAAGATTGTTCATTTATTATACAGAGGAAAACAAATGAAAATCTTTAAAATCTGTTTGTCTTTATTGCTTGCTTTATCATTATCTTGTTCGACGGTTCACCAAACCAAACAAGAATACTGTAAAGACAAAGCACGATATCTATTAATCCAGAAACCAGATAATAGCATATGGGGCAAAATGCCTGCAACAGCCATCCATCAAAAAACGTTTCAAAAATGTATGGAACAATAATCCTCGAACCTGTTTCAAATAACACATAGCGTTAAAGCGATTTGTCACACCGCGTCAAAGATTTAACTGGTCGACCGGACGTGCTAATGGTACGGTTCGTGTAGGTCCGAGATCAGCGTGCTGCTTTTCCGGATTGTTGTTCGTTCATTGAAAAACAAACAAACGAAAAGACAAGTGTAAAGCATATGTCTCAAGTAATGCCTAGTGTAGGTTCTTTTTGGCGTGAACGATCTTGGGATAGACATATGAAGATCTATCGTGTTTCCAAGGTTGATATAACTGATTCTGCGGGCAATATAAGTGCGGCACACGAAATATTGGTTGAACTTGAAGATTGTTCTATCCAGAAGAACAAAATCATCATTCCAATCAATATGTTCTATATCAACTTCACGAATAGTGATTCATGAGGAAAAAATCCAAGAAACAGATAAAGGCATTAGAAGTAGTTGAAAAAACTACGCTGCTAAAAAAGAAAAGAAAAAAGAAGCGAGCATATAGATCAGTCATAAGAACAAAAAACAAACTTGTTCTTAGACAGGATATATTAGAAGCGGGAGATGTAGCCAATATCACTTTAACCAAGTGGATTAAATCTGGTTGGTTTCCTCCACCACTCGGAACTTTAGGTGATACTTTTCCATCTAAGTCAAAATCTGGCAAAGAAAAGAAAAGAGGACCGGCATTTCAGTATTGGAGTGCGGATGTTTTGGTATTGGCCGAAACTATAAAGTTGGCTAAAGAGTTTGGCACTCTTTGTACTTATCAACCTCATCGAGCCGGTAAGATTTTGCAAACAGTAGGTATTGCAAAAGTGATGAGAGTTTTGGAAAAGAATAAAAAAGAATAGATGAAAATGATGCTGCTCCCGTTTTACTGTATGGTAATGGCTGCGCTTGACCCCGAGCCATTTCTATGTTATGATGTACCAGTTGGGCTATTTTTCACACGGTTGTGTGAGAGTGCTCAATAGGGGAAAATAGACAGTAAAACGGGGGCGGCTTTTGATGGCAAAAGTAGTAGCGAATCAGGAAAATACTTTTAGCGTTTATGACACGGCTATTCTTTTTAGAGAAACGCTAGAAAAAGAGAATCGCGATTGTAAGATAATATCTCATCAAAGTTTTACTAATGAAAAACTTTGGTTGTTTACGATAACCAAGTTTGATGTAAAACAACAAAAAGATATTGTTATCACGATTCAATGGCAAGAGTTTAACTTTGATCGGGTTTTGTTGAGAATGACTGTTTTGTTTGAAGATGAATGTCAAATGTTTGAAACTATATCTGGTTTACTTGATAAGGTTTATACGATTTTGAGAAAGGAATCGGACGACGAAGAATAGATTTTTTTAAACAAAATCAATGTTCGTGCAAAAAGAAGTCTGTCAAGGCTTCTTTTTTTATGTCAAAACAGTAAAGGAAAAGAAATGGAAGAAACGAAAACCAGTGTTTTTGTTACAGCGGTTTGTAAGGTTAGAAAGTTTGGTTTGAAAACTGATTTTTATTATAATGTTGTATCGTCTCTGAATCCCATTATTGTAACGGATGATATTGATGAGAATCTTAGAAGAATCAACGAAGTGTTGGCGCAGACGGCAAACACTCAAGGATATGATATTGAAAGTATTGATGAGAATAGTATTCGATTTGGACGAATCATTCAACGAACCTAGGTCTATTTATTGATGTCGTTGAGGGTTCATAGTGATAAAAATAATAATCAGTGAAAGTAAAAAGGTTAAACCTAAGAAAAACCTTCGTTTCGTTCTTCGTGAATCGCTTTTAAATGAAATAACAATGGAACAGGCTTTAGTGGCTGTAAACTCTAAAGCAACAAAAAAAATAATCTTTAACTATCTTCAACCCATTTTGGATAAAGAAGAACAAAAAAGAAAACTAAATAATCAATATACTTTTGATGATTACCGTGAAAGTATGTTCAAAACTTGTGTCTCGATATTATCAGATAATATTAAAAAGCACATTCCAGAAGATATTGAAGAAAATGATAAAGCCCTTTGTGTTATTTGGCTAAAAAATATTTTTCTTTCAAGTGATAAAAACTTTTATGATTATGTTTTTAAGGAAGAATTTTATGAGATTATTCCATTATATTTAGAACGATTTTTCCAATGGAAACAGTTTATTAATCCAGAGTTTAAAGATTTAAATAAAATAAAAACTGTAACAGATCTTGAAAACATTATTAAAGATGCGATGCCGCGCTATCACGATCATCAGGCAAAAAAGTTAAACCTTGACGCAGAGAAAGGCACAGAAGTAATCTATGAAGATGATAAGTGGAAAATATTCATTCCTCATAATAAAGGCGCTGCTTGTGAGTTGGGCAAAGGTACTGATTGGTGTACGGCAGCCCCTGGTTTAGAATATTACGCACAATATCATAAACCCGATGACCCATTATTTATTATTTATCGTAAGCCAATGTCTTCTATGGAAAAAGAAATAACAAGCGATAATCCAGAAATGAGAGGCGCATTTGATAAATATCAGTTCCATTATGGTTCGTCTCAGTTTATGGATTCATCAGATCAACAAATATCTACTCAATCTGGAGGAATAGATATTCTAAAAGAAGTACATAAAATACTCTCAAATACAGTTGGTGAAAAATATTCTTTCCTTAAAAATGCCTTTATCGAAACAGATAGAGGATTGTCAAAAAAAGTTATCGAAACAGATGGAGATGTTGATAGTTCTATAACCTATGTTGATCTTGCTACGAAACAAAGATATGGTGGTCATTTGCCTGCTATAAAAATTACCAACTATGATGAAGGCACAAGATATCAACTAAGTTGGTTTGATCTTGTTGAAGTTGAAAATACTCACGACGACTTCAAGTCTTATAAAGGCACAGAGTCTAAAACAGATGGTCCGTGTGTTCTTGTTATATTTAAAACACCAGACGATATTAGTTTAAATGTTTGTAAATGGTATATTGATGGAAAATATGTTGCAGCATTAAATAGCGATAGTGGTTTAAATGTTGTAAATAAGCATATGTGGGCATTTGAAAATGGTTCTCTTATGGAACACTATGAAGAGAATATAAAAGGTAAAGAATCCGAGTTCGCAGAATCTATTCTTCAACAATATGTTGGTGATGATAAATGAAAAAAGAAAATCAAATGAACCCCAAGGAGTTTCCTGAACGATTAGGCTGGAAACGTATTACTGGGGTCTCTATCGTTGATGATCTTGATTATCCAGAAGAGAAAGATCTCATCGAAGAAGAACCAACACTTCAGTTTGAAAAAATACAAAATGTTGCGTTAAGTGTGATAAACATTATGCCAGTTTGTTTAGCGACTAGAAAAGCATCGGCGATATACGAAGAATATATTATTGATATTGAACATAAACTTAATCCTCTTGTTGGTCTAAACAGAATGAAGAGACACGCAAAACTTGGAAGAACAATAAACTTTGGTTTCTCTGCTAGAAGAAAAGGAAAGTTGCTTAATGTCTTATTCGTTTCGGTTAATGGCGATCAGCCAAAAATGTTCGTGAGGTCTTTGATAATATGAATAGAATACGCATAATCCTTAGAGAACATAAATCATTGTTAAATGAAGTTACAATGGAACAGGCTATGATTGCCATTAAATCCAAAGCAACTCAAAAAATAGTGATGAACTATACCAAGGATGTTTTTGCATTCAAATATGAAAAATGGGATCAACAAGAGTTGGCAGATGCAGGCATTTCACTTGAAAAGGATTTTAATCTTTATTTTGAAAGACTAGACGAGATGATACGATGGCACATACCACACGATATTGAAGAAAATGATAAAGCCCTTTGTGCAATATGGTTAAAAAATCAGATTCTACGTGACAAACAAACGTTCTTTATTGTTGTAGTAAGAGAACAAATATTTCACAATAATGTTGATGTATTATTAGAAAGATTTTTTCAATGGAAAAATTTTATTGAGCCGCGAGAGAAACGAGATTTAAATCGTATTGCAACACCGGAAGAGCTTGAACAACTTATTAGTGATGCACGTCCACGTGCAGAAGCAAAAAAAGATAAAGCACAAAAGTTGGATGCTGCTTCTGGTACTGAAAAGATATATGATGGTGAAGAGTGGCAAATCTTTATTGCATCGAACAAAGGTGCTGCCTGTGAACTTGGTAAAGGTACTGATTGGTGCACAGCAGCACCAGGGCTAGATTTCTTTGCAAAGTATTATAAGCCAGAAGATCCGTTGTTTATTTTTAACTCAAAAAAGAATACACCAGGAAATTTTTATAATCAAAAATATCAGTTTCATTATGGTTCCGAACAGTTTATGGATAAAAATGACACTCCCGTTACTAAAAGAGTTCGCGACATGTTGCACGCTTTATTGATTAGTGTTCCTGGCATTACTGAAAGATTTCCAATACTTAAATCAGGTAAGACGAACTACCCAGTTGATGATGTAATGCGCGATTTAGGATTGAACAATAACAATGATTAAAATAATAATACGAGAAAACAAGAATCTTATTAAAGAAATGAGTACTGAACAAGCCTTACAGGTTTTAAGATCTAAGGCATCAGAAAAACTTTTTTATAAAACATTAGTTTCGAGTTATGAGGGCGAAGTCCCATCACAAGAAATATTAGCAAAAAAAATGGGCGTTCTTTGGCTAAAAGCATTAGTTGTAGTTGAAAATCTTGTTCCAAAAGATATTGATGAAAACAAAAAAGCACTTTCTATAATATGGCTAAAAAATGTTTTATTTAAACAAGAAGGTTTTATTTATTCTCTTTCAACTTATGAAACAATAAAAGGAGCAGGTAGTATTACAGATAGTCTTTCAAACTATTCAACTGCTTTAGAAATGTTTTTTCAAATGAATAGATTCATAGAACAAAAATATAAAGATATAAATGCAGTACCTGACTATAAAACACTTTCACAAGTTCTAGAAGATGCTAAGCCCAAATATTATGCTTACCTTGAAAAACAAAAAAACCTTGATGCTGATAAAGGTACTGAAATAATCTATGAAGATGATAAATGGAAAATATTTATTCCACACAACAAAGGTGCTGCTTGCGAGTTAGGAAAAGGTACTGATTGGTGTACTGCTGCGCCAGGCTTGGATTATTTCAATCAATATTATAAACCAACTGATCCATTATTTGTTTTTATTAGTAAGAAAAATCAAAAAGATAAATATCAGTTTCACTATGGTTCTAATCAGTTTATGGATGCCGATGATCGTGATATAAGATATTCTTCCAACTATGGATATGATAACTCTGATAGGTCATATTACGACCCAGAAGATTATGACGAAGATCCACAATATCGTAGAAGAATAACTCTTCCGAAAGAAGAAGGAAGTCCTTTGTTTGTTGAGTTGAATAACTTATTAGAAGAATTCGTTGGTGAAAAATATTCTTTCTTAACGCATATAGAAACTCCCGAAGAAAGAGATGCGGACGCACAACATTCAGCCAATGATAGAGCGGTAAGACGCTCTGAGAGGGGAAACTGGGATCAATGATTAAAATAGTAATCGGCGAAAGTAAAAATAGAAAAAAACAAACCAAAGTTAAAACAAGTTGTCTTCGTTTTATTCTTCGTGAATCACTTCTAAATGAAATAACAATGGAGCAAGCCTTGGTTGCTGTTAACTCAAAAGCGACAAAGAAAATATTATTTAACTATACCAATCAAGTATTGGAAAAAAAGAAGGTAGCATATAAAAAAAATGATGAGGATTTTGACGAAGTTTGGACCAAAGAAACTATTTTAACTAAAATAAGTTCGATTGAAACTCATTTTCCAAAAGCCATTAGTTATCACATATCGGAAGATATCGAAGAAAACGATAAAGCATTATGTGTAATATGGCTTAAAAATCTTTTTCTTTCAAATCTTGAAAATTTTGAAAAACATATTTGGGACAAAGAAGAAATAGAATATTTGCCCACATATCTTGAAAGATTTTTTCAGTTTAAAAACTTTATTGAACCACGTGAGAAACGTGATTTAAATAAAGTAGCGAATGTCCCAGAACTTCAAAAACTCATTGGTGATGCAAGACCATTATATAATGCACATCTAGAAAAGAAACTAAATCTTGATGCAGCAAAAGGCACAGAAGTTATTTACGAAGATGATAAGTGGAAAATATTCATTCCTCATA
>ERZ1292644.923-Hain-H14-01um-R2-923-length-16639-cov-5_pt1 | contig 16639 bp, 17 predicted proteins | sample MGYA00564402_ERZ1292644 | MGnify/ENA primary metagenome ERZ1292644 (study PRJEB36523, sample SAMEA6512644) | groundwater metagenome | collected 2019-01-09 | study: AquaDiva: Metagenomics assemblies of 32 groundwater samples
CCGATGTCCCAGACAAGATGTTTTTTCGGGAGCTCTTCTACGGAAATTTCCTTTCTTTTTCCGTTAACATTCAAAGCCAAGTCAATTGGAACTTCAAGATTATTAAAATGTTTTTTTATTTTAGAAGCCATTTTTAATTCCGTGTTATTCAGCCCGTTTTCTTTTGTTATTTCATATCCTTTGGCTTTCAGAACAACCAGACTTAATTTCCCGGTTGTGAGAACTCTTTGATTTAATAAAGGCAACAAATCTTTTGTTTTTGCGCCGCCGAGGACAAACAGGCAATTTTTCAGTTTTGACTTTATTTTATTTATGTTTTTCAGCTCGTTCATCAAAACAGGACCGGCAGCATGCGGGAAAATTTTCGGAAATGAAACTATTGATGTCTGATTCCGGTGCAGAATTGAGAAAGCGTCATTAACGTAATAATCAAATCCGATTTCCTTCATAAAATTAACAAAAGAGTTATTCACCGACGGTGTAAACTCATCTTTCAGAAAGCGAACATTTTCAAGCAAAACAGCGTTCCCGTTTTTCAGAGATGAAATTTCGCGCCAGGCTTTTTTTCCCATTACTTCCGGAACGAATTTTATCTTGACATGTTTGCTTAGAATTTTCGCGTGCTGTTTCAAACTTGTGCAGTCTTTTTTTCCCAATGAACCTTGATGAGAAAGAATGACTACCCTGGCTTTCTTTTTTAATAAAATCTTAATTGTTTCTGCATGGGCTTTTATTCTTTCTGATTCTACAACTTTTCCATTAATTACATCGCTGTTCAAATCTACGCGGAGAAGAATTTTTTTCCCGTTTAATTTTAAATTGTTCAGGGTTTTAAGTCTCATCTCACTTTCTGCCGAGAAGTTTTATTACATCAACAACTCTGCACGAGTAACCATATTCATTGTCATACCATGCAAGGACTTTCACAAGGTTTCCTTCCGCTTCCGTAAGCTTTGAATCAAAAACCGCCGAGTGCGGATTTCCTATTATGTCCGCCGAAACAAGTTCCTCTTCGGAATATTCCAAAATTCCCTTCAATTCTTTTTTTGACGCGTTTTTGAAAGCAGCGTTTATTTTTTTTATGTCAAATGGTTTTTTCAATTCAGCGACGATGTCAACTATTGAACCGTCCACTACAGGGACTCTCAAAGCCAAGCCGTTTATTTTTCCTTTCAGTTCAGGAATTGTTTCAACAACTGTCTCTGATGCGCCTGTTGTCGTCGGAACGATGTTTATTGCCGCAGCCCTTCCTCTTCGCGGGCTTTTCTCATCAGAGGAATCAACAAGAGCCTGACTTGAGGTATACCCGTGAGCTGTCGTGAATAATGCCTTTTTCACGCCGAAATAATCATTAAGAACTTTCATTACAACTGCCGTGCAATTTGTTGTGCATGATGCAACTGACAGCAACTTGCATGAATGATTTAGTTTCCCGCCGTTCACTCCCGGAACCATTGTAATGTCTGCGTCCTTCATCGGCGCTGTTACAACAACTTTTTTGGCTCCTGAAGAAATATGCCTCAATGCATCCTTACGACTTCTGAAAACGCCCGTGCTTTCAACAACAATATCCACATTAAATTTTTTCCACGGGAGTTTTTCAATATCTCTCTCGCTAATCACATGAATTGTTTTGCCGTTGACAATCATGCTGTTTCCCTTTACAGAAATGCTCCCGGGAAATTTTCCATAAACAGAATCATATTTTAAAAGATAAGCGGCATCCTTAACACCATGAACATCATTTACAGCCACGACATTCAGGTTTTTTCTCATGGCTACTCTTAAAATGTTCCGCCCAATTCTCCCGAACCCGTTAATTGCAATTCTCATATTCACCCCTGTTACCATTAATTCTATGGCACTTATAAATTTGACTATGAAACTTTTATAAAATTCATTTTCCAATTAGATAAATAAAAAGCGGACAAAAATGAGAAAAATAATTCCTTCTTTGATTGCAAAATCGCAGAGAGAATTAAATCAAAGATTTGCAAAAGTCGGCAAACATTTTGGAGTTTTTCAGCTTGATATCATGGACGGCAGATTTGTGAAAAACAAATCCTTTATGTTTAACTTCAAACTTCCGAAAAACAAGAAGTACGAAGCGCATCTGATGATTGAAAATCCGTTAAAATGGATTGAAAAAAACTGGAAAAAAGCAGATGTAATTATTTTTCATATTGAATCGTGCAAAAGTCATGAAGAAGTGGCGGAAATTTTAGAATTCCTAAAAAGCAAGAAAAAGAAAATCGGAATTGCGATAAATCCTGAAACAAACGCCCGGGAAATTCTGCAGTATAAAGACGCTGTTAACAAAATCTTGGTTCTTACAGTTCATCCTGGAAAATACGGGAGCAGATTTATCCCGCAAACTTTAAAGAAAATAAAAGAGATAAGAAAGATGAAAAGGAAAATCGCGATTGAAGTTGACGGCGGAATCAATGAAGAAACAATAAGATATGCCACGAATGCCGGCGCGGATTTTTTTGTCGTAGGCTCATACCTGCAAAAAAGCAAAAATCCAGAAGGAACAGCAAATGAAATGGCAAGAATAATAAGTAAAAGACTTAAATAGTTTTATGCCTTTTATTCCAAATGAAAAAAATCATGCCGCAGGAACTTGAGGTTTGGTATCTTATTCCCGCATTAAGAAAAGAGATTGCAAAAATTTTTATTGAAGATTACAATTTAAACCAAAAAAGAGTGGCGGAGATTTTGGGAATAACGGAAGCCGCGATTTCGCAGTATTTGAATTCAAAAAGGGGCAATGAACTGAAATTCAACAAAGACGAATTGAAGCAGATAAAAAAATCAGCGAGGGAAATTATTGAAAGTCCGGCTAATTCCATGAGAATTCTTTATGGACTTTGCGTTACGCTAAGAGGCACGAAAGTTATCTGCGAACTGCACAAGAATCTTGAAACAGATTTGCCGAAGAACTGCGATGTTTGTTTTAAATAAAAATAAAACATAAGAAAAATGCCAACTGAATTAAGCCCCATATTTAAGGAATTTTATAGAGCGAAACAAAAGCCGCGAAATTTCTGAAATAAAAGAAGAGAAACCAGAGGGAGCAACACCTCCGGATTTAGAACATTTTGTGAAATTTTCCTACACCCTGCTAACAAAAAATGACAGAAATGCTATTTATCAAATCTTTGAATTAATCAAAAGAAATCCTGAAGATTGTTTTAGTATTCCGTCAGAAATTTATGAGAGAGACAGGGGCAGTAGGGTTATTATATACAACAATAGAATAACCTTACTTAATTTGTGCCATCTTGAATTAACTGAAATTCCTGAAGGTGTTGAAAAATTAGGCGCTTTGGAATTCTTGGAATTACACGATAACAAAATAACTGAAATTTCGGAAACAATTTTTTATTTGAATAATCTAAAAATGTTGAATGTTCTTGGCAATCCGATAAGCGAACAATCAAAAGATTTGCTTAGAAGATTATTAAAAAAAGGGGTTGGTGTAAGTTGTTATAATCTTTTATGAACAAAACAGCAAAGCAGTATAGAAAAAGATTAAAACACAAAAACCGATAGATTTCTACGCGCTAGTAGTTTAGTGGCAGAATATTGCCTTGCCAATCGTATGGGGACAAAGTCCCCCTGACAAGTCACCCCCTAAGGAGTGAAATTAAAATAAACAAAAAGGCAGTGACTCGGGTTCAATTCCCGACTAGCGCATTTTGTTTTTATATGTTCTATTATAATAATATTTATAACAAAGAATTGTTCTAAAAAGAGGAGCAGAATATTCTGAATATATGAGAAAACATAATAAGTAAGTTTATTCGTTATTTCCTTTTTTTCACTCGTTGTCGTAACTCTTAGATACTTCATTTATGTTATAACTTATTAATTACTACATTATAGAAAGATTTATAAATATCCCATTTTTGTCTGGAATAAGAAAAATAATAATCAAATAAGATGGCTAAAAAAACATTAAGAAATCTTTTGGTTGCCGGCGCATTAGCGACGGGATTGTCCGCAGGAAATGCTTACGCACAGCAAGCTCCGCGTCAAATTGTTTCAACAGATACTAAAGATTTGCTAAGAGTTGATGCAAGCGGAACAACGGAGAGGAGAACTCCAAAAAGAAAGGCGGAAGAAAACGGAATTTCATTGAACATTAATTATGGTGCAGGCACCAACAAAGAATCCGGTTTAAGGTATGCGGGAATTGATTTACAATCCGGCAACTGGATATTTGGATTAACCGGCGGAGTTGGAAAAGAGATGACGTTAGAAGAGGTTAATCAAACTATTGATGGCTGGGAATTTTACGGGAAAGAAACTATCGAAAGAAAAGCGACGGGCGCCAGTGTTGGATATCAACTTAATCTTCCAAAAGGGTTTACTCTTGATTTTAGATTGGGAACAATGCATTTTAATTACAAAGATTTGGTGGAGGAATCAATAAGAAGTGGAGACGCGGTTTTAGGAAGCTCCAGATATTCCATAGACGGTTCGGAAACGGTTCCGGAAGCCGGACTTGAATTTGGATGGAAAGCCGGCAACGGATGGGGTGTCAACCTCGGATTTAATTATTCTAAATTGCCTACATGGGAAGAAATACAAAAATTACCCGGCTTGGAGAATATTAACGAAGAACTTTCAAAAAAATTAATGGATAAGACAAGGGCATCTTTCGGATTAACAATTCCTCTTGGCGGAAGAAAATAAAATTTTTATATAAATATGAATGCAAAAAAAAACAATAGAAGGTTTTTGCAGGGTTTCTTTTTCCTAGTTATCAGCATATTTTTTATAGGCAGTGTCAGTGCTGTTGTTGTTGCCGGGGGATGGAACAGCGACGGAAACGGCGGATTGTCAAAAACAATAAACAAAGGACAAAGCGCGGATTTTCGTGTAAGTTTTCTGTCAATGAATACTCCAATGATTGTAAATGTAAAATTATATAATTCAAACACGGAATTGCATGCTTATCAAAATAATGAAGTCAAGAATACATCGCCTTTTAACTCAGTATATACAGTAACTCCTGCAAATTACGGAAGCAATGGTGGGACTTATCATGTAGTAATACAGGGAAATGATCCGTACAGTTCTGATTTCAAAACATTAACCCTTCAGGTAGACAACAGACTTCCGCAGATAACATCAAACGCGGTTACATCTGTCAGCGAAGGACAAACGTACAGTTATGGCGTTGTTGCAACAGATGCAGACGGAGACGCACTTACATATACGCTTGTTCAGGCACCAAATTGGTTAATCATGAGCGGAAACACAATCAGCGGAACAGCGCCTTTTGTAACTTCAGATACTCCAAGCACAATTAAAGTAAGAGTCTCTGATGGGGAAAGTTTTGTTGAACAAACTTACACATTAACTATAACAGATTCAAATCAAGCTCCTACAATGTCTTCAATTTCAACGCAAATTGCCAATGAAAACACACAATTTTCATACAATGTTGCGCAGCATGTTTCCGACGGAGACGTAGTTGAAGGCGACACAGATTCTTTGACTTATTCGTTGACAAATGCTCCAAACTGGCTTTCAATAAGTTCAGGCGCAGGAATGATTTCAGGAACAACTCCGAGCGTTAATTCAAACACTATTTTTAATGTAATTGCAAGAGTTACCGATTCTTACGGACAATTCACCGAGAGAAGTTTTGATATAAATGTAAATGATGTTCCAGATGTAACAGCGCCGAGCGTTAACATCACATTCCCATTAAGCGGAAATCTTGCAACAGGAAATGAAGCAATAACATTTACCGACGATGAATTAACTGCTCCTGAATTTTCAGTGGATAATGTAACATGGACGGCATGGGTTAATGGAATAACTTTAAACAACATCGCGGGTTTTTCAGCTTTGCCTGAAGGACAATTCACTCTTTACTTAAGAGATACCGACGCTGCGGGGAACATCGGGACAGACAGCGAAGCGGGAATACTAAAAGGAATAAATGCTCCTGTGATTACAATAACAGAGCCGATTAACGGAGCGAATTATAGTTCAACGTCGCTGAATTTGATATTCAGTTCAACAGACATTGAGGGAAACCTTGACAGTTGCGGATATTCAACAAACAACGGAGCAACAATTGTAACAGTAAATTGCGCAGACGGGCAGAGCATCATAGTGTCTTTAACAGCAAATGTCGGACAAAATACTTGGATTGTTTATTCAAACGACAGCGTCGGGAATGTTGCAAGCTTGAGCGTAAGTTTCAATGTTGTTTTGCCATCGCCTCCCGGACCTTCTCCAGAACCTTCTGACAGGCGTTCAAGAGACGCAACAGGTTATCAATATCAGGACTCCGACGATGAAACCTATTCTCAACAAATTAGCAATTTATTGCGCGCTCCGACAATAAACCTTGGAAGTCCTGCAGTTGAAATAACTTCATTCTTTGTGAAATTTATAAACGCAATCGTGGATTTCTTCAGAAGAATTTTAGGGTTTGGATAAATTTAAATAAATATTGATTATATAATAGACATGGGAAGAATAAATAAGATGAATGCAAAAAAGTCACAATATAGCAGGTCTAGAGATAAGGGTTATAATTACAAAATACACAATTTAAACACTGGTTTTGAAATTTATTTAGAATCAAAAATCATCATATAAAAATCATATACCAAACATGTCGCTACAAAATTTAGTGGGAGATTTACAATCAAGCACAAAGGGTAAAGAATTATCCAAAGAGGAAAGACAAAAACTAATTGAAAATAGAGTCATCTTGCCTGAGAGATATATTCAATTTAGAGGTGGCCCTTTCCATTCTCCAAATATATTATTATCTTTTCCATATCTGGATATTTCTTTTGATAGTAGTAAAGAAAAATTTGAAGGGCTTCAACCCGTTTTAAATAAGGCTTTTACAAAGACAGCAAATTTAGGATTAAAAAAAAGAATAGCAAGAGTTGGTTACGAAGCATCATGGACTTTTGATGAATTCCAATCAGAGAGAAAACTTGATTTATCTTTTGGTGGAGTTAAAATAGAATCCAGCGGAATAACTATAAATCCAGATAAAAGAGTCGGCGACAACAACAACGGACAGCTAAGTTTTGAAAAAAGACATAAGATTCAAGTCAGGTCTGAAGGCAGAAATATATTATTGGAAGGTTCCGGAGGTTACAGATTGCATTTAAAGAGACTTGCTGAATCAGTTGGAGCAAAGTACGCTATTCTTCCCTTAAGTAGTAAAGACAGAAAAGAAATATTTAACGAATTAACAGAATATGTTCACAGAAAAATTGATGATCCAAAACAGGATTTTGGTTATATGGGAGGTCTTAAAGAAGGATTAAAAATGATATTACTACTATTAAAATTAAAAAAAGAATTTGAAAAAAAAGTAAGTATGCGTTTTTTAATGCATAAAGACGGATCATGGACTAGGATTGTACCTGAAGGATTTATGTTTGGAATTAGAAACACCGAATTTCCAATCAAACATTTAGATTTGCTTGAGGAAATAATAAGAAAACCTCTTTTAACAGCATTACCTCCCTCGCAAGGAACACCGCAAATTACATCCTTTCTTAAAACTCCGGGCGTTTTAGATTTTTTTAGAGATGATAGGGTATTATCAGATTTGCAAAAATTAGCAGAAGAAGTATATAAAATAGATTTTGGAGTGCTTTATAACCACCCGCTTATAACAAATACAACTGCAAGAGAATTTCTTGAGTCAGAAATTGAAGATATCTCTAAAAGTTATTATGAAAAATTTTCGAAAGAAAAATTTCCTTATTACCCCCACAATAGAAGAGAGAGATTAGAAGAATTGGCAATAGAACATTTTGGACATGAAATAGTAATAGGAAATAAATATAAAGATTTTACTATGTCCCAAATCATCGAAAAATTTGAAGGAACCGAGAGCGATTTTATTGAATTCTTGAGAAGTTTTAACTATAAACCAACACAATCTTTTGAAGAAGGATTTATTCCGGAATCTTATCATGAAGAAGCAAAAAAAGACCTCTTAAATGAAAGGCATCTTTTAGAATGTCTTAGGCAAGGTTATAATGAAAACCCGGAAGCATTTGTGAAAAAATACAGAGAACATTACATAATTGAAAAACCGCATATGATAATAGATGGCGGAAGGGAGCAGGTTGATGCATCATTATTAAAAATGATTAAGTTACCTGAACAACCCTTAAATTTTTTCAGTATCGAAGATTTCAGTATCGAAGATTCTTCTTATAACAATTTACTAATACGTATGCGAAATAGAAATAATTTTTCATTGAGAATAAATATTGATTCTCCAACTTTGTTGCCCTTGCAAGAATATATTTGTAAAGAAATAGGCATTAACTTTGTATAACACATCATCAGAATTTTTAATATTCATCCATTCCCGGAGGCATTTTTCCCATTCCACCTGATTTTGAACTTCCGGATGATGCAATCACATCGTCAATTCTTAAAATCATTATCGCCACATCTGTCGCGGAATTTATCGCCTGGGTTTTTATCTTCAACGGCTCTATAATTCGCGACTGAACGACATTTTCAATTTTGTTTGTGAAAAGATTCAGTCCTGCATTTTTTTCTCCTGAATCATGGCGTGATTTCAGTTCAGTCAAAATATCTATGGGGTCCAGTCCTGCATTTTCCGCGAGAGTTATCGGAATAAATTCAAGAGCAGAAGCGAATTCGTCGACGGCAAGTTGTTCCCTTCCCACAAGTCCCTGCGAAAACTCGCGCAATCTCTTCGCAAGTTCCATCTCAACAGCTCCGCCACCAGGAACTATCAGCCCTGATTTTAAAGAACATATAACATCTCCCAACCCGTCCCTTATCGCCCTCTCAATCTCATCGATAACATGCCCTGTTCCGCCGTGAATAAGAATTGTAAGTGCCTTCGGATTAGTGCAACCACGAACATAAGTTAGCACGTCTTCCCCGTGTATTACCTCTTCAACAACCTCTGCACTTCCCAGCTCATTGCTTGTAAGCTCGTTTAAGTTGCTCACAATTCTTCCTCCTGTTGCCTTTGAAAGTTTTTCCATATCGCTTCGCGCAATTCTGCGACAGGCGTAAATTTTTTCCTTTGAAAGAAGATACTGCGCAAAATCGTCAATTCCCTTCTGGCAGAAGACAACGTTTGCCCGAGAGTTCTTTATTTTTTCAACCATTGATTTTATCTCCCTTTCTTCCTGCATCAAAAATCCCTGCAGTTGCTCGGGAGTTGAAATTGAAACTTTCGTGTCTATCTCGGGATTTTTTATTTCAAGTGGAGAATCTATCAACGCTATTCTTGCATTTCTTACAACAGAAGGCATATCGTGGGAGACTTTCTCCTTGTCAAACACAATTCCGGAAATAAGTTCGGTGTCTTCAATTCCGTCGCCTTTTGATTTTTCTATCTTGATATCTTTCAAATCAATGTTGCCGTTATTTTGAATTTGTTTTATCGCGCTTACAATAATCTCTGCAAATTTTTCCTTGCTTCCCTCTGCGCCCTTTCCCGTCATTGCAGTCATTGCAATCTGCTTAAGGACTTCATCGTCGTTGGGAGTTATTCTTATGGCAATTTCGTTGAGAATCTGCTGAGCTTTTTCAGATGCAATCCTGTATCCTTTTGTGATAACTGTCGGATGTATTTTCTTGTCAAGAAGTTTTTCCGCATTTTCAAGAAGCTTTCCTGCAATCATTACCGCCGTCGTTGTTCCGTCGCCGACTTCTATCTCCTGCGTCTTCGCTATTTCAACCATCATCTTGGCGGCAGGATGCTCTATCTGCATTTCTTTCAGAATTGTAACGCCGTCGTTCGTAACTATTATGTCGTTCGTCGGGGAAACGAGCATCTTGTCCATTCCCTTCGGACCGAGAGTTGTTTTAACAATGTCTGCAACCATTTTCGCAGCCCAGATATTATTTCTCTGCGCATCTTTTCCAAGAAGTCTCTGCACATCTTCAGGCATAAGAACAACGGGTTTGTCAGTCATATTATTATCCTTTAGAGAGTATTTTTAAAGATTATTGTGATTAATTATCTTCAAGATATTCCCTGTCCTGAAGAAGATATTCTGAAGGATTTATTCTTTTAAAATCTCTGAAAAAAATTCCAACTTCTTCTTCATAAACGGCATGAATTTCCCCCCAATTTGCCATCTCAATTAAATCTATATTATCAGCGTCGGGAATTATGAGAACAGGTTTTGTTTTTCTGAATAATGTTCTTTTAGGTATTTCTTTAGGATTGTCACAATCAGAAGTTTCGACACAATCAGAAGTTTCAAGTTTTCCAAGCAAAGAATAAGGACAACTGCTTTTCAGCATAATTTCAACCAATCGCGGATTTTTTCTTATGTCTCTTGCAAGCGCGGTTGAACTGTAAGTGTTTCCCAATAGAAATCCGTTCCATAAATCCTTTAACGCCCACGTCTCATCTCTTCCGGCATTTTTATTTCTTAAAACTCTTCTCAACGAAAATTCATAGTAACGCGTGCGTTCGTTTAACAATTGCGAGTTAAGTGGCAATTCCTCATAAAATCTCGACGATTCAGGCATCTCTGTTTTAATTAAAATTCCAGTGAATAAATCGCGGTTTATCGGCTTGATAACAGAATGTTTTGATAATTCGTCGATTAAAACAGAAGCATATTTTTCTTCCATAAATTTAGAACTTGCCGCGTTTTTTAAAGATTATCGTGTTTAATTCCATAGCAAATTTTATAAGTTTGAGGTTCCTTGTTTTTGCATGGGTGAGATACTCGTATCCGACATTATGACGCGCGAACCGCTGACAATAAAACCCGAAACAACTGTTCTTGAATGCGTGAAAAAAATGGTCAGGAATAAGGTTGGAAGTCTTCTTTTAACTGACAGAAAAAAATTAGTCGGCATTATTTCCCAGAGAGATGTAATGTGGGCTTTATTAAAAAAATCGAGGGAAGATTTATCAAAAATCAAGGTAATTGACATTTCCCCAAAAAAAATAATTACAATAAAACCCTCTGCACCAATCAAAGAAGCAATAGATAAAATGAAGAAAACTAAATTTTACAGGCTGCCGGTAATAAGAAACGGCGAACTTGTCGGCATTGTTACGCTTAAAGATGTTTTAAATTTCTACCCCGAAGTTTCACAGGAATTAAAAGAGCTTGAAATAATAAAGGAAAAGGCGGAAAAAATTGACAGAATTAAAAGGGCGAAGGAAAGAACCGCTATTGAAGACGGAATTTGCGAAGAATGCGGCGGAAGAGACATGCTTTACAGGGACAAAGGAATGCTTGTATGCAGTTCCTGTTTGAGTTTAGTATAATGCATAGGATTCATTAATTCTCAATGAAGAAAATAGTCTCGTTGAACTTATATCCTGAACTCTTCTCACCACTTTCAATTTGACATTGTATCCAAGATAATCCCTTACCTCTTTACTCCCCTCCCTCGTCCATCCGTCCTCGCCTCTTACTAAAATGTGCGGCTTAAGCAAAATTGCAAGTTCAATTGTCGGGCTTTTTCCATGCTCGGGATGAATTGTTGCATAATCAACAGAATCCAATTTTGCAACCATTGAAGCCCGGTATTCATCAGCGTGAACAGGCCTTGGAATTACATCATCTCTCTTATGAAATTTAACTCTCCCTGTATTAACCACATTTACAACCAATATGTCTCCGTACTTTTTGCAATTTTCCAAAAAATAAGCGTGCCCTATATGCAATAAATCAAATGTCCCCCCAGTCATTACAAGAATTTTGCCCTTTTCTTTTTCGTTTCTTATTTTTTTCTCTAATTCTCCTATTCGTTCAAAAGGAATATATTGCCCCATCTTTAACCTTAATATCACGTTTTCAAAGTATAAATATTCTTCCAGCGAAGGATATTTAAATATATGGGTGTTTAGTTTAAAAAGAGGATGAAATTAAACTACATTAACGATGGCTGAAAAAGAAACTGTATTCTCAAGCAAGATTGTTTACAAAGGAGTTTTTGATTTTAAGGAATTTTATCTGTTCTGCTACAACTGGCTTACAGGGGAAACCGGACTTGACGTGATGGAGACAAAATACGAGGAGAAAATAACAGGGGAATCAAAAGAAGTTGAGATTAAATGGATGGGAACAAAAGAACTTACAGATTATTTTAAGTATGAGGCGGAAATAATTACTATAATCCGAGGCATGACAAAGGTTGAAGTCAATCAGGGCGGTGTGAAAGTCGATGCAAACAAGGGGCGTTTGGAAATAAAATTCAAAGGCATTCTTGTAAGAGACTACAAGGGAAAATTTGAGACAACTGCATTTAAAAAATTCCTTCGCGGAATTTATGAGAAATGGGTTATCACGTCGAGGATTGAGGAACTTCAGGGAAAAGTTGTAACAGAGTCGGACGAATTTTTATCGCAGGCGAAAGCGTATCTTGACATGGAAGGAAGGAAGGGGTAGAACCGAAATACTTAAAATCATAGTTATCTAAAGTTTTTCATGAAAAAGATATTATTTTTTATAACTCTTGTATTTCTTGTCGGTTTTGTTTCAGCAATAAATCTTAATGTTGAGAAATTAAGTTCAAACGAAGTCATAATAAAAAATGTAAACCAGCCGGCGATTTTCAACATCAGCGTGAAAAATCTCGGAACGCCGGATTATTTTGAATTTTACAATCTCCTTGGATTCAGCATGGCTCCGAAGGGAACTGTTTACTTCGACAGCAATGAAAAAAACATTCAGCTAATGATTTATCCGCGAAAAGACATTGATTACAACGGATTTTACACTTTCAAATATTTCATAAGAGCAGGAAACGGGGAAGAGATTGCTGAAGACTTGATTATAAATGTCGTCGAGCTGAAAAACGCATTTGAAATCGGTTCTGCAAAATTTAATCCCGAATCAAATTCCATAGATATTTACATACACAACAAAGTCAATTTTAATTTTGACGAAATTAATGCAAAATTCAGTTCGGCATTTTTCAATTTTGATGAGAACTTCCCTCTGAAGCCGTATGAAAAAAAAGAATTCAATATCCAACTTAACAGGGAAGATTTCAGCATGTTAACGGCAGGATTTTACACGCTGAACGCGAAAGTCAATGTTGGAGATGAAAATGCAGAGGTTGAGGGAGGAATGCAATTTGAGGAAAAAGATCTTTTGACGACGACAAAAAAAGATTACGGGCTGATAATTCACACGCAGATAATTGAGAAAAAGAATGACGGCAATGTGGTGACTGATTCTGAAACAATCGTAAAGAAGAACATAATCTCCAGGCTTTTTACAACCTTAAGTCCGGAGCCGGATAATGTTGAAAGAGACGGCTGGAGCGTTTACTACATCTGGGCGAAGGCGATAAATCCCGGAGATACCCTTGAGATTTCTGTAAGAACAAACTGGCTTTTGCCCTTGCTGATTGTATTTTTTATTGTTACAATAGTTGTTCTTGCAAAACAATACACAACAACTTCCGTTGTTTTAAGAAAGAAAGTTTCTTTTGTCAGAGCGACGGGCGGGGAATTTGCACTTAAGGTTTCGGTGCTTGTTCATGCAAAAAAATATGCCGAAAGAATCAATGTCATTGACAGACTGCCGCCGCTTGTAAAAATTTATGAAAGATTTGGCGGCGAGAAACCAACAAGAGTAAATGAAAAAAACAAGAAGATTGAGTGGAATTTTGAAAAACTTGAGGCTGGAGAAACGAGAGTTTTAAGTTATGTAATTTATTCCAAAGTCGGAGTGCTTGGAAAGTTCGCTCTTCCTTCAGCGACGGCAATTTATGAAATCGACGGAGAAATTCGGGAAGCTGAATCAAACAGGGCATTTTTCATTTCAGAACAAAGGAAAAGAGATTTGGAATATTAATTATTTTTAATCTTACATAAACTTAGTTATAATTAAACTTATTGCTGTATCTTGTTATTCTCTGCTGCAAAAAATAATCAATAACCCCGTCTGGAAAACATCTGGATTCTATCATTGAATAATAAGCCATTAAAAATTCTGTTTCAAAAATCTCTCTTGTTAAATCGAGGGAATCTTTCATAAACAAACATAGACAATATATTTAAAAATCTTTTTAGTGCTATATTATTGCCCCCTGTAGCTCAGTGGTTAGGCTGGAACAAGTTCCGCTAAAACACACGAGCAGGAGATAACATTCCCCCTGTAGCTCAGTGGTTAGAGCGCTTGGCTGTAGTATTTTACTAGGAGAAGATATTCCACATAAAGGAAACCAAGGTTTCCCTTATCAACCCTTCCTTTAAAAAAGGCTCAGGGCTGATGGAAATTAAATGAACTCTGAAAAGCAGCGCAGTACCCGAGAGATCCCCAGTTCGATTCTGGGCAGGGGGATTTTCCTTCGGAAAATCTAAGAACAAAGAAAATGGATGAAGAAAGAATCTTAGCTTATGTAGACTATGCAATCTCTAATTTAACGAAATCAAATTATCTTTCTGGATTGCAATGTGCAAAACTATTATGGATTACTAAAAATGATAAATCAAAGATTCCAGAACCGACGGAAATGGAAAAGGCTAGGTTTAAGGAGGGATACTTAATTGAAGAACTTGCTCAGGGTCTTTTCACAGAAAAAATAGACTTATCTGAATTAAATTTTAATGAACAAATAGAAAAGACAAAAAAGTTTTTAGAGAAACGAATTCCAATATTTCAGGCAAGTTTTCTCATTGATAATTTATATTCAAGAGCAGATATCCTTTTTCCAGCGGGAGAAGATAAATGGGATATCATTGAAATCAAAAGCTCAACGGAAGTTAAAGAGATTCACCTTGATGATTTATCCTTTCAAAAATATGTCTATGAAAAGTCGGGATTAAAAATAAGAAAGTGCATTGTGATGCATGTTAATCCAGAATATGTAAGGCAAGGAAATCTTGAGCCTAAAGAATTTCTAATTCAAACAGATGTTTCTGAAAAAGTAGAAAAATCAATTTCGGGAATTGAAGAAAGAACAGAAAATATGTTGGAGATAATTAAAGGTGAATGCCCCGACTTTTTAATTGATGATTTGAAGACAATGGAATATGATAATTTGGTTAAGGATGAATTTATGGACTCTCTCCCCGAAAATAATATCTTTCAATTTCGTTACCTTTTTACTAAAAAAGCCGTTGAACTTTACAAAGAAGATATTGTCAAGATGAGTGAAGTCCCAGATTCATTTAAACTAAACGATAAGCAAAAAATCCAAAAGTTACTTGCTGAAAACGGGGGGAAGCATATTGATAAAAAACAAATTAAACACTTCTTAGACAATTTACAATACCCTCTTTATTATTTAGATTTTGAAACAATAAACACTGCAATTCCAAAATTTGACAACTCTAAACCCTATCAGCAAATTCCTTTTCAATTCAGTTTACACATACAAGAAAAGCCAGAAGGGGGATTAAAACATATTATCTTTTTGGCAGATGGAACAAGCGACCCAAGACCAAAATTTCTTCAAGCATTAAAAGACAATCTTGGAAATAAAGGAGATATTTTGGTTTATAATCAAAGATTTGAAAAAATGGTTTTAAGAGAAGGAGCCGAATATTTTCCAGAATTCTTAGATTGGCACGATAAAAACATTTTGCTAAGGATTAAGGATTTAATGGAAGTCTTTGATAAATTTTATTATTATGACCCAAAACAGAAAGGTTCTGTTAGCATAAAATATGTTCTTCCACTTCTTTCAGATTTGAGTTACGATGAGTTGGAAATACGCAAAGGAGATATTGCAAGTTACGAGTTTGAAAGAGTTACTTATGGAAATGTTCCAAATGAGGAAAGGTTAAGAGTTAGACGAGCATTAGAGAAATATTGCAAATTGGATACATTAGCTGAGGTTGAGATTGTAAAAGGACTTAGAAATTCTGTATAAATATAGTTATTTTTCTGAACTTTAATCCCCTCTTCAACCAATTACACTCTTCACTAAAATTCTTTTTCACAACACTTAAATAATTCTCTTTGCATTTTTTTAGAATGAACAAAAAATGCCCTTCCTCACCGATTGAAATTTCTCCGAGAAGAAAAATAATTTTTACAGACGGAAAAAAATATCCTTGGCATCAAAACAGGAAAGGGTACTTCTTGGTTAAGATTGAAAATGAGGTTTTATGCTGCGGAATAGTAAACAACAAACATAAAATGATTCTTGAATTAAAGGGCAGAAATCCCGAGAAGATGATTAAGGAAATCGCTAAGAGAAAACTCTGTGATTTAGAGCATATGGGATATATTGCGTCTGAACTTATGATTACATATGACTGCATAAAAAATAACAAAAAGTATGTGCAAAGATGATTTTCTGTTTAATAAGAAAAGAAATATAATTTTTACAACATAAATCCTTTTAAATTTTGAACTTAAAGTTAAGTCATGGTGAATCAGCTGGAAGAATTTTTTGTGCTGGAAAAAATCAGGAGAGATGCAGCACCCGAGAGATCCCAGTTAGATTCTGGGCAAGGGGATTTTTATTTTTCGGATTTGTTTAGAAAGTCCTCATTTTATTTGACTTATTAAACAAGATGGCTCGCTCATTTTATTCGCTCGCATATTGATGACAATGTTAATATAAAACCGCTGTTCTTCAGTTAATTATTTGTGAATTGCGAGCGAAGCGAGGCAAATTTTAAACAGAAATTACTTATTAAACAAAGCTT
>ERZ1292644.927-Hain-H14-01um-R2-927-length-16604-cov-5_pt1 | contig 16604 bp, 19 predicted proteins | sample MGYA00564402_ERZ1292644 | MGnify/ENA primary metagenome ERZ1292644 (study PRJEB36523, sample SAMEA6512644) | groundwater metagenome | collected 2019-01-09 | study: AquaDiva: Metagenomics assemblies of 32 groundwater samples
GGGCTTGCTCGTAAACTGATATGCTTTGGATTATCAAAGTATTCCTGTAATTCTAGTAACCTATCCGCAGTGTCTTTTACCCCCTCTGTTTCCTCTATGAAGCATCTTTCCATATATTCTAGACTCCGCCTGAGATTATTAATGCCTTTTCTTGTCCAGCGTGATGGTTTTCTATTTAAAATAAGATTTCCTTGTATATCGAACTGCCCGTGACCCTCTTTGATAATAATAGGAAATGGGCTTATCTGTCTCATTTCAGAGCACTGGCTAGCCAACCTACCATCGGTTACAGATGCTAGGAAATCACCTGGGAAATGCTTTCGTTCTACTGGGATATAACCTCTTTTAGTTATCAGCATAGCATCACAATTCAGAGGCAAAGAAAATCCATTATCACCAAGCGCCTCTGCTAATTCTAACTCTCCAGAGTTTACAAGAACTACCATATTCCTGGTCTTTTGTGGTTATGGTAGTTTACCCTATAACAGACTAGGGAGTCTCGTTTTGAGTGCTGCCCAGAAGCAATTGGTTTTTGATAGAATTTAACCTGACTCAATAATATTTTCCTTGTAGGCAGTCTCGGAATACAACCAAAATGATATAGATTATTAGCAAAGAAAAACAAAATACCTTTATAGTTCTTACATTTAGTACAATAGAGTCTGCGTTCTCGTTCCAGTGGGTAGTGATAAGGAAAAATATAACTATTGGAATCATTTGCATTGCTAGTGTCCATATAGAAATTCGCATTAGCGGTTGCTGAAGTATCATTTGAATAATGAGAGTTCACTTTACACCAACTAAATCCAAATACTGAGTTACAAAATTTACAGGTTCGTTTTCAAATGTAGGCCTGCCTTTAATATCCTTAGCTGTAGTCACCAACCACTCAGTTTTATACTTTCCATCTTTCTGCTTTTCTCTATTCTGGTGTAACAGAAATACAGAGTGAGGTTGGTGAGCCAAATCTGGTTGCCCTCTGGGTTTAACCCCTATGGCAAAAACATCCATACCTGGTGTTATTGCGTCTTGAATGCCAGAAGTCATAAAAACATTACAGCCAAAACCATAAACCAGTTTTAATACTACAGATGAGTAGTTCTCACCTACAACTTCCCAACCGCCTTGGTCGAACTCTGGAGTGAACATAGCTGACTTCTTGCCCATCGCTTTACTTGAGTCCAACATCCTCTCTGCCAAGTCCTTATCGAACTTCTCTTGGGAATACCACCTACGGACTGCAACCCAGGATAGGTCGACTCTATCGAATAGAATACAATCCCCCGGTTTGGTCTTTTCGATTATTAACTGGGATATTGCCCTAAGTTGCTCCCATTGCTGTTTTTGCCCTTCGGTAGCTATATTCATATTCAACCAGTCTGGGACTTTTCCATATTCCCCCTCGCAGGTTGCTTCTAGTTTATCCTCTAGGTCAATAGCAAAAACTGGTCGCTTTAGTTCTGTGGCAAAGTACTCGCCGATTTTTAATAATGTAGTAGTTTTGCCAGTTCCGGGACCGCCCATGAATAGGGTTCGTTCTCTAACTGTCATATTGTCTTTCCAGCATCGTTCATAGAATAAATCTTTGCAGAATATTCCACACCGCCAATACTTAGTTTCTTTTCTATTTTAACTATTCTTTGGCTGTGGATTCCAGTAATTGCTTGCTGTAAGGATAATTCCAAGGAATCTAATATTTTATTCATTATACTTTCGCTTCTCTCCTTCTAGGGTAACCTGAGTATTCGTATAGCTCGTCTCGTCGCTCAGGTCCAAGGATGTTTCGTTTAAACAACTCGTCTATTAACTCTCGTGAGTCTATTTTGGATAAATCTACTTCCATTCTGGTTCTAAATCACCTCTCTTGAAATCACTTATACATGAAATAGAGAAACCGTAAGTGTAGCATCCAATAGAATGTGTACTATCATAATGATATCCTGGATGCTCATTAGACCAGGAAGACTCGAAAGGTTTGCCGGAAATACAGGAAGCTATTAGCAGAGTAGATAATAATAATATTATCAAAATAAATGCCTTTTCCATTCTTTCCTCTTTTCTATCTAAATCTTTCTTGTGGGTCGGTTGCTCTTCCCCTATCCTACTGGTATGAAGGACAGCACCGAATAATGCAAGACGGGTAACCCACAGATTATTTAGATATATTTTCCGTCCGGGCCGACTGAAAGTTTGCCCTTGGACACCAAGTCTTTGAGCATGCCTTTATTAAATACGGCAGCGGTCAAACCTATATTGGCCTTAAGTCCAGCGTCCGCCATTATGGCTTTCTTGAGTTCTCGCTCGTCTTTACCTGGGGCTAAAGCCAAAAGCATTTCGATAGCACCATCTAGACTTGCTTCCGGGGCATCCACTTTCTTAACCTGGTTTTTTGTGAACTCCACAAAAGCGATAAACCGGCTGGGCAACAGAACTTCAGACTCTCCACCGGTTACCAATGGCAGTTTAACCCGGTTCCAGTGGGCTTTGAAACCGATATAGAAACCAGACTGACTCATAAAGTATCCTCTTTTTATGAACTCATCCTGCCCCTTTTCCAGGTTTCCACCACCGACAGTCTTGAACATGGCTTCAACCAGGCTGTAGGCACGGGCATTCCGCATAAAAGCATGAGCGCCAGGCTTTTTACCACTTTCAACCTCAGTACCATCTCCTGAGGCTTTCCATTGCATAGCTCCACCTAGAGAAAAGGTATTATATACAGGCTTTTCCAGTAGGTCGTCTTCAAGGATAATCTGGAGCATATCGTCTGTAATACCAGATTTTGCTTTATAATCCTCGTTTACCCCGAAGAAAGCGCCTGTTATAGTGGCTTCACCATCGTCGAATAGGCCCTGTTCTGGGGCATAGTCTTCCCTTGTTAAAGTTTTTGGCACTTTGTCCTCCTACTTTTTTATTACTTGTTTTTCTCTGCGGACCACTTGCCACTGCCTTTCCGCCTTACGAACCACGGTTATCTCCTCGGTTACACCTCCATTTCCTTTTCTGGCATATACTGCCAATTCATTCTCGTAATGAGTTAGTTCGTAGTCACCTTCGATTACAAGCTCGCCAACCATTCTCTCGGCTTGTATCCGACTTGGTAGAGTTCCTAGGATTTCCATTTTTCCCTCCTTACATACTTCCTCCTAGACAAACTTTATATATTACCCTCCATTTTGCAGTATTATAACATATTTTTATAAGGGTGTCAACACTTAAAGTTGCCCAATATTATAGAAAAGTATCGGGTCTTCAAGTTGGTCTATATGTTCCACTAACCACCGGAAAGCTTTCAAATCATAGTAGGGACTCGCTGGAAATGGGCACTCAAAATCATCTGCAGTCGTGTAAGGAATAGTATTTGGCAATAATCTCACATTGCCTGGTATTATTGGTAAAAGTAGTTTCCTGATATTCTGGTATTGTTTCTTGTTATTTGCTCCAGCACTTATTCCAATTATTTTTGCCTCTGGTTTATGCAGTAAGATACCTGATATTATTGTCGCAGAACCAACACACAGCACAACAGTTCCAGTAAATAAATAGTTATCTACATGGGCAGCCTCTCGGCACACAGCCTTGATTGACTCTTGACAGGAAACGCCAAAGGGAATCATTACTCCACCCTTAGATTCCACCTCTCTTTTGGCAACAGCGTAGCAAACTGGGGTTACGTTCGGTTTTATCTCGATTGGGATAGCTCCTAGTTCTTGAGCAATTCTGTGCTGGTCTGATAACTCCTTCTTTTTAGGATAACAGAGGAAAAACTCCATACCAAGTTCTCTAGCTATAAAAGCAATCCCCTGCCCGGCTCGACTGATTGAGGTATCAAAGTGACCAACTTTTTTAACTCTCTGAGATTTCAGTTTAACTAATAACTCATAGGCTCCTCTGAGCTTAGCTAATTTTGGCATAGGATCTTCTGTGCATAAGTCCTCGCGTTTAACAAACACGGTTCTGCCTTTAATCTTATATTCTTGGATTGGAGTGTTATCCTTTAGCAATCTTGCTCCCCATTTTCGCAACTGTATCCAAATACTTTAAGTTATTATATATCTCGTTGGATATAGTAGTTTTCATATTATGATAACGAGTTATAAAATTCTTAGCTAGTGTGTGGTCCACTATATCAATCCCATGTATCTTTAAGAATCACTGATTCTGGAGTCTGAGATATTCCGAGTATTAGTTGAGTCGCCATTAAAATAGACTACTTTGAGGATTTATATTCTCGAGTTTAGGCATTTCTTTAGCCAGTTCGAGTAACTCCTCTCGTTTCTGGCCAGTGAAAACTGGTGTCTTACCAATGTGCTTCTGAGCAACTAAGAAATAGCTATGTCGTTTTGCCACAGTTTTTGACCTTAGTAATTCAGAACAAAAAATCTGCTGAAATGAATTTCCGAAATCACAAATAATTAGATCGTGCATCGAGAACCCGGCTAGCTGCAGCTGTTTTATAGTATCTGCGTGAAAAGGGTAAAAAATGGTACCCAGACGCAAGTCGTTAACCTCCACAACCATGAACGAGTTATCTTTGAGTGTTTTCCAGCAACTTTGAAAAATCCCTCCAAGAATACTCATAAACTGCTCGTATGTTCCCACATTGAATAGCTGACCAGATTCAGGACCATAACTCTCGGCTTTCCAAAAGGGAGGTGACGTGATTGAAAAATCGAACTTCTCGGCGTATTTTTCTGTATCTATAAACCGGCTATCGCATTCGTTTAATTCTATCTGTGGTATTTTATCCATGAGTTTATTGGAGGTAAGACTAGTGGCTATTCTGCGGTTGTTCTCCATGTACTTGTGGCATATATCGTAACCCACGTAATTACGTCCCATAATACTGACGTCGGAAAGTCTACTATCATGTCCCGCAAATGGATCGAAGACCGAGGCAAGTCCATTATTAAAGAAGCTATTCTCAGAGACCTCTGGACATAGATACTTCAAAAAGAAGCGGCATATATTATGAGGGAAATCCCCCTGGTGTTCTCTGGAAGCGTCTGAAATAGAGAATCTTGTGCCCCAGTAAGGACCTTCTTTTCTCACATCAAGAGCAGTCTTGTTACCTGCTCGTTCGACTCTCACGGACCAGTCTGCTTTCATAATTGACGAAGGTATAAAACCAAAAGTTGATATTATGTAAGCTCTTATCTCCTGGCTATCCGAAAGACCGTCTTCGTTTTTGGCCATTAAAATAATTTCATCTGGTAACTATTTCTAACCACTTTTTCTCCAATTTAATATGATTCACTAAAGAACCTCCTATACTTTAGTTTATATACCAGGCACCTATGCTAATAGTTCTTAACAGTCCCAACCCCACCCCAACCAGGGGCTCAGGGGCTGCCTTCACCTGGGGAAATTAACAATATTATAACAGTTTTATAATGGTTTGTCAATTATTCCAGTTCAGGTTACTCTCCTAATTGTTTCCTATATTTCGTAACTATCAGTTTGCCTAGACTAGCTTGTCTTGGAGTTAAAGTGCCAAGGTCGGCTAATCTTTTACCAATGCCCGCGTCAATCTTATTGAATCCCACACCATCCAAATACACAGCACCATCGCATCTTGCAGATAATATTTTTAATTGTGTGTGGACTGTAAGAATTTCATCTGGATTCAATTCTATGATTGATTTCTGTGTCACTGCCTTTGTTGCTGGCTCTTCTAATGGTATAATAGGTGTTCCAGCAAAATCATCGTCCAGTGCCTGGTCTATAATTGCCTGTTTTTCGACCAGAGTTCTAGCCATCCTAGCATCTAAGCTACTATCGACTACTAGATGCTGAACCAAAACAGAATCTTTCTGGCCAATTCTGTGCAATCTATCTTCGGCTTGGGTTATATTTCCTGGCACCCAATCCAATTCTGCAAATATAACATGAGAAGCTGCGGTTAGGGTAATACCCACACCAGCGGCCATTATTGAGCCAACAAATAATCGGCAATTTGGGTCAGTTTGGAACTTGTCAATCGCATCTTGCCTTTCATTTTGAGCATTTTCGCCAGTTAATTTCACAGAACCAGGGAAAGCATCCACGATTGCTTGGATGACATCGTGGTGGTGGGCAAATACAACCACTTTTCTCTCGTCGATTACATCCTTGATATGGGCAATCACGTGTGGTAGTTTGGATAATGCGGTCTCATGCCGTAGTTTACTAATTTCAGTAAAAGCGACACTTGCGGCGTCTTTCAATTTCTGGACAGCGTCTTTGTATTCATCTTTATCTCCGGCTTTGGCAATTTCAACCTGTATTTTTAGCTCGGTTAACTCTGTCTCATGTTTGCTGATAGCATCCAATTCTGCAGATACGGATTCCTTCGAACCATTCATGGGAAGTTCAATCACTTGCCGGCGTTTTGGAGGCAACTCCGGTAAAACATCCTCTTTTAATCGGCGAACCATGATATTTGCCCTAAGTTTTTCTTGTAACTCATCCAAGTTGCTTGACCCACTTATATCCCAGCCATAACCATTTTGCTGTGCGTCGCAATACCTCTTGGCGTATCCCCAGAAACTAGGAAATATATCTGGAGCTAATGCTGAGAATATTGCCCAACCTTCTATTGGTCGATTGGGAATAGGTGTCCCAGTGAGGAACATCTTTCGTTTCGCGGGTATTGGTTCAAGAGTCTGAATGTACTGCCCAGCAACTTTTTCTTTTTTACCTAGTACTTGCTGAGTGCGGATAGCATCATCATTTTTTAGATAGTGCGATTCATCCACTATCAGAACATCCCAGGTATTGGTTCTGAGGATCATCTCATATTTTTTGAGCATATCGTAGTTGATTATCACTATTTCGGCAACTGGGAAACCGTTGCCTTCAGCGATAGCAATAGTCCTAGGTTTGACTAGCCATTTCTTGAGTTCTCGAGACCAGTTAATTTTCAGAGACGCTGGGGTAATAATCAAGCAATTTTTCCACTCTATAGAGTTTAAAACACCAATGGCTTGCATGGTCTTACCCAATCCCATAGAATCTCCAAGCAACACATTGGTATGTTTAAGAGCGTAGGAAATACCCGCTTTCTGGAAAGGTAGATATTGCAAACCAGCAGGGACTGGTGGGTCAATTTCTGCAGTTGCAGCCTTGCTGGCAATAATTGATTCAGATTTATTCTCCAGATGCTTCTGGAGTTTTTCTTTTAATTCTGGTGTTGCGTAATTTAAGAGTTTTGAGGCGTTATCTATGAATTGTGTCCACCAAACTTTTCTATCTGGATCCCATCTGAATCCAGCTTCCTTTGGTAGGTGTTTGGTGTCAAAACCACCAAGCCAAAGGAACTTTCCATTATTTTCTTTCAACATATCTTTAACCACAATGATATTATATCAGACTTATATAATAATGTCAACTGGCAATTTGAATTATAATCAACACCAACAATTAGTGCCAGTATGGACATAGATTCTCTGCGGAAAAGTAAAGAACTTGTATTTCGTAGGCAACAATGTCCTATTTTCGATAGGTTTTAAAGGCAAAGTAATATCACTAAAAGTCCCATGCGTTGTTAACCATGCTATAGGTTGTAAGTAAGACAATGCTTTCATAATTGCTCCACTGTTATTGTTATTTCTGGCTCGATATTCTGGTCAAATTTTGGCAACCCGGTGTGGATTGAGAATTGTTTATCGTTGACTCTTGTAGCTGACTGTATAGCATTACTGATTAAAGTAATGCTATTCTGGAGGTCAATACAGTGTTTTGAGTCTCGGAAAGTCCCCTGTATATCCACAGAAAGAGGGGCAACTGGTATCCAGTCTGTTTTAGCTATGGCATTCTTGAGCAACCATATAATAGCATCTCGAGTTCCTTTAGCCTCTGGTGTCAATGAGCTAGCTCGGTGGCCTCCTTGGTGAATATGATTATCACTCCATCCATCAGATCCATTAGACAGAGTATTAGCTTTATAAGGAATAGTAATAGTTACTACCACTTCCCACTCCGCAGTTCAGTGATGGTAATTTCAGTCATGTTTTATGCCTCTTAATATGCAAATAGATAGCAGTCCACGTCCAGAATCTATCCCTCTCAGCTTTGGCAGCCTCAGGCACATCGTGAGAATTTCCAACCAGATAGGGGTCACGCACGTAGATATAACCGTCTCCGCAGGCTAAATCCTGCTTTGGATACTGGGCATAGAGGGCAGCTATACCATCCCGAATAGAGTCAAATGTTTTTTCCCTTACCATTCTGGATTTAATTATTCCCATCACTTCTTCCAGGCTTGGTCCACTGAGTTGTGGTTTGGAGTTATCAAGGTCTTTTTGCTTTTTGAGCAGATTGGTAACAGCTTCATAGATGCTATTGCCAAACCCGCTAGGAATCAGCTTTATCAGACCCTCAATAACTGGGTAGCTTTCCAACTCGTGCACGATTTCTTTTGGAGATACCAGGTTTACCATTTTATCAGTCATTTCCCCCTCCGCAGTGCTGCAATCCTAGATTCAATGTCAGATAGGGTGTCCCAGGTCTCTAAACTGTGCGCAAGCTCGTCTAACACCCGCCCCCTCTCTGCCTTGACTGCCTCGGTCTCGTGCTGCAAGTCAAGGGCGTGCTGGGCTTTAGTAGCCGCTTCCCATGCTATCTTGGCAGAGGAATAGCCCTCTCCATAATACTGTTCTTGATACTTTATCAGACCATTCTTATCCCCCTCTGGGACTGGCTCACAACATTTTCCAAAAAAGGGAATATTTGGGATACATTGCTGCTCTACATCTTTTTCACACATTATTCAGCTTTCCTTTCTATTTGTTGCTGCTGGCTGGTAGGCTATAGTTCTACTCCCTCAGCCTAACAATTTCTCGTTAGGGAGCCAGCACCTTGATATAAGGTAGTTTTTTCGGCAGCGAGTAAAACTACCAAAACCTCCTTGATTTAATTCAAGCCAGGGCCACACGGTTCAATCTGAGTCTCCGATTTCCCCTGGGACGGTTGCCCCTCCCCGTTCGGGTTTCAGCTTTTCAGCTTACTTCACCTCTACAGCAACCTTGCCCCCATGCGTTTATTACTTACGCCACTGCCAATCCCTTAAAACCGCCCTAACCTCTCCAAGCTGTGTGTGCACTACTCAATCTCCCTCTTGGTTCAGCTAGGCGGCAGATAGGCTATGTTGTTAATAGTCCCTGAGCTTACCACCAGGGGCTTACTTGTGCTAGCTGGCTTCGCTCACTAATTTTACAGGCTCGAATCCGACTTTAACGGTAACACCTGCCAGCAAGGTACTGGCTAGTAGTCTATAGTTCTACTTCCTCAGCCTAACAATTTCTCGTTAGGTAGCCAGCACCTTGATTGATTCAGCAGCCTGGGCCTGAAAAACAACGCCGTATTGCTCCCAGACCAACGGCGTAACATGGTGGCTATTCGCCACTGCCGAAACCCTCAAAACCGCCTACCTCAGTAATTTTGTGTTACTGTATCGCAACCTTGTTTTCGGCGGTCTAAAAGGCTAAATTGCTAAAATTCAGAACCCTCGGTAATTTATCAATCCGTGTTCCACTGCTACTGTATCCCATGTTCTTCGCCACTGCACCGCTATATATTCCCCAGGAATATGGCTAGTCATATTTCGTATCTGCATACCAACATCAAAATATTTTATAAATGCTGGTTTTATGTTTTTCATTTTTTATCCTCCTATATAGCTGCCCGATAGGCTATAGCATTTCTAAGTTCTTTTGGCTGCCTCGGCAATAATGTCCATAGTTTGTTGATTCTGGCATACGTAGCAGACACCATAATCCATAGGGACGCCCCTACGATACTTGGCTATCTGCACTTCCAACTCTGGATGAAGTCGGCATTTCTGTATCCTCTTTGGCATTTATACCTCCTTAGTTCAGACCTTTCAACCACATACTTAATATAACACATTTATATAACATTGTCAATAGTCAGAAACAGTCCCACCACCCAACCCCACCAGGGACTTAGGGACATCCTTCACCTGTTAAATAGGTCTTGGAATATACACTGGTGCCAAACAATAGGTATAACCTTCAAATCCCACGGGTCTTATAACCACGGGTCTATCTGGAGCAACAAATTCCAGAGAAACTTTCTCCTCGGTAATTACTTTCAGGACATCAGTTAAGTAACCAGGATTGATACTCACTTCCATGTTTTCGCCAGTTACAACTGCGTCCACTTCTCCGGAGCTATCTCCGTCTTCAGAATTAGAGGACACTCTAATAGTGTTTTGAGTAATGCCAAGATCAATATGTATGGAACTATAGATGGATGCCAGTTTAATTATTTTGAGCAACTCTACAGTGTTGGTTACTGCTTTTGTGATAAAAGTAGTGGGTGTTATAGAATCATAGTTTGGATAAATTCCTTGTATTAGCTGGGATATTAGATCAAAATCTTTTAGTTTGAACAACGCTTGGGATGTTCCAATGCAGATATTTATTGTTTCTTCCGCAGTAATATAACTAGAGATTTCGGATATTGCTTTTGCTGGTAATGTTATGGCAACCTTTGGTGCCTGAGTAGGCAAATTAGTTTTATAAATCGCCAATCTATTCCCGTCGGCACAGACTAATGTTAGTTTTTCTCCAACATTCATATAAACACCAGATAATATCGGGCGAGCATTATCGGCGCCTTTGGCAAAACTAACATACTTTAGTGCTCTATCTAGTATTGCAGAACTGATTTTAATAACATTATCATCTTCAAGTTTCTGCGCTTGGGGAAAGTCCTCAGCGGCAACTCCTTTAATTTTGTGGATATGTTTCCCACACTTCAGGGACACACTCATATCTATTTGCTCAAGGCATATTGAGTCATTAGGTAAGTTTGCCACAATTTCACTGAATATACCAGCGGGTAAGGTTATCTGACCAGGGGATTCTATTCTGACATTTAAAGATAGGGTTTCAGTAATCTCTAGGTTTGTGGCCGTGAGTTTCAGTTTGCCCATTTCGGCAACCAATAGAATATTGCCCAGAATAGGCATTATTGGTTTGGTAGATACTGCTCTTTTCACAACGGAAATTCCTTTATTAAGATCGGATTGCTGTATGTAAATTTTCACGATTTCTCCTCATATTTTATTAATTTGTATATCAAAAGAACTCCTGGTTCTCCATATTTTAGTCTTATTGTATCCTCCATGCAACCATCTCCAGATTTAATAAATTCTTCGTCGAATCGAATAGAGTCGAAACCGGTGCGGTAATCCATATAGGTATGGAGTTTCACACCAAAAATTGCATGAAATTCCGCAGAGTGTTTTATTTCCTTTTTCCTATTAGATACCATAAGGTTATACATAATGCTCAAAGTTATAGTTATTTGGTCTGAGACTCATTATTTCACATACCTGCTCGAAAGATATTGGTTTGAAATCAAATGAGTCCACTCCAACATCTATAATCTTACCCTCCTTAGCTATATATTCATTTTGAGCGCCATGGGAATGACCACATAAATGCCAACTACCATAATGGGATTCAGGCCATACCTTATGAAGATAATGGCTCAGAAATATCTTGTTGGTATCTATTTCGGTAAGTAGATTTTCTGTTACTATGTGGTTACCAATAGGTATGGTTAAATTTTTATCGTGAGTTCCTTTTATCACTATTTTACTGCCATGTAGTTTATCCATTATTGATAATAACTCTATTTGTCTGCCAATGCCAAAGTCTCCTAAGTGATAAACAGTATCTTTTATACCAACTATAGAGTTCCAATTCTCGATTATGGTATTATTCATATCCTCTATGGTTTTAAACTGAGGCCTATGTTTCAGGATATTTTTGTGGCAAAAGTGGGTGTCAGATGTGAAAAATATCACGGTTTCCTCTCAAAATATAGTTTGCTACATCTTTTGTCTGGGACCCCACCAGAATTTGATTCTGGCAGGGAAGAATGACAAATACTCAAGATACCTTAGACGTCTCTTTAATTAACCTATCCCACAGCACAACACTAACTGCGCAAGCTAAGTTAAGACAGTGGTGGCTTGGAATCTGCACTATAGCAGCAGACACATCCAGTATTCTTTGAGGTATACTGCCATCTTCGGGGCCAAACACATAAATACACTGCTTAGGATGCACAAAACCAGATAGGTCAGCAGAATTATCAGTAATTTCAATAGATACAAGTCTTGCGCCTATGGGAATATGCTTAATGAAGTCATCTGAGTCTATATATTCTATAAGCGGTATGTGCCTTTCACCTTTTGTAGTATTCGATGCTTGCTGTTTGAATCTTCTATTTATAAACATCAACAAGTCAACATCGAAATTATGCGCTGCCCTAACGAGACCTCCATAGTTATTAGATTTGCAAGTATTTATACAAGCTATACCTAGGTAGCCATGCTGATGCCCATTATGCCCTAGATTAGTCATATATCAAAAGTCCTTCATCTTTATTTTAGCTATCAGGGGGTATCCATTTCTGGTTAGCATATCCACTTTTGGCTTTACGACAAGACCTTCCGCAAGAAAATTTGACCAAGTGGAAGTAAAACCTTTCTGCGCAAACTCTGTTGCTTCTAATAATGTGCCTTTTCCCACAATTGGCACTAATTTAATACCAAGTTTTTGTGCCACATCCTCCAAGTTTTCACGTTCCAGCCAAAATTTATCCACTAGGACATCAAATAAAACAAAGTCAACACCTTTGGGGTTATAGTTTCCGCCACCTTTTTGTATTTTAGCTCCATACCCTTCACCATAAAGGCAGACGGGAAACTGGAAAACCGACATTATTTTCTCAGGTGAAAACAGCCCTTGTAGTTTATTAACGAGGAAAGCGGGGATTGAGGCGTTATCAGTTTTACCACCAAAAGTTAGTTTCTCACCATCCCAGATAATCCTGATATTAGTGCCATCGACCTTTTCTGTCCAAATCCACTGATTATCTTTCAGATACTCAAATTCTGGTAATCGCCATTTTCCAGGGATAACCCTGAACTTTTCGTCTCTGTCATATAGAGTTTCTATTTTGTGGTATTCTTTCATCTTACACTCCTGTAAGTATTGTAACACAATTATATAAAGTTGTCAAGAATTAAAACAACTTATTTTGGATTTTATTATCTGGATTTACCTTCGGTGTTAATATAGACTGTCCCATATTTTTAGCCGCAAGTTCACAATATTTTTCTTCAATTTCTATCCCTATTGCTTTAAGACCTATATTCTTTGCGGCTCTTAAAGTAGAACCAGAACCCATAAATGGGTCAAGAACACAATCGCCGGTGTTGGTGTGCACCAATATGATTCTATTCATTAAGGGTATTGGTTTTGCTGTTGGATGACCTATATCTTCTTGATTTTTACCACTCTCAAAAAATTGTTCTTGGATATCTGTCCATACATTAGTTAATCTATCAAATTCACTTGCTTTTTCCTTACCATAGAAACCTACTTTACCCCAGGCCGACCTCTTTGTGGAATATTGATTTTCCTTATTCCAAATATATTTACTGTTATCCTTCACAAACCACATTATTTCCTCTCGAGTGTATAGCCAGCCTTTTCGCATACCATAACCACGTTGTTTTGACCAAGTTATCAAGTCTTTAAATATAAAATTTCGCTCGAATATAGGGAACCATCTAATTAAACTACTGCCTTTTTCTCCAATTCCACACCAAATATATAGGCTTCCTGAATCTTTTAATAATCTATGAAATTCTATACTTATATTACTATCTATTATATCCATATTGTCCCATTTTGCCACTCCAATATTATATGGTGGGTCTGTCAAAATCAGGTCAATAGTATTAGTTTCTAGTTGTGGCAATATTTCTCGGCAATCTCCATGATAAATGGTCGCGTAATCGTCTTGGTAATATGATTTCAAAAGAGTTTCACCTGACCACTGTTATCTTCCCATTGAAGTCCCACAACTGAAAGTATATCTTCCACTTTACTGCGGATCTGAACTCTGATAATTTCATCCCAATCCACATCCACTTTTTTCGTAAGTTCTGACTCATCCTGATATACGGCAACGCCAAAATTAAAGTTTTTAGCGGGAATTATCCTCACTGAGTCTCCCGCCTTGATATTCATTTTTAGTTCTCTAATAGTTTTGATGTAGTTCTGCATACCAGATATAGAGTATTCCTCTGGATTCCTAGATAATTGTTTTGAGATTGCTATATCTCCCAAAGGAGCCTTTTTTATGGAGTCTATTATAGTTTTCAGGTATGGCATTATCTCGTCTTTACGGCCTTCTAGAGCCATTCGCAGAACAGTCTCCTGTATAGATTTTGTGATTTTACTGGAGTCACTTTTCACCCTCTCAAATCCCGTAAAATGAATTTTCCCATTCTCGTCAATTCCAGCCTTTCGTTTCTTGGCCCCGGTGAATAATATCCTGGAATAATAGTGCTCAAGTTTCATTCCAAAGTTGCCGAACTTTTTAACTATTGCACTTAACTGAACCATGAACTCTTCTAGTTTTTCTTTTGGAACCAGGCAGTATAAACTATCTGTATCCGAAGCTACCACTTTATATCCCAGGAGTTCAACTTCTGACTTAACTGCCTGTATTGTGTTTCTAGCAACTTCTGTGATACGCGCGGCAATTTCTGGGTAGTACAATCTAAAGTGACTAGACCCAAAAACACCGTAAACCGAATTTAGTGTGCCCTTTATGCTGGCTAACTTTTCTCGGTGTTCCGACTTTTCTAATTTTAATCTCTCTGCTATCAGTTCTTTAATCAATCCTAATGCCGGGGTTTGCCCCTTAAACTCAGCAGCAAACTTTTTATATTCTGGCCATATAATTTTGCCAGGATGGGACTTTCGGTAATGGTATAATATAACTGGATCTAGCATTTCATCCAAAATAATTGAAGGATAAAATTTTGACATATCTACTTCCGCAACATTTTCATGTAACCCAGCGACTGGACTCATTACCCAAGCCCCCTCAAATTCAACTGATTGAACATCTGAGTGAGACGGTAGAGGCCCTTGAGCATTCCGCATAAGTAAAGTTTCTATAATAACTGAGTTGTGAGTCACTGATTTTAAATCTTCCAGTCCGCAGAGTTCTCTTAATCCCAAATAGTAGGAACTCATCTGCAACTTTTCATCTAGTTCCGCTATCCATTTTACGTGCCTCTGGTTTCTTTCAATCAATTTATCTCGTTCATTATCCCACATATAAGCATAATCTACAGATGGTTCGTCAAAATCCGCTATTTTTTCCTCAACAACCACATCTTTGAGTCGATAACTGCGCCTCCGGTGAAGTATTCGGTCGGACGTCAACAAATCAAACTCGCAAACTCCATTCATAGAGAAAGGAACTTTCAAGTGTTCGCATCGTTTTTCCAGATAAGAAATATCAAATTCTGAGTTCCATGCGCAACACAAGTCTCCTTCTCCAAAAACATTACTGAAGGCAGTCAACATCTGGGCTTCGTCTGAAAAGTGCATAATATTATTAGTAATAAGATTAACATCATCTAATACCCAGGTTGCAAATCCACCAGTTTTATTTCCCCAGGTAATACAGGTTATTTTGTCTTTTGCTGGGTCTGGTGTTTCTCCAGGTTTGGAATAGCATTCGATGTCTAAAAACACCGTTTCCAGGTCTATAGGATTCAATGGTGGGTCTTCAGGTATAAAGTTGTCATCGAAATAGGATTGTATACCTGTAGAAATTAACCATCTTCTGGGGTATAAAATATCTGCTTCCCACGTCTTAGTGAACTTTTCTCGGAGTTGAGCAACCTGGGAAGGATTGTTTGCCGTAATTTTATAGATTGGTTCACCGAATATAGATTTATAGCCAGGTTCGCAGGATATTATATCTCTATCTTTGAGTGGTTCCGGTGCGTAAAAGAATGGACGAAAACTATCCACTACAATATGGATTTTGTCTCCAAACTCATCTCGACAAAAAATTAGTACTTCATTACCTTTGGTTCTCTGCGCCTTAACTAAACGAAATCTCATAGGACTTCCGAAATATGTAGTATTCTATCAATTTTGTCCAAGACCCCTCCAGATTTTGATTCTAGTGTGGTTTACTAACACCTTTCTCCTTGTCCACTCTCTTGCAAAATACCAACTCTCCATTGGTGTTCGTTATACAATCATCAAAAGGACACTCAAATCAGGTCTTGATATTCAAGTATTGCCTACAGTCGGGAGGTGCAAGAGTATCATCTTTCTTTATGAGTTTAGCCATCACGTATCCAGTAAAGTAACAATTTCTGGTTTCTCACCATATATTGTGGTCAATAAATCGAATCCAACATTATTGTAACACACTTGTATAATAATGTCAACTACTAATATTTGAACAAATGTTTAAAAGTGTTTTGTAATTTGTAAAGTTTGAGTTTTCTCGCAAGAATAAATTTTTTCTCACTCTATATCTATTCCTATCTGCATGTAAATCCTATATATACACTATATATATCTATATATATCTATGGATGAACTAGAGGAATTTTCATTTTTTCATTTTATATCTGATTAGATAGAAACACACAAAAAATTAGATATGAAAAAATCATCATAAAAATACCCTGTTTTTATTTATGTCAACTAATCATATCTGACTTTTTCCTGATGCTTAAAATCCGTTCCTATGTTGCT
>ERZ1292644.833-Hain-H14-01um-R2-833-length-18015-cov-8_pt1 | contig 16600 bp, 10 predicted proteins | sample MGYA00564402_ERZ1292644 | MGnify/ENA primary metagenome ERZ1292644 (study PRJEB36523, sample SAMEA6512644) | groundwater metagenome | collected 2019-01-09 | study: AquaDiva: Metagenomics assemblies of 32 groundwater samples
GTGCGACTGGTGATGGCACGACTGATTTGAATGACCTGACCACCATCACTCAGACCGATTCAGACTGACGGTTAAGTTCACCAATATCTCTCAAAGGCCCGCCCTCACCCGGCGGGCCTTTTCTTTGCCCGAAGGAGCCTCCATGAAAGCCCTGACCCCCGACCGCTTCGTGCGCGGCGATTATGTCAACACCGAATACCGCGCGACACCGCTTGAGGGCACCGCGCCAGACGATCTCCTGACGCCGGCCTATTGGGTGCATGAGGCCCGCACCCTGCGCCGGTTCGACCGCATTGTCGCCGTGCCCGATGATGAAGCGTGGTACGCAGAATATATCGTGCTGGAGACCGGCACCGGCTTTGTCCGCACCGGGATCCTGTTCCAAGTCGAACTCAATCAGGACAGCGTGCAATTGCCCGATGACAGCCCGGTTGAGGTGCTGTTCAAGGGACCGCACCTCAAATATGTGGTGATGCGCAAGGCGGACAAGATGATCCTGCACGACAAGATGCTGAAGGCAGAGGCCGAGAACTGGGCCCGCGACTATGAGCGCCGGGTCGCCGCGTGACCTGGACAAAGACCCGGTTCGATTATTTCAAGCAGCAAATCGAACCGGGTTTTGTCGTCGAAGTGGTGACGTTCACGGCAGGCGCTGGCATGACGGGTGGCGGCGATCTGTCCGCGAGCCGCACCTTCGACGTGGGCGCCGGAACAGGGATCACGGTAAACGCCAATGACGTAGCGCTCGCCAACACGGCAGTCGCACCGGGGGTCTATACCAACGCCAACATCACGGTTGACCAGCAAGGCCGGTTGACTGCGGCAGCGAGTGGGTCAGCGGCCTATACCGACGAAGCCGCGCAAGACGCCGTGGGCGCAATGGTCGATGGCTCGCTGGTCTATGTCGATGCCACACCGCTGTTGCAACGCGCCGCGCTGACAGGGGCGGTCACGGCGGCAGCGGGGTCCAACGTGACTGCCCTGGCCGTTGCAACGGCGGCGGGAACCTATACGCCGACCATGACCAATGTCGCCAATCTCGACGCATCAACGGCCTATGTCTGCCAGTATCTCCGGGTCGGCAATGTGGTGACGGTTTCGGGGCGGGTGGACATCGATCCAACCGCGCCGGCCACCAGTACCCAGCTCGGGATATCCCTGCCGATCGCGTCGAATTTCGGGGCAGCGGAAGACTGCGCGGGAGTGGCTTTTGCGTCCGGGGTCGCGTGGCAGGGCGCAGCGATCCGCGCCGATGCCGCCAACGACCGGGCCGAAATGATCTTCGTCGCGGGCGATCTGACCAATCAGCCGATGTATTTTCACTTTAGCTACGAAGTGATCTGATGTTTGCACTCACCCAGAAATCCGGCGAATGCCTCTGGATCGGCCTATCGACCGAGGCGCGGCCTTCCGCGATAGCAGGCCATGTCCTGTTCGAGATTGATACCAACAAAAGCTATGTGGTATCGGGCGGCGCCTTCTCTTTTGCGCCAGGCTGCACTTTCGGCGGGGGAGGCTCGACGGCATGGGTCGATATTACTGGAAAACCCAGCAGTTACACCCCGGCATCGCACGGCCATGTGGTGGGGGACTGCACTGGGCTGCAAGGGCAACTCGATGGCAAGCAGTCGCTCGCCCCGGTCCTGACCAACACGACCGCTTCGTACACCACTGCTCTTGATAGCAAACTTGCTGGCGTGGCGACGGGATCGACCGCGAACAGTTCGGACGCGACCTTGCTCGATCGCGCGAACCATACCGGGACGCAGGCGGAATCGACGGTCACCAACCTGACCAGCGACCTTGCTGCCAAGGCTTCTCTCGCCAGCCCGGTGTTTACCGGCAACGTGTTTTTTCAGCAGGGTGCGCCGACCGCGCGGAATGCTACGACCACTCTGACAATCGCAGACTTGCTTACATGCATTATCAGTTCGACCTCTGCCACTGCGGTTTCGCTGACGCTGCCCACCGGGACTTTGACCAATGCGGGCATCCTCGGCGGCTTGCTCGCCAATAACGGCGCGTTTGATTGGGTGTTGCAAAATCTCGGGTCATCGGTCGGGGTTGTCACGATGGTTGCGGGAAACGGGCATACGATCAGCGGGCTCGCGACCACCGCAATCAATACTTCATCCCGTTGGCGCACCCGCAAGACCGCGACGAATACCTTCGTAACGTATAGGATAGGGTGACATGGCGTCGAGCAAACTGACGATCTACAATGACGCCCTGCGGCTGGTGAAGGAGCGGCGCCTCGCCGCGCTGACCGACAGCCGCGAGGCGCGCCGCTTGCTCGATGATGCATGGGGCGATGGCTCTACTACCGGCGCTGTGCGGCACTGCCTTGAAATTGGGCAATGGACCTTCGCCATGAGGACAGCCCAGATCGACTATTCACCGTCGATCACCCCTGCTTTCGGCTACCGCTACGCCTTCGACCAGCCCGCCGATCTGGCGCGGGTGGCGGGGATTTGCTCGGACGAATGGTTCAAGCAGCCGCTGCTCGAATATCAGGACGAACGCCGGTTTTGGTACGCCGATCTCCAGACCATCTATGTCCGATGGGTTTCCAACGGGGTTAGTTACGGCGCGGACATTTCGCTCTGGCCGGAGAATTTTGCAAAACTGGTCGCGGCCTATCTCGCCAAGGAGATTGTCGGCGGCCTGACCGGTGACGCTGATGAAGCGCGGGTGATGCGCCATTGGGATGAGATGCTCAAATCGGCAAAATCGCTCGATGCGATGAACCGGCCCACGGCTTTTTTTCCAACCGGATCATGGGTCAGGTCGCGGCGGCAGCGGGTGGATCGTAACCCCGGCAATGGCGGGTGGTCGGTCTGATGGCTCAACATGCCATCAACAGCTTTAATCGCGGCCTCATCTCCCCCCTGGCGTTGGCCCGCACTGATTTTGCCCGGCTGGCCCTGTCGGCCGAGGAACAGGTTAACTGGATGCCCCGTGCGCTGGGCTCGATGATGCTGCGCCCCGGCATGAAGTATATAGGCGCCACCCGCAGCAACCTCGCGGCGATCTCCCTCCCTTTCGTATTCTCGATCTCCGACACGGCCCGGTTGGAGATGACCGACAGCCGAATGCGGGTATGGGTCAACGATGCGCTGGTGTCCCGGCCAGCGGTTGCGACATCGCTTACCAATGGCACGTTCGATACCAATCTGACCGGTTGGACCGATCTTGATGGCGCAGGGGCCACGTCGGATTGGGCTGCCGGCGGGTATATGTCGTTGGTCGGTGCAGGGACGACGGCGGCGCGGCGCAGGCAGCAGGTGACGGTCTCGGGCGGGGATGTAGGCATTCTGCACGCATTGACGATCATCGTCAGCCGGGGGCCGTTGATGATCCGGGTCGGGTCCACGGCGGGAGGTGACGAGTATATCACGGAAACCACGCTCTACGCCGGGGCGCACTCGCTGGCATTTACCCCGACCGGGGACTTCTATATTGATTTCTTCAGCTACAGGAAGGCCGCTTCCCTGGTCGACTCCGTTGCGGTGGCCGCTTCCGGCGCGCTGGAGTTGGCCAGCCCTTGGCTGGAAGCCGATCTCGATCTCATCCGCATCGACCAGAGCGGCGATGTCATTTTCGCGGCCTGCCCAGGTTATCGGCAACGGCGGATCGAGCGCCGGTCTAATGATAGCTGGTCGATAGTTCTCTACGAAAGCGATAACGGCCCATTCCGATTGCAAAATGTGTCGGCGATCACGATCACCCCATCGGCGGTCAGCGGGGATATGACCCTTACGGCATCGGCGGCGCTGTTCCGTTCGAGCCATGTCGGCGCCCTGTTCCAGATCACCCATACCGGACAGAGCCGGAGCGTGACGCTGACTGCGGAGAACCAGTTTTCCGATTCCATCCGGGTCACGGGAGTTGACGGAACCCGCGTATTCTCGGTGATCATCACCGATACATGGGTGGCGACCATCACCCTGCAATATTCCACCGATGATGCAACATGGGTGGACGCGGCCAGCGGTTCATACACGACCAACACCGCGATTTCCTACGACGACACGCTCGATAATCAGGTGCTCTATTACCGGATCGGGATCAAGACTGGCAATTACACATCGGGCTCTGCGACGGCGACTATCGCCATCCCTTCCGGGGCGCAGACGGGCATTGCGCGGGTGACAGGATTCACCAGCGCAACCGTGGTCTCGGCGGGGGCGATTCAGGACTTCGCGTCCGCGACGGTGACTGCGGATTGGTCCGAGAGTTATTGGTCAGGCTACCGCGGCTACCCCTCATCTGTGGCGTTGTACGAAGGCCGGATGTGGTGGGCCGGCAAGGATCGGATATGGGGGTCCGTGTCCGATGACTTCGCCAATTTTGACGACACGACCGTGGGCGACAGCGCTCCGATTTCGCGGTCGATCGGCTCGGGTCCGGTGGACACGATCAATTGGCTCATGCCGCTGCAACGCCTGCAACTCGGAGCCGCCGGGACGGTGCGTTCGGCGCGGTCATCGTCGTTCGATGAACCCCTGACGGTGGCGAATTTCAACATCAAGGATGTCTCAACCCAAGGCGCTGGCGCGGTCAACCCGGTGAAGGTCGATACGACGGGGTTGTTCGTTCAGCGTTCGGGAATACGGGTCTATGAGATGACCGTTGATGGCGGTGTCGATTATGCTGCGGTTGATATCACCAGCCATGTTCCGGAAATAGGCGAGCCTTCTATCATCCGTATGGCGGTGCAGTATCAGCCCGAAACGCGGGTGCATTGTGTCCGTTCGGACGGGACGGTGGCGGTTTTGATCTATGACCGGGTCGAGGAAATCAAATGCTGGGTCGAGGTCGAGACGACGGGTGGTTCCGGCTTTATCGAAGACGTCTGCGTTCTGCCCGGCTCACCGGAGGACCAAGTCTATTACACGGTGCGCCGGACGATCAACGGAGCCACGGTGCGCTACCATGAGAAATGGGCGCTGGAGAGCGAATGCGTCGGCGGCACGCTCAACAAGCAGGCGGATGCCTTTATCACCGGGGCGGGGGCAATCAATGGCTTGGGCCATCTCGAAGGACAGACCGTCGTGGTTTGGGCCAATGGCGCCTATGTCGGCGATTACACCGTGACGGGCGGCGCTGCGGTCGGCGCAGCGAGCGCGGCGTCATGGATGGCCGGGCTTGGCTATGAGGCCCGCTACAAGTCAACCAAGATCGCCTATGCCACGGACAGCGGGACAATGCTGTGCCAGCCCAAGCGCATCGGGCGGGTTGGTGTGATCGCGCGAAACATCCATCCCACGGGCCTGCAGGTCGGGCCTGACTTCACAACGATGGATGATCTACCAATGGTTGAGGAAGGCACGGCGATTTCGCCAACGGCTGTGCGCGCTACCTATGATGAGCAGTCATTTCCCTTCCCCGGCGAATGGAGCACGGATTCGCGGCTGTGCATGAAGGCATCCGCGCCCAAGCCCGTCACCCTCCTTGCGGTGGTCATGGACTTCGAGATGGGCAAAGGATGACGCGGGTGACTGTCCGCGCCGCAGCCATGGATGATGTGCGCGCGTTCTACCCTGAGGTGAGCACGTCGTTCCGGGCATGGGTGGCTGAAGTCGATGGCGAGGTTCAGGGCATTGTCGGGATCGCCCTGACCCACCCGGTGGCATGTGCCTTCGCCCATATTCGCGAGCCACTGCGCCCCTGCCTCAAACACCCGGCGGTTATGCGCATTGTCAAGAAGGTGCAGGCCGTCGCCGCTGCGTCACGGATGCCGGTGCGGACATTTGAGGAACCGGGGGAACCAAAGGCAAGAAGGATGTTGGAGCGCTTCGGGTTTCGTTATATTGGTACTGAAAGCGGCAACAAAGTTTTCGAATATGCCGGGAGTGTGAAATAAATGTCGGAACTCGCAATCGCTGCCATGATCGCCGGAACCGCACTCAGTGCGGGTTCGAGCATCATCGGAGCCAATCAGGAAGCGCGCCAGTATCGCTCGGCAGCGGACCAGCTCGACGTGCAGGCCGCGCAGCAGCGCGCGATGTCGCAGCGCGAGGCAATCGATCAGCGGCGGCAGGCTCGGCTGGCGACCTCGCGCGGGCTGGCGGTCGCGGCAGCGTCTGGGGGCGGAGCTGATGATCCGAGCGTGGTCAATCTGCTGGCCGATCTCGAAGGCGAAGGCGAATACCGCGCCCTGACCTCGCTTTACAATGGCGAAGAGCAGGCGCGGGCCAAGGAGGTACAGGCGACAGACTATCGCAGCGCGGCCAAGAACGCCAAGACCATGGGCTGGCTCAAGGCAGGGACCACGATCCTGAACGCTGGGTCCACCATCGCAGACCGTGCTGGCGGGAAAAAACCGTAATGGCGCGTCTCCCGACCGTCGCCGATTTTGGCGCACGCCCCACGCCACAGGCCTATACCGGAAGCCCATCGACGGTGCCAAACGCCGGGGGGGTGGCGCAGGCGGCAGGACAACTGGGCGAGACGGTCGCGCGGATCGGCCAGGGGATCGTCGAGAAAGAGGACAAACTCAATTACGCCGCCGCCCGGACCAAGATGCTCACAGCGTCCATCACGGCCCGGCAGGAATTGCAGAACGATCCAGACTACGAAACGTGGGGCAAGCGTTTCACCGAAAAGATGAAGGCAGCCCAAGGGGAAGCGGAGGGCATGATCCGCAGCGCTTCGGATCGGCGTATGTTCCAGGCCGATGCCGAGGTGGATACACTTCGCGGCGGTGAAGACTTGGCAAAACTCGTCACAGCCAGGCGGGTCAACGCTCGGCTCGGGGTTTACAGTCAGACCAAGATCGATCTGATGGAGGCATCGCAGAACGCACCGGACGATGCGACCCGCGAGGCCACGATCAATACGTTCGCGGATGCGACCCGCGCAGCGGTCGCGCAAGGCGATATCAGCGCATCCGATGGTGTCGCGCATATGCGGGATTTCGGCGCGACCTATGTTTCGGCGCGGGTGGAAACGCTACGGACGATGGACGATCTCGACGGAGCGAAGAAGTTTCTCGATATGCACCGCCAGATGGTCGATCCTGGAACGGAAGTGCGGCTCTATGCCCAGTTGCACGATGCGCTTGAGAACCGGGATAACCTTGGGGTTGTCGATCATTTGTTTACCACTCCTACCCCGGCTGATGCGACGGGTAAGCCCACCGCCGCACGCGCCGATATCGGGCGCATGGCTTCGATCACGGCGCAGAGCGAGAGTGGCAATAAGGACCGGGTCAATGGACAACTGGTCACGTCGCCAAAAGGTGCGCAGGGCAGGATGCAGGTCATGCCCGGCACGGCACGCGATCCCGGCCACGGTATTCGTCCGTGGGATGGCAAGAGTGATGACGACCGGGCGCGCGTCGGCACAGAACTGCTTGCCGCGCTGACCAGGAAATACGGTGATCCAGCCAAAGCATGGGCGGCCTATAACTGGGGCGAGGCAAAGGTTGACGCGGCGGTTTCCAAGCACGGCGGTGATTGGCTGGCCCACACACCCGATGAAACGAAAGCCTATGTCGCGAAGAACATGGCGGCGCTGGGTGGCGGTACAACCTATTCCGGTCCGTCCGGACCAGACATGAACACGATCAACGCCCGGATCGATGACATGGCAAAAACCGAAGGATGGTCGCCGGAGCGCAAGGCCAAAGTGCGGGCGATGGCGTCGGCGCGGGGTAGCGGCCTGCAAGCGGAGGCCAATCAGGCACGGCAGGAAAACTTCAACCAAGCGTTGGCCAAGGCTGATACGCTGGGGGGCGGGTTCACCGATGTTTCGCAGCTGGGGGATAATTTCTACAAGGCTGATGCTCAGGACCAGCACCGGCTGCGGGCCATGGCCGAGGCGAATATGCACGCGCAGGCAGCCGGCCCCCCGGCCAATGGCAGCGTGGTCCGTTCGCTTCATGTCATGGCGATCGCTGCTCCGGACCAGTTTGCACAGGCCAACCTCGCGCAGTATCGCCCGTTCATGACCTCGGGCGAGTTCGATGAGGTCAGCCAGTCGCAGGCGCGGGCCAAGACACAAGATCAGGGGGGATGGAACCCACGTTCGGGTATTCAGTCCGCCATCGGTTGGGGCAAGACTTTCGGGGGCGTAGATCTGAATGACGATGATTTGTACCGCGTCTACCGTTTCATGGAGGCACGGGCGCGGGAACATGCCGCCACCAATCACGGCAAGCCGCCGACCGAAAACGACTATCAGGGGTTCTTTCGTGAAGCAACGCGCGAGGTACAGGTCACGCGCTCGTTCATGGGTGTGGATGCCCTTGCTTCGGATACCACGAGCCGCGCCTATGAACTGCCCAGCGCAGGGTACAAGGCGCTGATCACCCGCCAGTTCAAGGCGCAGTTTGGGCGCAATCCGACCGATGCCGAAGTGCATCAGTGGTTTGATCGCATGGGGGAGAAGTTGAAATGACCAATCCTTTCCCTGAACTGCGCCCATTCGATACTGCCGAGGATCACCCCGTCGTGGGGGGCGCGAACGTGGTTCATGCGGAAAGCTGGTTCGCGCAGGAGATGCAGCGCCAGCGGGACGATGATGTCAGGCAGACCATTGCTTCCTCTGGCCCGCCCGATACCGTTGCGCGGGCAACCCGTGTGGCGAAAGAAGCGGGCGTTCCTCCGCTGATGGTCGAGGGGCGGATCGATGAGGCCGAGCGGGGCGTCAACGGCCAGCGTCTTGCGGAGGTCATGGCGCGCTATCCGGCAATCGGCAGGTTCGCTGCTGCCAACCCTCGGGCCGCCGTAGTTGCGCAGGATGATCACAAGGCGCTCGGAATATTGGGTGGGGCGTGGGATTTTCTCAAGAACGCGCCGGGGCGCATCGGAACCGGGCTAGGCTGGCGCATTGGGCAAGGCCTTACCGGCACGTGGAATGCAATCGAAGATACCAAGGACTTGCTGCTCACGCCGATCTATACGGCGATGAGCGAAGCCTCGCGGGTCTATGGCCTGCCGATGCTCGATCCGGGTGATATGCTTGAGCGTGAGGCCGCTACCCGCAAGCAGAACTATGCCGCGTTCAGCACTGCGGCGGATGCGTCCTCCAAGGCGAATGCCGGTGCGAACCCCATAACCGAGGGGCTGCTGCAAGGCACCGAAAGCGTTGGCATGTCGGTCATCGCCATGCTGACCCGCAACCCGCAGATGGCCGCGGCGGCGATGGGCACGATGACCGGCGGTAGCAGCTATGGCGATGCGCGCGCCGCCGGTAAGAGTGTCCCAGATGCGGTGCGCTATGGTCTGGCGCAGGGCATTCCCGAAGCGGCGTTTGAAGTGGCCCCGGCTTCGAGGTTGTTGACCGATCTTGCGCACAATCTGCCCTACGGCAAAATCGTCGGCCATTACCTCGCCGAAGAACTGCCGAACGAGATGGCGACCCAGTTATTCCAGTCCTATTCGGAATGGCAGACGCTGCACCCGGAAAAGAGCCAGGCCGAATGGGCAGCCGGCCTGCCTGCGGAAATGCAGCAGGTTGCGCTCGGGGTGCTGGGCGGTGGCACCGTCACGGCTACTGCGCTCAAGACGGTCCAGCATGTGTCGGACGTGGCGGTCAAGGTTGCCGATCGCTATTCAAAGGCCAGCGATGCTGGTGACGGGAAGAAGTTTTTCGACGCCGCCGAACGCGCCGCTGCGGCCAGCAAACTGCGCGCGCGTGATCCCGAAGCCTATGCCGCACTGGTCAAGACGCAGGCCGAGGACGCGGGTGTTGCGCACGTCTATGTGCCTGCCGAGGCGATCCGCGCCTACCAGCAATCCGATGCCTATGACGCATACGATGATCCGTTCCACGCCTATGCCGATGCGATCGACGAAGCGCACGCAGCCGGCGGGGTTGTTGTCCTGCCGCCGGAGTTCGCGCTCGCCACACTACCCGGCACCCCGGCATGGGCCGCGATCAAGGATGACATGCGCCTTACCCCAGATGGAATGTCGGCACGCGCGGCTGATGCATTCCATGGCGCGATTGGCGAGACGCTGGATAAGCTCAGCGAAGATGTGGCAAAGGGCAACAGCGACACCAAAGCAGCGCTGGAAAAGACCGATGCGCTGGTCCAGGGCCTGACCAACAAGATCATGAACGCGGGCGAGACGCCTTACACCGCGCGCCAGATTGCTACATTTGCGGTGCACCGCGCGCAGAAGCGCGCCGAGCGCATGGGTTCGGAACTGACCGGCAAGGAGTTCGACGCGCTCGATATCGTCGGCGTGCTGCCCCCGGCGCTGGCAGCGGCGCGCAAGGCCGATGCGACCGATCTTGTCATCCATGCGCTGCGCAAGGGCGGTACGGCGGCGATCGGTCAAGGGCCATCGCTGCTCCAGTGGATCGCAAAACGCGGCGGGGTCGAGGATCGCGGCGGGGACATCGCGGCGATGGGCGGCGACACATGGCACAAGGGCAAGGTCGGGCAGAAGAAGCTGCTCAAGGCCTTCGATGCGGCGCAAGGCAATATGCTTGGCGGCGCGACGACGGACAACTCGTTGGAACGCCTGTTCGATGCGGCGATCTCGGAAGGGTATTTCCCTGATCTTCTGGCCGCGCGCGAAAATGGCGAGAAACTGGACAACCGGACCATGCTCGACGCGATCGGGCGGGAACTGGCTGGCTCGCCAGTCCATGCGCGCGAGGCCGTGGTCGATCCGATGCGTGCCGCCGCCGATGAACTGGCGCAGATGCTCGGGCAGCGCGGTGTTGACGCGGCTGCGCTGAGCGATGACCAGTTGCGGGCCGAGATTGCGCGGATGGAGGATGAGGGCGCGCCGGGCGGATTTGAACAAGATAGCCCCCTGAACGACGGCCCGCGCGGTCGCATCATTTTTCCGCATGGTATCGGCCGCACCCGCATCGAACTGTTTCAAAGCCGCAACCTCTCAACCCTGCTCCATGAGTTCGGGCACCAGTGGCTCGAAGAACTGCGCTTCGATGCCGAATCCCCAGACGCGCCGGACCAGCTCAAGGCTGATTGGCAGACGGTGCAGGACTGGTTCGCCGCGAACGGCCACCCGGTCACGGATGGCGTGATCCCGACCGATGCGCATGAACTGTGGGCGCGCGGGACCGAGCGCTATCTGATGGAAGGCAATGCTCCGACCGGCGCTTTGAGCAAGCTGTTCGAGACGTTCCGTGGATGGATGATCTCTGTTTACAAAACGGTAGCCGCGCTCAAGGCGCCGATCTCGCCTGAGATTCGCGAGGTCATGGACCGTCTAATTGCGACCGATGACGAAATCCAGCAGGCGCGCGAAAGCCTTGCGATGACCCCGCTGTTCAAGGATGCCGCAACTGCTGGCATGGCCGGGCCAGAGTTCGCAGCCTATACCGAGCAAGTCGCCACAGCGCGCGGTGATGCGGCCGGCAAGCTGCTCGAAAAGACCATGAACGCGATCCGCCGCCGTGTGTCGAAGCAATGGAACGAGGAAAAACAGACGCTGGCTGGCGAAGTCGCGCAGGACATCGATGCAACCCCGCTCTATCGCGCGATCGCCGCGCTCAAGAGCGATCCGGTCAATCAGGAATGGATCGTTGATAACATGGGCGTCGATGCCCTGGCGCTGCTCCCGCGCCGTGTCCCGCCGATCTACAAGCCGGGCGGCGCGCATCCCGATTCGATTGCGGAACAGGCTGGCTATGGCTCGGGCCGCAACATGCTCGACAGCCTGATCGGGGCTGACCGCCAGCATCGCCAATTGCGCGAAGATGGCGATAAGCGGACCATGCGCCAGCGCGCCATCGATGCTGCCGTCGACACCGAGATGGTGCGTCGGCACGGTGATCCGTTCTCAGACGGCACGATCGAGCGTGAGGCGCAGGAAGCCGTGGCCAACGACATGCAGGGCGAGGTGATCGCCACCGAACTGCGGGTGCTGGCACGCGGATCGAGGAATCGGCCGACGCCCTATGCCATTGCCCGCCAGTGGGCGCGGGATAAGGTGCGGCGCGGGGTCTATGCCGTGGAAGCCACTGCGGCGGCGATCCAGCGCCATGCGCGGGCCGTGGCCAAGGCCGGGCGTGAAGCCGAGGAAGCGATGCTCAAGGGCGACAAGGACGCGGCATTCGCGGCCAAGCAGCGCCAGATGCTCAGCACCGCGCTGCTGGCGGAAAGCAAGGCGGCGCACGATGAGGTTGAAGCCGCCCGCAAGCGGCTCGACAAGGTGGCGCGGGCGGCGACGATGAAATCGGTCGATCAGGATTATCTCGAACAGGCGCACGCACTGCTCGAAGCGGTCGATCTGCGCGAACGGTCGCAGGCATCGATCAACCGGCAGGGCAAGTGGGCGGAATGGGCTGCTGCGCGCGAAGCCGAGGGCGTTGACGTGGTGGTGCCGCCATCGTTCGAGGCAATGCTGGGCAAGGATAACTGGAGCCGCCTGCCAGTGGAAACGCTGCTCGGGCTTGATGCTGCCGTCAAGCAGGTGATGCACCTTGGCCGGATGAAACAGACGCTGCTCGACAACAAGGAGCGGCGGGACTTCGATACGGTTGTTGGTGAGGCGGTTGGCGCTGCGGGGAATATCAGTGGTCCGCCGCCCAGGGGACTGGATGAGCCAAGCTGGTGGGATGCGGTCAAGTCGAACGTGATGGGCGCAGATGCCGCCCTGCTCAAGATGGAGACGGTGTTCGACTGGCTCGACGGCGGTAATCCGAACGGGGTGTTCAACCGGATCGTGTTCCGGCCGATCGCCGAGGCGCAGGCGCGCGAGCAGGACATGCTCAAGGACTACTATGCGCGGGTCAAGGCGCTGTTCGAAGCGGTGCCGACGAAGGTGGCCGCGCGCTGGAATGACAAAGCGGTGCTGCCCTTCACCGATCCGTTTACCAGCCGGCCGGCGCGCATGTCGCGGCACCAGATGGTGGCGATGGCGCTCAACATCGGCAACGAGGGCAATATGCAGCGCCTGGCGGACGGTTATGGCTGGAACGCACAGGCGATCGAGGACTACCTGACCGGCGAACTGAGCGCCGAGGAATGGCAGTTCGTGCAGGGCATCTGGGATACGGTCGATACGCTGTGGCCCGGCATCGAAGCGATGGAGCGGCGGGTCAATGGGGTGGCGCCGGAAAAGATAGAGCCGCGCGCATTCGAGACGCCGCACAGGCTGATGCGCGGCGGGTACTATCCGGCGATTTACGATTCAACGCTGAGTTATGCGGCTGACAAGCGCACCGCAGCACCAGAGGGCGTGCTCTATGAAGCCGGTTCGATCCGCGCCACCACGCGGGCATCTTCAACCAAGGCGCGCGCCGATGAAGTCTCGGAACCGATCCTGCTCGATCTTGGCGTCATCAACCGCCACATGGGCGAAGTCATCCACGATATCACGCACCGCGAAGCTGTGATGCAGGCGTGGAAATTCCTTTCGAATGAGCGGGTGATGGGCGCGGTCGACCAGGCTTTAGGGCAGGATATCCGCAAGGGGATGCGTCCGTGGGTCAAGTTCGTCGCGAATTCATGGGCGATGGAACGCGCGGGCAATGAGGGCGTCGGCAAGTGGATCGGCAAATTGCGCGCCAATGCCACGGCTGTCGGGCTAGGCTTGCGGGCAACGACGATGGTGACGCAGCTTGCGGGCTATGCCAACTCGATCGAAGTGGTGGGCGAGGCTGCGATGGCCAAGGCGATGACGCAGTTCGCCGCAAGTCCGATCGAAACCACACGGTTCGTGATGGAGCGCTCGGACGAGGTTCGCCACCGGATGGATACGCTCGACCGCGATCTGCGCACCGAGATCGCGCGCATCGCCGCGAGCAACCCGGCCAGCGCAGCGATTGCCAAGGCGAACGATGCCAAGGTGTTCATGTTCCACGGCATCGGGCTGATGGACCGCGCCGTCTCGGTCCCGACGTGGATCGCGGCCTATAACAAGGCACTGGTGGCCGGGATGGATGAGGTGGATGCCGCCTATGCCGGTGACAAGGCAGTGCGCCAGTCGCAGGGCGCGGGCGGGCCGAAAGACCTGGCGGCGATCCAGCGCGGCACGGGCACGGTGGGTGAAGCGCTTAAGCTGTTCACGATGTTCTATTCGTACTTCTCGGCGGCGTACCAGCGGGAGCGGACGCTCGTGCGCGATGCGCGGGGATTGGACAGTCGCCGCCCGCGCAATGTGCCGAGGCTGGCCGCGCGCGCGTTCTGGCTGATGATCGCGCCGCCGTTGCTGGTCGAATTGCTCAAGATGCCCCTCGGCGCCGGCGGGCCGGATGACGATGAATGGTGGGCGCAGTGGGTGATGCGCAAACTGCTCGCCAACGCGCTCGGGCCGATCCCGTTCGCGCGCGATGTGTTCGAGCCGATGTGGAACAGTGCGATCAAGGGACATTTCTACAACCCGGCGATCTCTCCGATCCAGCGCGCTTATGACAGCCTGACCAACACGGCGGGCGATCTCGGATCGATGGCGCGCGGCGACGATACCAAGGCGGCGACCCGGCATATTCTGGAAACGGCGGGCTATGCGACCGGGCTGGTTCCAGGGCAACTTGCGGCTGCAACACAATTCCTGGTCGATGTTGGCCAAGGTGATGCCGATCCGCAGAGCGCTTCCGATTGGCTCGAAGGATTGTCGAGCGGCAAGATCAAGAAATAACCGCGCCACCATTTAAACATCCTCAGAGAGGTTCTATCCATGCCATCCACTATCACTGACCGTCTCTATGGACTCTCGACCAGCGTGGCAGTTAAAGCGCCATGCCGGGTCGCGACGACAGCCAATATCGCGCTCGCCGGGTTGCAAACCATCGACGGGGTCACCGTCGTGGATGGCGACCGCGTGCTGGTCAAGGCACAGACCACGACCACCGAGAACGGCATCTATGTCGCGCACTCCAGCGACTGGGTCCGGTCTGCGGACTTTGATGGGTCGCTGGACGCGGTCGGAGGAACGACGGTCATCATCAATCAAGGCTCCGCTAATTCGGGGAGTTACTGGCATGTCGATGGGGACGGCCTGAGAACGGTCGGCACCGATGCATTCACCTTTTCTAGAGTTCTCACCACCGAGGTTGCATCAACGGCGGACTCCGTTTCAGTTGCGGCATTCGGCGCGACCGGCGTTCCCGGCCACAACGACCAACCCGCGATCCAGGCGGCAGTTGACTATGCCGCCGCCAACGGCGTCCCAGAGGTCCGGCTCATGGCCACACATGAGAGCTGGCAACCGGCCTTCCCTGGCGGAACCCCAAACAACCTTGCGGGCAGCCATATCCTGATCCAAGGCAATGTGGCGCTGGTCGGCGCGCCGGGCGGCACGCGGATCACGCTCAAGGGTCAGGGCGGCGTCACCCGGACCAAGACCGACGGCATCGGCACGTGGTACAGCGGCTGGCTGGCCTACTACGGCGCGGCGGTGACCCAGAGCGTGCTGCGCGATATCACCGTAGACGGCGCAGTAACCTTCACCAACGTGCGATCGAACGCGGAAAGCAATATTTACGATAAGGGCATCCTGATCAACGACAGCCCTGCGCCGAACATGGTCAAGATCGACCACCGCAACGTCACGCTGAGCAGCTTCGCCGGGGAAATCTGGTACATGGGCGGGAGCTATTCGACCTGCGAGGTTTATGTCGAGAACCTGACCCTGTTCCATTCGCCGCAGTCTGCGTGGAACTGCGCAGCGCTGGCCAAGGTGGTCGCGGTCAACGTCCAAGCCTATGACACTTATCAGCCCGCTGAAACCATCTCGGGCAAGGGTCACACCTATGTCGGCGGCTACTTCGCGGACGGCTACGCCTCGGCCTTCATCACGACCGAGAGTTTCGCCGGGGGCTACTACTACGCCTATCCGAACTTCACCGAGACGGTGCCGGCGTGGACCACGTTCCTCGATACTCGGTTCGAGCGGATCAGCGATTGCTCGTTCTCGTCGCGGACGCGCGGGCGGATCATCACCGTCGATTGCACCCCCGGCCTTGTCAACGCCGGCAAGCTGACCGATGTCGAACTGGAAATCCAGGCGTGGGTTAACGCCACGACCAACAGCCCGGTGTTCAACCTCACCGGGATTACCGACCTCGTCACGCAGGTGGCAAACTGCCCGGTTCCGACCTACTACCAGAAGCAACAGAATATCGCGATCACGCTTGATCTGCGCCGGACCACGGCGGCCAAGGCAGCGGCCTACACCTGGTCGAGCGCAATCCGCTATCGCACCGGGCTGCACGACCAGAACTCCTGCCACTTCACGGTGAAGGGTGACCCGCAGGCGTTCGGAGGTAACGGAGTGGCCGAGATTTTCGGCACCATCGCCGCGAGCTCGACCGTTCCGCTGATCCAGTGGGAGGACAACCTCGGTTCGACCAATGCGCCGAACGTCAACATGAGCGCGGACTTTTCCGCCGATATCCAGTTGTCGAAACTGCGGATGAGCCCGCAGGCAACGGGAACCTTCGTCTTCACCCTGACCAACACCAACAGCCTCGTTTTCGTGGACGGGCATATCGTCCGGTTCACCAACGACGCCTCGCCTGGTGTGGGGTCAACCCGCAAGATCAAGATGCCCGCGACGGGTTACGGCTACGTCCTGCCGCAAGCGCGCATCCTCTACCAGGGCGGCGATTATGTCGAACTGCGCTGGGACGCGGCTGCATCTCTGTGGGTCGAGCATCGCTACGTCAC
>ERZ1292644.928-Hain-H14-01um-R2-928-length-16565-cov-6_pt1 | contig 16565 bp, 30 predicted proteins | sample MGYA00564402_ERZ1292644 | MGnify/ENA primary metagenome ERZ1292644 (study PRJEB36523, sample SAMEA6512644) | groundwater metagenome | collected 2019-01-09 | study: AquaDiva: Metagenomics assemblies of 32 groundwater samples
GCATAGATACTTATATAAACCGTGTTCAGAGGCTGTTTTTAAGGCGAAGGCAGGCTATAAATGTGTGGTTAAGTGGTTTGCTACCTAATGCTGAAATTTGGCTTGTATGCAAGTGTCCTAATGCCAAAGTAAGTCGAGAGCAGATAGATAAATTAGGTTTTTTTGTTTGCCATGGTGTGGTAGTGGCTAAGTATTTGTATGGGATGGGATACGATATCGAATGTGATAATGACAGGAGCAATAACCAATGGGATCCGAAAAATCATTCCTAGAAATCTTTGGCTATAATCCAAATGGGACGTCTAAGAATAAGCCATATCTTAATTTAGAAGATTTAGACAGAGCTATAGAAATAGTAAGAGAAAACGATATGGACATTATACGATTGTGGCCTTTCTTTGCGGAAGATATCAGATTTTTAAGCAATTGGAGGAGATAATTTGTACCGCATAGCATTAGATAAATTAATTGCTGAAAGATTCTTTGGTTTGTGTTTACATAAGAATACCGAGCTTGTTTATAGCATTGGTAGGCTTGATAAAATAGTGTGTATAGATTGCCATTTAGAAGTTTCACAATCTGTGGCAATAATGGCAGGATGGGGAAATGCCTTGCCATATAGCACAGATATGAATTATGCATGGCAAGTTTTTGATAAATTAAGAGATTCTGGAAAGTATTGCTGTTTAGATCTTTCTTCAGACTATAATTATATATATGATTTTGATTTAAAATTATCGGAGCTAGAAGGCAATTTAAATCATAAAACTACTGTGCATACAAATGGTAGAGATCCTGCTGTGTTAATATGCATTATTGCTTTAATGTCTATTGGCATGGAAAAAGAAGAAATTTATAATTTAATAGGAGAATAGAAATGGAGTATAGATTATTGCTGCATCCTAGGCAGAGAGTAAGAACACGGGAAATGACCATATCAAGTTATTATGCTTGGGGATTTGGGATAAGATGCGATGCATATTCGAAAGATTATGGAGTTTGTTTTCCAAAACAATTAATAAATATTTTTGGTCTTCCTCAAAAAGCCGATATATGGCCAAGTATAATCATATGGTACTATGATAGCGACATAAGTGTGCCAAGCGTAGCTTCTGTTATTGCATTAGATAAAGAGAATGATTTTACATATCGTTTTGAATTAGGAGAATAGCGATGGCAAAGAAAAAAGAAATCACAGAGCAAAAATTTAACGAGAGCATAAACGCCATAAAGAGCGATGAAGATGGTTATGATGATGCAACATCATATCCTCATGAATGGATGCATGAGGGTGCTCCTGACGATATTCCAGAAATTCCTATAATGAAAGATGAATGTGGTAACTGTAACTGCTCTGATTTAAGGAAACAGGTTGCTGATTTGCAAGAGGCTGTTAAATTTCTAGTTGAGCAGCTTGGTGAGTCTCGATTAATAGGATCGCATAATGTCCATCATGATTGGCCCAGTTTACTTACTGGATGGCAGAGACAAGATTTATTGGAGAAATTAGGATATTTTGGCTAGGATATATATAGATAGTTATTGTTATGGAAATCCAGGCCCAGGTGCATGGGCATATCGTATTTTCTATTCAGAAGAAATAAAGCCAGTAACATCCTTTGGCAAGGAGTATTATACCACTAATAATCGTGCTGAGCTAATGGCTTTGGTGAATGCCCTAAAAGTAGTGCAATCTCCTGATCCGATAACGGTTTTTACAGGGAATACATATATCATAAAACTGGTAGAGAAAAATAATTGGGTTAAGATTCGCAAAAACCTAGATTTAATAGACGAGCTCAAAGATCTCTTATCTAGAAAAAGTGTATCGTTCCAATTAGTTGATATAGAAACTGATGATATTTTGTATGCTGCAAAGATGCTAGCAAAAAAGGTTGCAGATGGCGCATAGATGGAAAGTAGTACCGTTAAGCCAAAACCAATTGTTGGATATTAGGCCAAACGATGTGCTTAATAATGGACACTTTAGAAAATGCTCTACATATCGCGGAGGAGGCGGATATGATCAGTTTCCTATAATTGCCGAAAGAAGAATGGGGAAGAAATATAGTGAGCAATTTATTGTTCAATTATTTGGTTGTAATTTAGATTGTCCATATTGCTATGTTACCAGGGCAGGCGTTTGGGGAAATTATGTTGAATATACCACCAATCAATTAATAGATGCTTTTATTAGCTCTGGGCAGCAAACATTTCACCTAATGGGTGGTGCTCCAGCTTTGTATTTACAGTATTGGGACGAAATGATTCGGCAGTTGCTAGCCAAATGCCCAGAAGCTATTTTCCATAGCGATTTAATGCTAACGGAAAAATTATACAAAATGAAATGGATTGAATCTTTGCAATGGCCCAATGTTTTGTGTGCTGTAAATATTAAGGGATTAACCAAAGAAGAATATATGGCAAATACTAGAAAAGATATGCGTATGAATTTATTTTGGACAAATTTAAAATTATTATGCAGCAATAACATTAATTTCTATCTAACATTTACTAATATAAGCGATGCGAATTATATAGATTTTTGGAGAATTTGCAAAGAGCAATTTGGGGGGTAAGGTTTGTATTAAACATCTTACAGATTCTTTTAGAATAAATTTAATAGATTATAACGCTATTAAATTTACTGATTCAGTCCCATGGGGCAAGGGATAGCATAGCAATTAGCAATCTTGCATAGCAAAAACGGATGGGAGAAAATATGAATACTGAAACTGGTGCCAAAAATCTATACGCATTCATATGCAATCTGGATAATAACCAAATGAAAGGAGCTTTCCTTGCGGTGGCAAGTACAAAAGATGAAGCAGCTTTGTCTTTATACGATTATTTGAAAGAGCAGCTTGATGCCTATGCATATTTTTGGCTGGACGCAATATCAGACATCCGAGAATTTCCATTAGAAGCTATACTTTTCTTTGATGGCAATTTAACCAATGTACACGAAATGTTAGAGTCTGTGCGTGCTTAGCCAACAATTTGAAGAATCTCTAAAATTATTAGAGCATAAGAAAGCTCTGATTGCCAAAGAGTCAATTAGCAATCGCTCTAAATACCAAGCAGTGCAAGAAGAACTAGAGCTATTACAAAAAGTTCGTGTTGCTATGGAAAGCATTGAGTCGTCTATCAGAGGCTCTTTCACCAAGCAAATTTCCGATTTGATTTCTTATGGCCTCTCTTTAGTTTTTGAAAAATCTTTAGAGTTCAAAATAACATATTCCACCAGAGCAAATGCTCCAGTGGTAGATTTCTCTTTAAAACATGAGCATGGCGAGACGGATATACTATCTGGAGAGGGCGGAGGATATGTTAATGTTATATCTTTTTTACTACGCCTCATTCTTTTAGTTTATTCTAGACCAGTATTAAGAAAGGTGATTTTTTTAGATGAAAGCTTTTCTATGGTGTCTGCTAATTATCTTCCAAATGTTGCCAATCTATTAAAAGAATTGTCGGCAAAATTAAATATATCTTTTGTCTTTATTTCCCATGAATCCTCTTTCCTAGATATTGCAGACCATATTTACCATGTAGAAAATAAGGATGATGTAAGCCAATTAGTTTTAAGGCGCAATAAGAAGAATTTTGTGGAGGAGTAATATGTACTTTTATAGTATAGGCTATGGATCGTACGAAGATAGTAGTTTTATAGAATATGTCTTTTCAGACAAGCTGACTGATGAAGAATTGGAAAGATATGTGCATAAAGCAGTAATTGCTGCGTTAGAAAAAGTTATAGCTATGGCAGACACAGATGATTATCTTTATTACGATTCTTCTGGCCCAACTTTCAGAACAATACAAGATCTGGTGCATGAAGAATTATTAAATCTTGGATTCAACAAGCTTGAATATGATGCCGAATGGGGATGTTTTGGATGGGCATCTATTATCGATAAAGATGATTGGTCAAATGATAGAGACGATAAATTGAATCGGCTGTCTGATGCCATACCTCAAAATTTGAAAGATGCAATAATCCAAAATACAAGGAGTATTTCTGAATGAGAGTAGCATTCACGAATCCATCAGATTTAGAAGTTTACGATCTAGGATATCTCATATCTAGTGGTGGAATTTTTTCGGCAATATGGGATTTCTTGAAAATATATTGCTATAAAGAGCCTAAGTGGTTTGTTCAGAGAGGCTGGAGAGGTTATGCTGATTGCGATTGGTGGCATATTGCAGATTATAATTCCAAAGTAATGATAGAGCTTCTTAAATATTACAAACAGCATAGACACGGCTCCCCTTGTTTAACATATGAAAATGATGAAGATGGCCAAGACTTCCATTGCTCTGTTTGTAAAACTAAGCATGCTAACTGTGAATGTACCCACAGAATATGGGATGCATATCTCGATAAAATGATTCTCTCTTTTCAGCTTTGTGATGAAGATAATGATGATTTTGAGTGGCAAAGAGAAAAAGGGGAAACTATGGACGAATATACACAAAGAGAAAAAGAAAGAGAGAAGCAAATAGAAGAAGGATTAACTCTTATGGCAAAATATTACAGGCATTTATGGGACTAGAATATGATTGCTGGTGTGGTATTAAGCATACTGGAACGTATGCTCAGGAAGATTGGCGGCATCATAACTGTTTGCACGAGGATGAATTGGTGGGAATCTTTTCTTACGATTCCAATTCTGTCCAAAAAGTTATGCAAGCATTGTGTGGGATCTGTGGTCGGTCTTTTGTTGTAGATATCTCTGGTGATATAATGCAGTTGGATGCCAAGGCAGAATAATGGCCGATTTAATAGGTTATTTAGGGGCAATAATAATAGTTATATCGTATGCTATAAAAGCAGCACACCATCTATCAGAATATAAATATTGTTTTTGGAATGTTTTTGGTGGTATATTTGTGTCTATTGCCGCTTTATACCATTCGTCTCCTCCAAATGTTTTTACCAGCTTATTTTGGGCAATCATCTCTGCATATATCGTTATAAAATATAGGACGCAAAATAAGGAATTATAATGGAAGAATACAACTATCAAGGCGACAGAGCTTTAGATTATAAAATTGCTACAGAACTGATGGGATGGAATCCTAAAGACAACACAAAGTATTTTTGGTTTAAAACGACAAATACTGATTTTTCTGAACTAGCAGAGATAGTTTGGGGCTCTGTTGGAGGATACTCAGGCCCAGAATTTACCAATTCTATAGAAGCTGCTTGGATGGCTTTGGATAAAGTTAGGACAATACAATATGGCCCAGATGATATAGAGCTAGAAATACAAATAGAAATAGCTTGTGGTTGGATTACAGTTGATATTAATGGAGTAGAGAACGATAGCCAATATGGTGGTATTAATGTAATAAACAGATGGTCTGCCCACCACAGAAATGTTCCTATGGCGATTAGTTTGGCAATCGAAAAGTATTTGGACAGTAAGGATAAATAAATGATATATGTATTGAAGGAATCTTGGATGAATGGCACAGTAACTATGAGCACAATAGTTACTGGAATCGAAGCGAATAATTTTACAGAAGCAATAAATATAATCAAAAAGCTCTTTGCTAAGCATTCCCCCGACCTAAAGTTTGATTATTGGCAAGACGATGATAAAAGATTGTCATATAATTTAGGACAGCTACTTGGCTCGATGGATGATAAGGGATTAAAAATAATGGGAATAAAAGATGTGGAATAATAGGCTATTAAGTTCCAAACAATTTACTCCAGAATTACTTAATTCTTTTTTTAATCTGGCTGATGCTATACAAGTCGATAAAAATTTAGTATTTGGCAATGCTAATGGAAAAATTCTATGTACTTGGTTTAATCAGCCCTCTACTAGAACTAAATTATCTTTCCAAACTGCTATGCTGAGATTGGGCGGGCAGTATATTGATTTCCAAGAGGATTTGTCATCTATTGCCAAAGGAGAATCAATAGAAGATACTGCTAGAATGCTTAATAATTATTGTGATATTTTAGTAGTTCGACATTCTGACGAAAATATTTTTAATAAAATCTTGCCATATTTAGAAATTCCAGTAATTAATGCAGGGAATGGCAATGATGAGCATCCTACACAAGCATTAATTGATTTATATACTATTTGGAAGCATTTTGGATATTATGAGCCACTTACATACTTGGTGTGTGGAAATAGTAGTAGAACAATACGCTCATTGTGTTTTTCTTTGTGCGATAAAAATAGCAAAGTTATTTTCGTTGTTAATGAAGGAGAATATTTAGACGATGATATAGAAAATGACTTATACAAACAAGGAGTTTATTATCAAACCGTAAATGATCTTCGGCATTATAGCAATATCGATGTTATATATGCTAATAGAGATCAGGGCACAGCAGAAGATAATATAATTTATCCTTCTTACTTGGACCATTCTTCATATACTTCAGAGAATGCTATATTGTTGCATCCATTGCCAAGAGTATATGAAATACATCCAAGTGTTGATGTCCATCCTAAAGCTAAATATTTCTTACAAGCTTCTTATGCGGTGCCAGTTCGGATGGCTATTTTGGGAATGATGCTAGGATTATAAAGGAAGCGATATGAAAGGATACTATTATAAACAAAGCTATAGAGCAGCATATTAGTTTCTACGATATCATAGATAAAGTTGAATGGAGCAATGATGAAAAAAAAATTAAGAAAGTGGCCACTACGATAGAGCAGCTAGAAGATATTGTTTGCGATATGTGTGGCGCATCATGTGGTGCAATAGAATGGGGAGGTGGTATTAGAGATTTTGAGGCTGCATATTTTTGGGCAAGTTGGGGATATGGTAGTTCGCATGATGGAGAAATATGGGATTCCGATTTGTGTATGAATTGTGCTTATCAAGTGAAAGAATTCATAGAAGCAAAAGGTGGTAGAGTTTTAATAACGGAGCAATAATATGGATTTTGTCAACGACGAGCAAGCTTTGGCAACGTTATCTGAAGAAATACAGATATTACAATCTAATTTAGTCCAAGTTAGGCAAAAATGGGACGATGTACTTACAGCTGCATTATCGCAAAATACTTCTGATTTTTCTCTAGATAAGGAAACTGTGAGTATGCATCTTAATTTAGCATATTTGGATGCTGTTGCTGATTGGATTAGAAGATTTATCGAGAGACAGAATAATAATCGCATCGATGGCATTAATGATCTTTTTCGATATATTGGGATGTGCTATGTAATATTCAATCCTTCGGCTGAAAATAATTGCTTTTCGGTAACTTTCCAGGGGCAGGTAGTATGTGGCAATACCTTATTAGAAGCAATGCAAAATGCTAAATTAGATATGCAGCAAAGACTTAATTTAGTTGAAGCAGAGCCTGCAGAAGAAATTAAGCCAAAGCGTGAGCGAAGAAAGCCAAAGTGAAGATATTGTTTGTTAACGACCCACATTTTGCCGAGGCTGGAAAACACCCCTCGTCTAGAAAGTCTACGTATCTAGATGAAATATCTGCTAAGATATTAGAGTGTAAAGAGATCGCTAAAGACTGTGATTTAACTATTTTCACAGGCGATATATTCCATCATCCCAGAGCCAATGCTGTATCGCACTTTTTAGTCAGCCATATAACAAATCTACTTAAAGATTGGCCGACAAAAATATATGCCGTTCCTGGCAACCATGATTTGTCAGAATCTGGTTTTTCTGGAATAGCCAGACAGCCTATATATGTATTGTCTGAATCAGGTATAATTAATTTATTCCACCAACAGGGATTATGGCTAGATGATAACACATACTCCATGTTTTATGGTTGGGATAATAATGATTTGGGCAAATACAAAGTAAAGAGACCATATGGCTGTAAGAATTTTGTTCTAGTGTGCCATGATATGTTATGCCCAGATAAGAGCTATCCTTTCGAATATTTGCCATACAGCGAAATTTCCAGTATAACAGATTATGATTATATTTTTTATGGGCATGTTCATTGGGATTCTGGCGCACAAAAAATAAACAATACCATCTTTGTTAATTCAGGCTCTTTGTCTAGGGTGGCAAGAAATGAAGATAATATTAATAGGATTCCTCGTGTTTCTATTGCTTATTTTGATGATGCTTTTTCTGATATATCTTTCTTAACTCTCAAATCAGCCAAACTACCAGGAGAAATATTTGTTGCTCCGAAAGAGACACTATCTGCTACAGGAGCACAGTTTTCTGATTTTGTTACACAAATAGGCTCTGCTGCTGGTGTGGAAATAATTGATCTTGAAGATTATATTGTCAATTTGCCAATAGAAGAAAAAATAAAAGAAAAGATTTGGCATTATATACAATGAGAGCGATAATATTTAATTTGCAGCCTCATTATAGATATGATAATATACAAGTAGTACATCTGGCTGGTAATGGTAAAACTAGATGTGGCAGGATTCTGAAAAATTATACAGAATCTGATTCAGAGAATATTAGCTGCAAAGTATGTCAAAGATTTGTGGATGGCGATCATGATAGAATTGTAAATAGGTTATTTACTAAGTATGAATAGAATATTGTTTAAAGCGGGTAGATATTATTGTCTGCGGTGCCAACAGAGCTATTGGAGTCCTAGACAAGCAATGACTTGCAAACATGCTAAGCCACTGCCTATGAAAAATGAAGATGAAGGTGAGGAGGAAGAGGATGATGAGGAAGAGATCTAATGTATGAATTTATTTGTGCCTTGCCTGAGATGTTACCACCTTTGGGTGCTGTTGCTACTTTCTTTATTATGTTTTTCTTGCAATGTATATTAAAGCGCAGATGGATACAAATAGCTGCCAGCGAACAAGAAATGGCTATTGGTATAGGAATTGTGGTATTTTCTTTTATAGTTTTTGCCATCATAGGCTTGGCTATTGGCAAAACTATGAGTTGTTTTTGATGCCAATAGTTTTTGATTTGTTAGACAATAGAACAATAAAATGCTCGTTTCCCTTTTCCAAGGAGACGATCGCTGCTATTAAGCAAAACACGATAGGTTATCGTTGGAGCAAATCTGACAAATATTGGTCAATGCCCATAGATAACTTTTATACCATACAGAAAAAATTCCCAAATGCAATAATTACAGATGTTTTGCAGGAAAGGGTTTTATCTTATGGGAAGCGTAATGCATTAAAACCCATTTCTGAGATTTCTCTAAAATTATTTCCCAGAGAATATCAAAAAAATGGAGCTATATTTCTAGCCTCTACAGGCAGAGCATTATTAGCAGACGATGTCGGAGCAGGAAAATCTATACAATTCATTATAGCATCTATGCTGTTGCCTGATATTAGGAAAGTGCTGATACTCTGTCCAGCTACTTTAAAATATAATTGGAAAGCAGAGATAGAAAAATGGGTTGATACAACAATTACAATTGTGCATGACGACAAATTAGGAAGAAAGGCTTTATGGGATAATGATTCGTTCTATACTATTGCTAATTATGATTTGTTATTAGCCGATACCAAAGATATCTTGAAGCAAAAATATGATTTGGTATGCTGCGATGAAGCTTCTTACTTAAAATCATATTCTGCCAAGCGCACTAAAATTGCTGCTAAATTAGATAGCAAATATTTATTCCTTCTAACAGCTTCTCCAATGGAGAACAATTATTTAGAATTGCATTCTTTATTGTCTTTAATTAATCCATTGGTAGCTGGTAGCAAAGAAAGATTCGTAAAAGAACATTGCCGTATTGGAATTTTCAGAAATATTGTTGGATATAAAAATATTAATTCCTTTATGTCCAAAGTAGAGAATCTATATCTAAAAAGAATTAAGGCAGATGTATTAAAAGAGCTTCCGCCGATATTATTTTATGATAAGTATCTAGATATGCCAATGATACAATGGAGAGAATATGTTAAGAAAAGAAAAGAATTCGAAATATGGCTTGAAGAAGAGGAAAATCCTACTATAACGAATGTGCTTGTACAGCTATTAAGACTTCGCCAGGTTTGTGATCATCCATTATTACTAGGAATAGATGCTCCATCGGTAAAAATGGATATGCTTGAAGACGATATGGAGAAACATGGGCAGAAAACTATTGTCTTCACCTTTTTTACAGGGATGGCAGATATAATAGTTAATGATCCTAGATTTGCCAAGTATAATCCACAAATGATTGCTGGTAAAACCAAAATATCGGAAAGAGTAGAGATTATTAATTTGTTTAATAGAAGTCCAGATATGAAAATGTTGGTAATGACAGATGCTGGTGCTAGAGGATTAAATATTCAAGGAGCGTCTCTTATTATTCATTTTGATAGCCCATGGAATCCAGAGCTAAAGAAACAAAAAGATGGCAGAGCGCATAGATTTGGACAAGACCAAGTTGTAACATCAATCAGTTATTATGCAAATGATTCTGCTGATATAAAGATTAGGAATATATTACAAAAGAAAAGGAATATGTCAGAAGTAATTAGAACAGTACCATTAATGGAATTAGTATAACAAGGAGGATTTTGGGATTAGTATAAAATGCTGTGTGAATAAGATTTTAGCCCAGAGGTTACATAAGCCGTGGGTATGGGCTCAAAAATATTATAGCTTCTTACAAGCTGGATGTTTTAGACATTCTGAGATCCTATGTCTGAAAGCACAGAAGCAGAGCCAATATAGGCATATAGATAAGCGTATACTCCAGATAGGCAAGATAGAAAAAAGGCTGTATAGAATTGTTAGTTGTTGGACAATTCTATTTCGCTTGCAAACCGTCCTGTGCTGTGGTATGAAAGAACATTCCAATGTTCGGCTGATAATGAAAAAAGCAGACCTGGGCAGCCTCTGACTAGCTACAACAAAGCGAAATCTCTACTTATATTAGTAGAGAATAAGTCAGGATACACATGTAGTATATATACCACACATTCACCGCCTGATTATTGGTAAAAATGTACTCTAGTCAGGAAACGGAGCCAGAACCGTAAAGATATTATATCTGAGTAGGAAACCTTTGTAAGAAAGGAATCTCTCAAACTGGCTATGCTCTGCAAAAACTACATAGGTTGACGCTTATCTTGCTCTTATGGGATAATATTTCTCTAATATTTCTTTCTATTGCGAATGCAAAGATAAAAAATCGTAGAGAAATCCCGTAAGGGGTTAGCCTTATATTTTCTTTTTTAGAAACTAATGATTAATATGCTTTATTTTCTAGATTATAAGAATAATAATTATGCTGTATATAAATAAAAACAACATAACGGGCTATTATTGCTTTACAAAGATATTTTACAATACTGGGACAAAAAATTTATAAAAAAGCATGGGAAAGAATCTTTATTCCTTTCTCCTCAAGACAAGCTTTCATTGCAGAAGGGAATAAAGAAATATGGCATATATCACTTTTACAACTGCATCAATTATTATTTTCGTAATTATGATGATCCAATTTCTTTAGGACAATTAGCGAAACGTACAGATCTTTTAGAGAATACATTTCTTGATCCAAAGATAGCAAAGCCTTTATGGCTTATGGACAATGGGGAAATGTTAGAAATGGTTAAGATGGTAGATTTATATTTTGATGTTAAAGAGATCGAACCATTATTTGCAGAGGACATAGCGAGGATATTAAATGAAGAAGCATCTTTATATGTTGTATAGAAATTGGAGATCCGTTTTATTTATGTTATTAATGCTTTCCTACTTAATAATCAATACAATTTATGCTATTACCAGATATCGCTGAAAGACAAGTTCTCTCCTCTATAGAAACATATAAAGATTATCGTTCTTGTATAGAGCGAAATCTTAGATCTGATTGCTTCTCCGTACACAAAGAAGCATGGAATTTTATTTCTGATTATTCAGAGAGATATAAGCAGCCTCCTCCAAGAAATTTAGTTAATGCCAAATTTTCTGATTTTGAATTTATAACTCCATTGCCAATATCGGCTTGTATTGATGATTTATTGGAAATCTTTTGCCAGTCTCGTGTTTATAAATGGCTTAACCAAGACAATAACATAAAATTATTGCAGCATAATCCTAGAACTTTTGTTGATAATGCATTAAAGGAATTTGCTGACATATCTAGAGAACAAGCAAAGCATTCGTATATCATTTATGATTATAATGCAATGCAGATGCTTGAAGAATATTATGCAACTGTTGAAAGGCGACAAAAAAGTGGAATGTTGGGGATTCCCACAGGATTGCCAACATTAGATAACCATATATTTGGATGGCAGCCTGGGCAACTAATTGCCATAGTGGCTAGGTTAGAAATCGGGAAATCCTGGACATTAACATATTTTGCAATGCATGCTTATTTGGACGGGAAGAAAATATTGTTCTTGTCTCCAGAGATGCCAGGCAGGGAAGCTAAATTTAGATTTCTAACAATGCATGCATATGCAACAAAAGGCTATTCGATAAGGAATTCATTGTTGGTATCTGGGGCTACTATCGATGTAGAACAATTTAAGGATTATTTGCGATCAGTAGAAGATGAACAAAGGCTAATTATTCATACACCAGGAGAAGGGACTGTCTTTAATTTGGCATATATCGACGATGCTGTGGAAAGATGGAGGCCAGATATACTTATTGTTGATGGTCTTCCTCTTATTGCCACAGAAGGCAATACCAGAAGCGGAAAAGATTGGAGAGAATTTCTTGATGCTTCGTATGGCCTTAAAAATATAGCAATGTCTAGGGATATAGTTGTTATAACTTCTTCCCAAGCCAATAGGGAAGCATCAGACGAAGCAACACACCCCTCAATTACACAGATATCTTACGGAGACTCTTTGGCCCAAGCTTGTGATTTAGTTTTTTCCTTGGCCAAGCCCAGACCAGAGGCGATAAGAAATACACATCGAGTATTAAAAATGCAGAAATCCAGAGGAGTTAGGCATTTGGAGTCAACAATATATATTCAGTTTGACGTTGATAATGGGATAATTGGAGAAACACAGTACAATGGCTAAAGAAAAAATTCATGATGAATTAATAGATGCTATAGAAGAAGCAACTGGAATTAAACTAATTAAAGGCAATGATCCTAATTTAATAATTCAAAGAGTACCATTAGATATTCCTATTTTCGATAATTTGATTGGTGGTGGCTTCCCAAAAGGAAGGATGATATTAATTGCAGGAGAATATAGTAGTTGCAAAACTTTCCTATGCCAGATATTAATTAAAAAAGTATTATCAGATGGCGGCAAAGTAGTTTATGTAGATGCTGAAAAAACTTATGACCCAGAATGGTTTGCTAAAACTGGTATCGATATTAATCAGCTTTATATAGCTTCTCCAGATACTGGAGAAGAGACAATAGATGTAGTTGTTAAATTATTGGAAGAGGGTGTTGATTTAATAGTTATTGATAGCCTTGCTGCGATGATTCCATCTTTTGAGCAGGAGGAATCAGCAGAAAAAAATACTATGGCATTGCAAGCTAGGTTAATCAATAAAGCTGTTCGAAAATTCAAAACAGCCAATAAGAAAAATTCTATATTGGTTATGATAAATCAGTTAAGAGATTCTATTGGCGGATATGGTATGGGCGAATTTATTCCTGGGGGCAGAGGCCAAGAATTCTATAGCAGTATTGTCTTAAAACTTAGGCGTGGATCTAAGATAGAAGACAAGGATGCTGGCAAATCTAAAATAGTAGGATACATGGTTCGCTGCATGCAGCAGAAGAACAAAGTGGGTGGATTGCCATTCCAATCTGTTGAGATTCCATTCTCATTTGATGGATATATTGATACTATTGCTGGACTTGTTACTTTAGCAGAAGAATATAAGATAATAGTTAGAGGAGGGCCATATTATTCGCTGTTTGGGGAAAAATATCGTGGAATGAATGGCTTAAAGCTAGCCTTACAAAATAATCCAGTGTTAATGGAAAAATTGAAGGAAATGGTAAGTAATGGCAATTTTATCGAAAGCTCATCAGAAGATATCCCAGAAATTAGCACGACTGGGGTTTCTAGTAGCTGATGAGATGGCATTCCCCCCATATACTGTTGATGTGTATATAGATTTTTATCATGTGGCAGTAGAGTGCGATAACCATTGGACTCATCTAATCAAATCTGGCAAAATTAAGGATGCCGAGAGAAGACAATTTCTTCTAGACACATATGGATTGCCAGTTTTAAGCTTGCGAGATGTTAGTAGACTGACTACAAAGAAAATAACGGATTTTATATCCGAATGGTCTGGGGATGTAGATGATCGTAGGCAAAAATATATTGAGGCTTATTGCAGATTGGAATGAAAACTAGAGATAAAATCAATAATTTAGAATATGAAAATATGGTTGACGAAAAGAGTTTTACTGGGTATTTCTCGCCTAGCGATGCTGATATGTGCGATCTGGCATTATATTATAAAATGCTTAAAATACCAGGCAAATCTATTATTAGTTTGTCTGCCAAGAGAAAAATGGACAGAGGTAGAGATTCTGAATATCGTTTTCTGACATATCTAGAGCAAACAAAAGATTTGGTGGCAAAACAAGTGGATCTATACTTGGATTCTCCTCCAGGCCATGGCAAGATGGATGCTTTAATTTTGGAAGATAACGAAGTAAAAATCATTGAGCACACCACCAAAGATTATTTTGTTTTCCAGAAATTGAAGGCACCACCAGAAAACAAAGTGAAGCAATGGCAGATTTATAGCGGATGGTCTGGCATACAGCATGGGTATATAACTGTAGATGGCGGTTTAGATTATATGGCAGAGTCTTCATATTCCCCGCCATATAAATGGTTTGAAATGTCTTTTGATTGCGATATTTATTCTGCTTGTATGGAGAAATTTTTGCATATATTGAAATGTGTCGAAACTAGAACTCCTCCATTATATAATGAGAAATTGTATTATCTTGGTAGCAGATGGTGCTCCAGCTGCGCATGGTTTCAACAAGATCATCCAGATAGTTGGTTTGTGAATGAAAATAGAAAGCATATGTAAACAATGTGGTGAATTAATAATTGCCTCCAAGCCTAGAATTGTTTGTGGTATTATGTGCAGAGGCAAATATATTAATATGATGCGATTTGGCATAAAGCCACAGTTACATTCCCAGCTTTGCGAATGCGGATGTGGGCAATTAACCAAACCAGGAAATAGATTTATTAGGGGACATTACATATACGAAAGAACTGCAGAGATTAGGGAAAAATGCCGTAAATCTGTTGTAGGCAGAAAGCTGTCCGTAGAGTGCATAGCGAAGATAGTTGCGACCAAAAAGAAAAATAATTATAGACATTCCGAAGAATGGAAAAATAAACAAAGAAAAGCAAAGACTGGCAAAAAACATACAGAAGAATCAAAAAATAAAATGCGAATGGCTAAACTTGGCAAGAAAACAGGTCCTATGAGCGATGTGGCTAGGGAAAATATGAGTTTGGCTAAAAGGGGCAAACCAGGCCATAAATTTACTGATGAGCAAAAGAATAAAATTAGCATTTCGAAGCGGCAATATTATGCCAAAAATCCAGATGCGCGAGACAGAATAAGTAGAGAAAGAAAGAATTACTTTGCGATTCATCCAGAAAAACGTGCTTATAGTATTGTGAAAGCGAATGGCGAATCCTATCCAGAAAAATGGTTTAGAGAATTCATAGAATCTTGTGGCCTCATTAAAGGAGAGGATTTTATCCAAGAGTTGCAAGTTGGTAGGTTTTTTATAGATTTTGCCTTCCCATTTCAGATGATTGCCATAGAGATTGATGGCTCGCAGTATTTGCAAGAACAACAAATTGTGCATGATAAGCATCGCGATAATTTTCTTAGGGAAATGGGATGGAAAATTTTTAGATTTCCAGTAAATAAAATTTTCTACGATTTAACTAGTATTAAAGGATAATACGGGGATAAATAATGTCTGAGTATAATGCTATTGATTTGGTTGCTGCTATGTCCAAATATCGGGCATATTCTTGGAATGATCGCTCCGAAACACCATGTGCAATGTTTTTAATGAATGCAGATGATTTGGAAATGGTAAGAAAATATTTTGAAGGTTTGTATGGAGCTATAGTTATTCATTCCAGGTCTGCTGTTGTGAATACTTTCCAAGGAGTGCCAATTGTGGCTAGTAACGATATAGAACTTGGATCCATTTTGGTAATAAAAGAATATAATAGGGTTTTCCCTTAAATTATAATTATATAGCCTTTTTTTGGCTTCAAAACAGCCTTCTAGGATATTTTATAATGAATGCCCAAGATATAAAAATTAAAATATTAGAGCTGGAGCTTGATTACAGGATGGGCGGGAAATATTGTTGGATGCCAATATTAGAGCTTACGGCTATTTTGCAAGATTATTATTTGTTGAAGCAAAAAGATGCCTCAGAAACAAACTAGGAATGATAGATTTCCTCCACTATCGGATGTTCCAGTAGCATTAGTAATTTATGACGCATATAGAATTCCATTCTTAATTTATAGCAACCATCCACATTACGATATTATCGCAAAGGAGCAAGAAGAAAACGGAGATGTTTCTAGACAATGGTTTTACTATAGTGGATATGGGTATCCTTGTATGGCAGACTTAAAAGCAGATAAGGTTATATATGGCTTAGG
>ERZ1292644.929-Hain-H14-01um-R2-929-length-16551-cov-5_pt1 | contig 16551 bp, 18 predicted proteins | sample MGYA00564402_ERZ1292644 | MGnify/ENA primary metagenome ERZ1292644 (study PRJEB36523, sample SAMEA6512644) | groundwater metagenome | collected 2019-01-09 | study: AquaDiva: Metagenomics assemblies of 32 groundwater samples
TCAGGTTGGGTTGGGAATAGATTTCCTTGAAATTCATAAAACCTCCTCAAAAGCATCAAAATAGGAAACCAGGGCATCTTTCCATGGGTGCTTTTCCCCCTCACAGGAGCTGAAGAAATTCACGACCCCTGAAACACAGGGAATACCACCAGGCGCTTCCTTGATCCGCCTAGCAATGTCAGCCAGGGCAGCATCCGCCAGGTCTTCAGGCCCAACAATGGAACCATCCGCCTTTGTGTAGCTCATATGCTGGCATATTTCCCAGAACCGCTTGGCAGCCTCGACCCGGTTGGTTTTTCGGTTCCCCGCCGAGTTCGTCTTGAAGTTCCACCCGAGCGGAGCCCACCCGTACCATGTCCTGTTGAATGCCGCAGCCACGGGTTCGGGCATTTCAAGGGCCGCGATCAGGAAATCCCGGTTTCTAGGCTTGGGTGGCTTTTTGGGTTTTTTACCACTAGGAACAACCTCGGCAGCCACAGGAGCCGAAGGCGGATGGGTTTCCCTTGTATCCCTTCCTGGTCCTTGGTCCTCTCCTTGGTCCCTTCCCTTCCCCTCCCCTCCTAAGACGACACTTCGCGAGGGTTCGGGTAGAATTCGCGAGCCCTCCACGAATTGAGGTATTTTTGACGGGCTAGGTTTGTCTATTTTCTGGTGTTCTTGCCACTTACAGATTTGTATGTATGAGTTGAACTCGATAGAATACCGGCAAATACAGGATTCCTTCTCCAGCTCCGATAGCCATGCATCCATGAGACCTGGAGCGTCGTCGTCATAGGGGAAAAGAAGGCTCGCGAGCATTCGCGAGGACCCTCGAAGCCTCCCCGAATCGTCGGCGATGGTCCAGAGTTCAATGAAACAAAGCCGGGCATCCCTCGATACCCTTCCCATGCTTTCACTTTGGGGAAATTCTGGCTTGATGGTTCGAATCCGTGCCATTTGGCCCTCAAATGGCCCCCCTCGCCGGTCGATTCTGGTTTACCTTGCGGCCTGGCCAGCGGGAGGGGGGGTTTGTCAGGATGTTCTATTCCGAATCGACTCGGTTGGTGGATCTATTCTACTTCAAAATTCTTCGGTCACCCAATTATTTTTAATCTTTTTGATGGCGATGAAACGGAAAGGGAACAATGCGGCGGCAACCTTGATTTTTACGCGGGCATCGTCGGTCCAGTGCCCTTTTACTTCATGGAGCTCTAGGGTCCCATCTGAGGCCATCACAGCGAAGTCTGGGGAGTAGAAAGTATTGTCGGCAAGCCTAACCTTGATGCCCTCGAAGGCGAACCACAGAATTTTCCCCCCGTGTTTCAGCAGGCTGAGATATTGAGCGTAATCAGCCTCGCCCTTATTCATCACTCCAGTTTTGAGCCGACCGAGGGCTAGGGTCTTTTTGTTCATTGCATCCCCATCGCTAGTTTCTCGCCAATTTCTGCGATGGATGAAGCCTCGATGACCCTGCGTTCTTGAGCCATGAGGTGCAGGAGTTCTCCGATCTCCCGTACCCATTCGTCCCGCTCCCGGTGGGCTCGGAGTGCGGCGATCATATCCAGAGCCATGCGGGCCGTGAGGTATTTGGGATCTGGATAGAAGGCCGCGAGTTCATCGAGGGTGTAGGCCAGTCTTGGGATTCTCGGGGCTTCAGAAATGATTTGCATTGCCCACCTCGATTCGGCTGAGTTTTTCCAGAATGGCGTCAACTTCGGAGAGGAACAGGCGGACTTCATCTTCGATTTCTCGGATACGTTTTTCATCCCGCATGAAACGAATCTTGAAGATTTGTAAATGGTCAGGCATCCTATCGTCATAGCTCACAAACTCGCACCATTCACGCTCGCATACGGCCATTTGGAATAGCATCTGATTTTTGTAATCGGACGGGACCACCTTGGCTATCAGGTAATCAAGATGGGTTGCGCTCTCGGGGCACTTTATCTCAAGAAGACCGTCTTGGAGAATAAGCCCATCCGGGCTACAGCCTGCACGGTCGATGGTGGGATGGCATACAAAGCCTACCTGTTCCATAAATTGGCCAGAACCAACCTCATAAGCGGCGCGGGCCAGGGGTTCCATCTCTTGGCCTCGTTTCATAGCCGCGCTTTGAAACCCACTTTCTTGAGGTTTGCCGGTGAGAATTTCGCAGACAATCTGGGCACGGTAATTTCGGCGCGATGCGGCTTCACCCCCACTTTTTAGAGTCGCCATCAAGTCATTGATTCGGCTAGCTGTAATTCTGCCGGCTCTGGCTGCGAGCCATTCCGGGGTTCCCTGGACGCATTCGATGACGTTCATGATGGCACCGTATCTAGGATAGCTTTTCGTGCGTTTCTGGCTTGGATGAAAAGTTTCTGGTCTTCCTTATTCTTGGTGACCTGGGCTTCCGTGAAAGCGACCGTGAAAGCCAGCATCAGGCTTTTATGGCTCCCGGCGTTTTTGATGGCTGCGAGATGCTCTTGAAAAATGGATTCCGCCATTCGTTCTTCACCCTTCCCAGACGCGGCCCCGTCGTCATCCTGGTCTTTCGTCGCCATTCCAGTGATCGCCAGCAGGGTGTACCGCTGCAGGTAGGAGATGGTTGACCCAACAGCCTGGATGTTGTTCTTGCTGCCTGAATCATCGGCGCCAGATTCAAGGGAAACCGACTCTGAATGACCGAGGGAATGCTGGAGAAAACAGGTGACCTTGATTCGGCCCTTTTCGTCCTGCTTCACGTCCCATCTGTGCGAGAGCCCGTGCGCGCTTAACGCTTTCCCGATCTCTGAGGAGACGAGATCAAGCGATGAGTGGTCATAGGCCACGGTCTGATTTTTCGAATTCACGAACGAGACGTGCCTGTTTTTCAGAAGCTCCGGAGGGTTGGCTTTGAAAGCTGAAAGCGCCGAAACAAAGGCCTTCCGCGCCTCGTTCGCATCGAATCGCTCCTGCAGGTCCATCAGCCGGGAAACCATTTCCAGATTCCCCGAGGCAACGGCCTGGGCGATCATTTCCATGGTTCCAGTGACCGGCGCGGGTTTGAGTATTGGACCCGGTTCTACCCGAACAAGTTGATTCGGGTCCATCGGGAAAAAAGTGACAGGGTTGTTTTGGGTGGGCTCGAGCACAATAGGCTCAGGCTCGGAATCCCAGGGAAGTCCCTCTTGGTTGAGTTTGGTGGTCTGGCTCATGATTCACTCCTGTCGAGGATTCTTCTATTTTGGTCTAGTCGATATGTGCCAAAAGAAGGGGTGAGTTTGGATTTCAAAACTCCCGCCGGAGTTGTGGCGTGCCGGTCAATCTGGTCGAAGGCGGCATCCAAGGCTGATGCCATGGCCCGAAGTTCCGAGGCGGTTTCTCGATTGACGGTTGGCGTGATGTCAACCGGCCCCGTGTTGATATGGAGCCAGACCTCCCCATTCACGTGCGTGTAGCGGACACGGGCAGTGACATCCGCCCCGATTTGGTACTCAATCTCTTCGGGCATCTTAGCCTCCTCTAGGTTTATGATATGCCCCAAAAAGGAAGGCGCAAGTCTTTTTTGGGCTTGTTCTCATCCTAAAACGGCCTACTCTTTCCTTATGGATCTCCGACGCCGCATCCCCAACATCGCCCAACTTCAACGGGAACTTGGCCTCAGGTCCTACTCGAAATTCAATCAGGTGTTGGCTGGGAGGGTTAGGGCCGGGGGTCCCCTGGCACTACGTATTGAGCAAGCCACCCATGGCGCCATCAAATGCTGGGAGCTGAGGCCCGACCTGTGGAAGCCTCCTGTGAAGGAGGTCAAGGATGGGTCTACTGCGTGAGGCTGCCACCGACGACACCACTGGAAAGGGGAGCAGCACCAGGATTGCGCTCCTGTCTGTGGCCCTGGTTCTTGAGGGGTGTTTGGTGTTTGCCATTCGGCAGTACGCCCTCACTGGCCGGGAGGGGTGGGGCACCATCATCAATACCCTCTGTGTCTGCCTTAGCACTGTTTTGGTTGGGTACGCATCCAAGATGATCCGTGAGGGGATGCAAAGAAAGGACAAAGATGAACCACCCCAAGTTTCCTGATTGGAATTCCAACACGACAGGAATCCTGCTCGCTCTGGGCATACTGTTTTGCCTGTTTGTCATTGCCGGAACCCAGCGGTCCTGTGGCAAAGGCCATGAGAAGAAGGCTGCCGTCGCCGGTGCCCAGGCCGATGGCAAGCTCGAAGCCATCAAGATCCTGGAAGCCCAGCTTGTCAGCCAGCGGGCCGAAATCGCCGCGATGGTGGAGGCTGGGAAGGTCGCACAGCGGGCCTACCAGCGCTCCTTAGCCAAGGCCCACGAACCGCCACCCCCCGCCCCTATCGGCCTTCCCGCGCTCACTGAGGCCATGTTAAAGATCGGATTCCAGCCGGGGGTCCTGGTTTCCGACGAGATTCCACACAGCAGCCTAGCGGTGCGGGATGCGAACATGGTTTTCTTCCTGCACGGCGAGGCCGACAGGGTGCCGAAATTTGAAACAGCCCTGGCCGACGCTGGGGTCGTTATCTCCACTCAGGCCACAACGCTTTCCGCCAAGGATGGCCTAATCTCCACCCAGACCATGGAAATCAAGCTGGCGCTTGAGGCCCAGCAACTCCGGGCCACCCAGGCCCAGGAGCTTGGCAAGGCCCTTCAGGTGGAGAAGGCGAAAGGCTGGCAGCGTTACGCATGGGGAGCAGCCGGAGTGGTTGCCGGGGTTCTGGCTACGCGATGAAGCTGGCCCGCGACAAGAAGGCCGGAGTGAAAATATGGGGGCCAGTCTGGTCCATGGGCGCCACGAAGCACGTTGACCGGATTCACGGTCCCTACTTCCAGTTCGTCATCAAGGTCCCACGGTCCTGGGCAGAGGCCCGAACCGAAGGCATCATTTGGATCCAGTGGTTTGAGCCGATCTTCGAGCCGGAGCCGAAGCAGTGGCTCTCCTGCGCCGGGATTTTTTCAGGCGCAGCCATCCAAACTCGGGTCGGGAAGCCACCGAAAATGAACGTCACCTTCGTCTGTTTCGGGGAGGACGTGACGCGGCTCAAGACCCCAGAGGAGCCGATCAAGTTCGAGCGGAAACACGCCTACAAGCGGGTCGGGCCAGCGAAATCGAAGTTCCCCGACAAGACCTGGATCAAGGTGTCTGGTACGGACGAGCCACCGCATACGCCACTGTAGAGCGCTGTACGGCTGCCGACTTGACCCAACGAAACTGCCGGAAGTGGCCGAAGGTCCGCAGTGGGAGCTTGTAGGTCCCGCTCGCCAAATTGGAGCTGGCTGCGGGGTTGCCGGTGGTCTCGATGATGGGCGTCAACACAATCCAGGTTGAGCCGTTCTTGCTGCCCTGGACCTGGATGGTTTCCCCGCCTGTGGACGCCGTGACGAAACGCAGGTCACCCAGCATTTTAGGCATCCAGGCCGAAGTTCCCACGGCTGCGGCAGTGACTTCGTTGAACACCTCAAGTTGCGCGTAGGGCTGGCCCATGCCATTGATCGCCCCAAGGCGGTTTTCGGTTCGGTCGATTAAGGATGTCATGTCTTCCTCCTTGGATTCAGGATAGGGGAATCGTCAGACTTCACAAGCATTCTCAGGCAAAAGCCCCTGTTCCAACATGGCCAGAACCTTGGCCGTCGCTTCGGCCTTGGTGATGAGGCCATCCTTGTTGAAGTCTAGTCCCGCGTTCTGGATGAAGCGTTTCGGATGGTTGGGATCGTTCCGGTCGAACAGGACGTAGTGCTCCTTCCCCACGGCGGCAGGCCAGAGGATCGCCATGTAAACGTCCTCCAAGGAATGGAGCTTCCCGGCCCAGCGCTTGAAGTAGAAGGCCACGTAGTTCAGTTGCTCAAGTGCGTCCATCACTGCCAGTTCCTCGGTGGTCGTCCCGAGCCCTCTGGCGGTGGCAGGCATGAACTGGATCAAGCCGACAGCCCCGCTACCAGCCGCGTTCTTGATGGCAGGATCAAAGGTCCGGCCCGTCTCGAACGCCATACAGGCCATGAGCCAGTCGGGATGGATGCCGAGGTCTTTGGCGATGTAGACCGCCTTCGACCGGAACTCCGGGCTCACCTTGTTTCCCCAGGCCAAAAACATGTTTCCTCCTACAGGTAGACCCGCTCCGCCATCTTCACACAGCGGCGCGCCTCTCGCCGGGGCTCCTCGCCCATCACGGGGATGGTCGCCTCGATCCAGTTGTTCCCGGCCCGGTTCCAGAACCAGGTCAGAGTATCGAACGGGATCTCGGAAGCGGCGATCAAATCGAAGGCCTGGCTGATTTCCATTCCTGGGGTCAGAAAATCCAGCGCCCGGCCCTCGGCGTGGGGGAAGGATTCCCGCCCATGCCGGACCAAGGCGGCATGGAGTCGCTGGCTTCCGTAGCAGTAGATGATCGAGAACCGTCCACCAAGAAGCTCGACAATCGGCTCGGCGAGGTCCTGACACAGGCGAATCAGATCAGGCAGGCACTCTTCCGGCGGGATGTTCACGATGCCCAGCGGCGCAGCCTTCGGATGATAGATGAGATCCTGGAGGGTGATGTGCGGGGTGACTTGGACGCTCATTCTTCATCCTCCTCGGGTTCCATTCGCTCCAGCATGGCCTCCACGATGCCAAGGCGCTTCTTGGTGTCTCGTTCTTTTTTCTTGGCAGCATGGATCGCCTTCACGAATTTGCCCACAGGGACCAATTCCAGGGTCCGACCCTCTTTCTTGATGGCCGCGTTCCATTTTGCCAACTTTTCCAGGGTGGGCTTCAGGCCCTGCCCAGCCTCCAATGCGGCGTTGGCCTCGTTGATTAGCTTTCTCTTCTGGATGGAGGCGGTAGCCTTCCCCTGCTTGTAGATCCGTTCCTTGAACTGGGACTCCGCCAGTCGGATCGGCTGGAAACCGCTTCCTTTGACGGCCGATTCAGGGCCAGTGAGAGGGGTTTCTTTTTGCCCCGTCTTAACTTTGGCCTCTCCGCCCTGGGTGAGGTTGAAGATCCCTCGGGGGAGCACGGCACCGGCAACTTTGTTGGGGTCGCTCTCGGCGATGCCCTGGGCCATTCGATCAGCCCTATCAAACTGAGATTGGGTCGCGCCAACAGCCATGTTTAAGAGGTTCTGGCTGGGGGATTTTTCAGTGTCCACCCCGATGATACGGTCGAACCCCAAGCGCCCCGCGGCGTCGATGCCGAACAAACTGCCGAGTCCCTTCCTGGCCACCATGCGGACGGTTTCAGGCACGCCTAGACGCGCCCCCTCTTCCTCGATGGCGATGTCCAACGCTTGGACCGGCGTGTCCGTCAGGTCGCCCAGGTTCACAGCGCCCTTCATGGCTTCCCAGCCATCCGTGATGAAGGGAATGGCTTTGTACCCAGCCAGCATGGAGACCATAACCAGGCTAGAGAGGGGGCCATAGGCCGCTCCAACTGCCGCCTGGACCGGGCTCTTGCCCTCCTTCAGCAACCTGGAATGTGCCGTGCGGTAGTTCTTTTCCATCAGGGAGACATACTGCGGGCCAAACCCTTTGAGTTTGGCTGGCAGGGTCCCAATGCCGCCCATTTTGGTCCGGAAGGCGGAGAGGTTAGTGTCGCCAGAGACGTTGTTGATTCGGTTGGACATGGCCACCGATTCAGAGGCGGCTTCAGTAGGAGACATTCCCCTACGGCGGTTTTCCAGGTAGGCCCCCAAGAAGTTCCCCGTCCGGTTGGTGTACTCGCCGAAGCGCATGGGCCACATGCGGGCTTCCGAGGTGTCCCGCGCCAGCTTGCCAAATTCCGTCCTGGTTGGCTCTGGAAGGCGGGCCATATACATGGCCCTAGCGGTGTCCATATCGACGCCTTGGTGGTGCTCCCTCCTCACGGTCTCTTGAACCTCCAGGATGAAATTCTCTTGGCTCATCCCTTTCGGAACGAAACCGCCCACATGCTTTTCGCCGATTGCCTTCCAAGGTTCGGGTTCCTTACCAGAAACAGTTTCAACCAACTTCCGCGCTTGGAGATCCTTGGCGATCCAAAGCCCGCGCTTGAGAGCGGAGGAGCCATCCTTGCGACCATAAAAAGAGGTGAAGGTGGGATCCGCATGAGTGAGGTTCTGGATTGGCTGGATGACCATTTGAGCCAGGTCCGCCCCCATGAGCATGACGGTCGTGGCGCCGCCTGCCTGCCGAACCTTCCGGTCCACGCCTGGCCCCATGGCGAAATCCCAGTCACGCTTTAGCGCATCGTGGGCCTGCCGAGTGGCCTTCCGGTAGCGCTCGGTATCCTCAAAGCCGGGCGTGCGACGGAGGGCGATGTCATTGAGGGTTTTGAGATTCTGCTGGACTTCGGTTTCCCGGCCCAGCTTGGCAATCTCGTGGGACATGCCGCCGGTGTACTCAAAGTGAGACCGAATGAAATCCAGGTCGGACCCAGGGACTTTTCCGGCCTCTATGAAATGCTTGGCAATCCGGTCCCCACCCTCCCCGCTTTTTCCGACGTTCCATTCTGTGATAGGCCCCTTCGTGGCCTTGGCTACATCAGGATCCATGGCCTCCAGCCTGGCGGCGTTCTGGAGCGCGTGAAGTTCGTCATCCCCTGAAACCAATCCCTTGGTGATCGGTTTGCCATCGGGTCCGGTTTCCTCGTACCGAATCGCTTTGGCCCCGGGTCGGCTGAATGGGACGTACTCCGGATTGGTCGCTAGAATCTGGTCGTCTGCCTCGGCCAGGCCCTTGTATTTGGCATCACCGGTCTTGGTGTAAAGCTCGGCAGCGCGGTCCCGGTGCATGGTGAGTTGGTCGCGGTGGTTGCTCACAAAATCCCGATAAGCCTTGTACCCAGCAGCCGTGACCCCGAGCTGTTCCGCCTGCTCAGGGGTGAAGGCAACCCCACGGTCCCGACCAGTGATGAGCATCTGCCCAATAGCATTCACTTCCCGCTCTGGTAAACGTTCCACTTGCGCTCGTGGTAGAGCGTTCACGGATTCAAGCTCATCACGATCAGCGATGAATTCTCGCTCGGGCTGCCGGGCCTTCTTGAACTGCGGGGATAAATCGGCCCGGCGTTCCGACAAGTGGAAAATGTCCCGGAGACCGGAAACCTTGTGGGATGGAAGGGCGAGGTTGACGGGAGGTGGCGGGGTTACACCTTCAACATTGTGGAGCCGCCGATTGCGCCATGGGGGGGACCCTTGCTCCTCCGGCTTCATTCCGCGCATCAATTCGCCCCAGCTTTTCCTGTCAGCCAGTTCAGCCGCGAACTTGCCTCGGTTGGCAATGGTCCCGGTCCCCAGGAACGCCGCCTGGAGTGCTGCTGTCTCGGCTGTTCCTTGGAGTGGTTTGCGGGTTTCATCTGCCCCACTGAACCGCTCCGCCATATTGTTGGCGAGTACCTGGGCTTCAGCCATGCCCATGTTCTTCCCGGCTTCCTTGGCGATCACCTTGGCCAGCAGTGTCTTTGTGATGCCGGGCGTCTCCAACGCGGCGGCGATGGTCTTGCCGGAGGACAGACCGAATTTCGCGGTTAAGTATTGGAAGGCCGCATTTGGTACAGCCGAGCCTACCGCCCTCAAGACAGAAGCACCCTTGTCTCGAGCCCGCCCGTACTGGTCGATCCCTTCGGCGGCAATATCCACAGGTAACATGGGTGGAGCGACGGAGTATTCCAGGATCTTGGCTGGGATGCTGGCAAGCGTTGCCCCGGCCTGCTCGGCTCCACTCTCCGGTGCGTAGAACGCTTCGGCGTCACGTCCGGCCTGTTCGAGGACTGGCCCAGTGGTCCTTTTGGCAGCCATCAACCCCAAGCCCATCGGCCCCATGGCCATCAGGGCCTCATCCGGGATGCGTTTCGGTGCCCCGGCAATCTTTCGCATGGAGGAAGCGAAGGACAGTGGGACGCCCTTGAGGAGGCCCTTCCCGAAGTTCTCGATGCCACTTGGGAGGCGGGTTGGTGCGCCGCCCGCGATGGTGGATTGAGTCTCGACCTTGGGTTTGATGAGGGAGGGTGCCCCGTAGTCCTTCTCCCAATCGTTTGCGGGGGTCGAAGCGTAATCGCCTTCCCGGGCAATCGCTGCCTGTTTTTGGGCGTAGTCATCTTCCCAATCAAGCATTGGTCACCTTGGTTACCCGGCCCCCACTGACTTCAATAGTCGGCCCACCTGGGCGTCTTGAGGGGTGAACGCCATCCGGCAATTTTGTGGCATCTCCAACTTTCGGCCCGCCAACACGAGGGGGGTTAGCCATTGGCGCTACTGATCCGCCACTCTTCCAGTTTGGCCCATAGACTTCCGCCGTGAGCCTTTCCGCCTCAGCCTTCGCCGCCATGGCTCCCTGGCCTTTTTCGTACCCTTTGGGGAGTTCGGCGTATGGATCGCCGTACAGCTTGGTGAATGCCGCCAACTGCCGCCCAAAATAAGTGAGGGGCGGCTCCCCACGTTGGGCTGGCTCCTTGTTTATGGTGTGACTAGCTAGGGCTCCAGAAATACCCTCCATGACGCGCTGGTGGCGCTCGTCACTGAGGCGCCGGTTCTCTCTCTCCTCCAGGCTGGCGGCTTTGCCTTCCCTTAAATCCTTCGCCTGGGTCATCTTGGCCATCCAGGTGGCGCCCTCGGGAAACATGGTCACCTTCTTGGCTGGGCTCGGCCCTTCAAGCTCTGGATCCGTGCGATTTTCAACCTCCTCCTGGGTGCCGAAACCCCTGATCTGTTCGTCATCCATGCCGAGTCCACGCCCCATAGCGAAAACCTGACCAGAACTGGCGTTCTGCCCCTTGTCTAATATGTCTATGAAATTCTTGACCCGAAGTTGCCGGTTGTTTTCAGCCCGATCAGCAGCGGCGGTTTGCCGGTCCTCGGAGGCAATGTCTGTTGCATCGCGGTATCGCTCATCCACCATGCGGTCCCGGCCCTTGTTGTAGAGGATTTGTTCCTCGAACTTCTGCCGGTTCCATTCATCCAGCGCTTCGCGGCGCTTGGCCTCTTCCTCCTGCATCTTCATGGCCTTGGACGCCCTGAGCCCAGCTAGAAACTGGGCCACGGGCTGGGCCTCGGTTGCGAGTTTGAACTGATTCTGAAGCGTCCGCTGGAGAGGTTCCCCATAGGCCTGCGCGATCTGTTCGTACATAGGGCCTCCTTAGGGGTAGGTCGGGACAGGTGGAACCCTGCGGGGAGGGTCCACGACCGGGAGCGGGTTGGGGTTTTGTTGGGGCATGGCTGGCTGGTATGCTGGCGGTGGCTGCCGTTTACGGCTCCAGTAGTCCCCCATCCCATAGCCAATCCCGAGCATCCCTTGTTCCAGGGTGTTCTGATCCTGGGCGGATTGGTTCATGGCTTGCTGGAAGCCGCCCATGTTGAACTGGTTTTGAAGGGCGGCGTTTGAGGCATCCCGGCTGTTGTTGGCGTTCCCGAACCACTGGGAATTTTGGTTGCCCATCCAAGCCTGCTGGTTAGTGACAGCCGCGCCCTGGAACCTATTGTCTGTCGCCCGCTGCTGCTGGCCGGTGACCATGTTGAGCAGCGCCATCCGGTCACTAAAATCCTGCCGGTCCAGGTCATTTTCGTAGCGCTCGTCGTAGCGTTCGTTGTTGATGGTGTTCTGGCCCAGCGCGGTGTTCTGCTGGAGCATTGCCATGAAGTCATCGAAGTTCTGCCCCTGGGCCTGCTGGGTGTTGCCGAAATTCTGCTGCTTGATCCTAGCCAGAAGGTCCTTGATGGACATCTTGTTTTGGAAGCCGCCTTGTTTGGCGCTGGCTAGCATCCTGGCCTTTTCAACGTCACCCTGGGCGCCGAGCCTGGCCACCTCAGAATTGTGCTGATCCACTGCGAACCGGCGCTCGAACCAGCGCTGCCGGTCGGCCTGATCCATTTCGTAGCCACGGGCCAGGTTGGCGGCCCGAACATCTTCGAAGCCCAGTTCATCTGCCAAGCGTTCAGCTTCCCCAGCACTGCCGCCGAGTAGCCCACGCCGAGCCAATGTGTCTTCCCCAAACCGCCGATTGGAGGCCATGGACCGGCCTGCCGTCCGGTTGAGGGCATTGACGAAGTTCCCGGCTTGGGACCCGTCATAATCCCCGATGCCAGCCATCCTTTCCCCACCCAAGCCATTGCCGCCAGCCCCGGTGAGAACGGCTTCAATTTCGGCTTGGAGAGCTTCCGCGTCTGGAATACCTTCCTCGGAAACCCAGAAAGCTGGGTCCAGGCCTTGGCGGGCCTTGTTTCGGTAGTACTCCGCTTCCTCGTCGGTTTTCGCGGTCCATGGGTTGGTGTAATCGCGCTTTTCGGTTGGGCCACTGCCTTGGCGGCGGTCCAAATAGTCTAAAAGAGGATTGCCTTCACCAAGACCGCCAGTAACCCTCTCTTTGGTCTGGGTGATGTAATCCAGCTTGTTTTGCAGCGCCTTTAAGGCCTGGTCGCGTTGGTCTGCATTCCCCTTATTGGTTTCAATGGTCTGCTGAGCTGTTTTGATCTTGGCTTCGGTGCCCTGCTGTTTGATGATGTCGTTGATCCACCGGCTGAAGTTATCGCCTGGATCCTTGTAACTTCCAGATTCTCCAGGGAGAGTGCCCTTACTGATGGCACTCGTAATCCCACCAAGAAGCCCACCTCCAGCCTTGCTGCGGCCATACTGCCCACCCGTCAGCCGCTGAAATTCACTCCAAAGACGTGGGTTTGCAGCCAAAGCTGCATGGTCAGCCAAATTGATGGGGTTGCCTTTTTCATCCAGGAAATTGGAAGCAGTGCTGGGGTCCAAAAGTTGGGCTAGAGTCTGTTGTTTGCCAATGGCCGACGCACCTGACTGCTGATCCTGAAGCCGCTGGATTTGCTGCATCAAAGACTTCGCTTGGAAATCCAGGTCGCCGAGCATTCCCTCATTGCCCTGGCCCATAAGCAAGTTGTAGAGCATCTGGTTGGTCAAGCCCTGGCCCATCTGGGAGGGATCGAAGTCATACTCCGAAAACTGAGTAGAGCGGGTGTTGGGGTCGAAGTACGCTCCACCAAAGGGCCCGGAAGTGCCGCCTGGCATATAGGGTTCCCTTGCTTCGATTGGGGACGGAATGGATGGGTCGTCACCTTGGAGTAGGCCGCCGATTCCACCAGCCACGCCACCAATCAGAGCGCCCCATGGGCCCGCTGCGGAGCCTGCAGCTGCGCCCGTAGCTGCCCCGGACAATGCCTTCTTGCCTTTATCCGCCATGGGCCACCTCCTCCATCATTCTGGGCTCAATCCGCATGGCGTCACCTTCCAGTAGCCCAAGAATTACCACGCCCTCGGGACCATTCCCATAATCAACGCCACTTCGAAGCCCGTGGTCAGTGGTCTCCTGCCGGAAGCCAATGTGTTTCAGCGTTCGGATGGTCTGGGTTCTGGAGGTACTAGACCGGGCCTCCACCCTGGTAATCCCGTCCTGGAACCAGAATTCCCTCAGTCTCAGGCCTAGGGCCTGGAGATCCTTTTTCCTGGTATGTAGGCGTTTCACTTCTGGGATCCAGAGGAAGGCAAGGATGTTCAAACTGATGGGTTTCGTCAAAGTGGAGGCCAGGACGCCGGTTTCGTCCACCACCAGCCCAAAGACCGAGTTCTCCGCGTCCTTGCGGATCTTTTTCAGTAGCTCGACTTCGACAAACCCACGGGGAACTAGGCCGTGGCCGGTCAGTAGCTCGAAGTACTGCTCGGCGCTGATGGGCGGCATAACCTGGAATTTCATCGGCGGCCTTTCGTGTAGAGTTCTTCCCGCCAGCCCAGGATTCTGGGGTTGGTCGTGGAGGAAGTGGGCACCGAGAATTTCAGCTTGAAGTACCGCCCCATCCCTTCCACATAGAGGGAGTGGAAATTGGCCGTAGGGGTACCGCCAACCACAGTGATGCCATCCGTGAGGGTGTCGGTGATGGTGTGGGTGCTCGATGCCGTGGTCACAAAATCCCAAAACACTTCGACCGTCAAAGAGTAGGCCCCGATGGACTTGTCCATGATGACGTTCAGGGTGTCCATGTATCGGTTCAAGTTGCTCTGCGAGTCGTACCAGCCGGTCTCATAGGACCCAGTGATGGCCACCCCATTGTCAGTGAAGCCGTCATAGAGCTTGTAGATTTTCCCGTCCGAGGCCCCCACATAAACCACACGGTCCTCGTCGACCACGGCATTGACGATGGCGGGCATGGAATGGCGTGACCAGCCAGGATTGGCGGTGCCTCGGATCAAGGCCTTGGAGTTGCTGGTGTCCGTGCCAACCGGGTAGGCCCAACCCACCCTTTGATTGCGAACATCCTTCCAGGCGACGATCTTGGACCACTGGGTTTTGTTGGATAGGTTATGAACGGTTTTCTGGACCTTGAGGCTCATCGCCTGGGCGCTTTGCAGGTCTTGGCCAGCCTCGACCCTGGCCAGCGAATTCGGCCCAAGGTCGCTCCAAAACAGAAGTTCATCGCCAACAGGAATGAGTGAGTGGGGAGCCGAACAACCCACATTTAGAATCTTGACCAAGGTGAAGTCGTTAAAAGTTGAGCCGGTGAAGATGAATCCGTTGGTGCTGGAAAAAAGAATGGTGTATTCGTACAGGGCCCCGATCACCTGGATCGTGTTATCTAGGCCCCCACGAATGGGCAGGTTGAAGGCGTCCGAAGCCGTCTCCCAATCCAGGCAATCCGAAAGGCCCGAGGCGTAGAGGGTCGAGCCTTGGATCGCCACCATGCGCTGGGCCCGACCTTTGGCAATCGTGGTAATGGCGCTGGGTGGGCGGGCATCCCAGGAAGCTGGAGTATTGGAAGCAGTGTTGCTGCTTGGTGGGCCGCCTGAGACCAATGCGGCGCCGGTATCGTCATAGGTGTTGGTCAGGCGCCCGACGGTGGACAGTCGCTGAAATTTGCCGCCGTTGACCTTGTAGATCACATAGCCTTGCGCTCCAACCCGCTTGTTCCAAACCAGGGTGTTGTAATTGCTGGCGCTCAGGGTCGTGTTGGTCGCAGCTCCAGCCAGATTGGAAATGGTGGTCTCGCCATTGGCGGTGATGGCGGTAATGGCGTAATCCCTACGGATAATCCCATCATTGGCCCCCACGATGATCAAATTGAGGCCGTCTGGCGGCTGGATGAGCGAGGCGGTTTTCAAGGTTTGGAGGTTCTGGCCTTGGGTGTGGTAGACCGGCGCATCGGTCCCATTCACCAGCACGAACTGGCCATTCAATTCCGTTCCAACCCAGGGCCCGGCGATGGCGCTCAGGGTGACCCCGCCGGTGCGGTCGGTCCATGGGCCAGAGATGGAAGACGCTTCCCAGAAGGAAGTCCCAGCGACCGCCACGAACACCTGATTGCCCAATGTGGTGAAGTAGGACCCAAGGTAGCGCAGGGTCCCTGTGATGGTGGAAACCAGGGAATAGCCTTTCCGTTGCTGCACGGCCCCGGAAAGGTCAACCTCGAAATTGTCCATGTCCAAAGCCTCGCCAACCTCCAAAGCAAGGACGGAGGCGTTTTCGTTCAACCCCTTGTAGTTGTGGGTCTCAACGCTCTGGACAGTGCGACCTTGGAAGGGCATGGGCTATCCATAGTTGGCGGAGGCCCAGTTGCGTGGGCGAATTCTGGGGGGATGGACTGATACGGTATTGGCGTTCAATTGGCGTTGCACGATGTCCTCGTAGCGTTGCAGGTCAAGACCGAAGTCATCGAACTGCCGGAATATTTTCAACCTGCCCATGGCGAACCGCACAAGGGCTTCCTTGAACTCCACGGGGATATCCGGGGCAGACGCAGAATCCGCCAGCACCATGCGCTTGGCTGGTCGGCGGTAGTAGACCAGGGCCACCGTTGGCACCGTGGTGATGAAATCTGCGGATGGCGTGGGGAAGAATTTTACGAAGGTTCGATCCACCATGTACATGGTCGGCTGTCCCGGGGTGACGATCCCAATCCCGGACACGTAGGTCTTCCGTGCCCATTCTTCAGCGTCCACTTCGGGGAGCTTGGTGCTGCCGATCTCGATCTCAGTCGCCAGCCGATGGAAGTCAGCCGGGAAGGTGTATTCGCTCTGGGAAGCGACCATGGTAAGGCTGCTGGTCACCTTGGCCCAGGACCACTTCGCCCGGAAATAGATGTCCTCGATGGCGTCGTTGATCGAATCGACGATGATGTTGTTCACAACGTCGTCGTTAAGAGTGGCTAGGGTTTCCTTAGTCACTTCCCGCCGGGCCCTCGAGGCCAGGAGGAGCAGAGTCGGCATTCCAGTTGGGGAGGTGGTTTCGACGGTGGGCATTTAGCCCTCCACGGAAATGAGGCAGTTCGTCTGGGTAATCGTCAGGGCCGCATCAGCCGCCCCCCACTGCCAAGTGAGATCGAGTAGTCCTCCGACCGTGGTATCAATGGCCGAGGTGGCTGTGAAGCCCGCCGGTGGGAACAAATGGGTGTTGCCAACAGTGGCTGCAGCCGCCCCCATGCTCGTCATGAATACTTGTCCAATCCCCGTGCCACCCGCACCGACTGTCCGAACCGTGTAGAACACGGACAACTCAAATGGATGCGAGGCTGGGGCAGCCGCGAGTTGGGCATCAACAAGGGCGGTGGTATCCAATAGAACCGTGGCGCCATGCTTCAGTCTGATTCGGATCGTCGGCGCTGCCGCATTCTGGGTGTGATAACCCAGGACCCTGAA
>ERZ1292644.930-Hain-H14-01um-R2-930-length-16543-cov-5_pt1 | contig 16543 bp, 20 predicted proteins | sample MGYA00564402_ERZ1292644 | MGnify/ENA primary metagenome ERZ1292644 (study PRJEB36523, sample SAMEA6512644) | groundwater metagenome | collected 2019-01-09 | study: AquaDiva: Metagenomics assemblies of 32 groundwater samples
CAGGCGGCTGCGGAGGCGGGCGTGTCCGTGGGGCTGGCCGAGACGACGCTGCGGCTGGCGCTCGAGGTGGCGGCGAAGGTACTGGTGGGGGAGTGGTGATGGACCGCGTTGAGATAGGAAAAAAGCCTAGAAAACAAGGTATTCTTGCATGGTCGTTTTTCTAAAAGCCTGTAAAATAAGCGTACCCGTAAAGGCGTTGGTCGCGCCTCCCGGGTACTACACGAGGGCTTTATGGAGCCACCCATGTCAGAACAGTCTACAGTTGCGGCGCCCATTCTTCCACCTGTCGAGTACCGTGACGTTCTTGGTTGGGAGGGGCACTACGCCGTCAGCAATTACGGGCGTGTGCTTTCTTTGCCCAGGGTGGACCGTCGCGGCAAGGCTTGTGGCGGACAACTCATGAAGGTGGTGCCATTCCACAAGAAGTATGCCGGGGTGATCCTTTCGAGAAACGGCCGCATTCGCCGGGAGCCGATTCACCGTCTTGTCGCAATAGCCCACTTGTCCATGCCGACTGCGGAACGCCCATTCATCAACCACAAGGACGGCGACAAACTCAACAACTACGTCGGCAACTTGGAATGGTGCTCGGTGGCCGAGAATAATGCCCATGCGTGGCAAACCGGCTTAACAAGAATGACTGATGAGCGACGGGCTGCTATTGCGGTTAGCGCGAGCACTGCGGAGAGGCTTGCTGCCGCGTCGGCGCTGGGCAGGGCTAAGCGTAAGCTTTCGGCTGACGTGGTGCGCGAGGCCAAGCATCTGTTGGCGAGTGGCGCTTCGCGCAAAGAGGTTTGTCGCCTTCTGGCCATGAACAAGACGACATTGGGAGAGATTGCCAGAGGCGATACCTACAAGGATATCACCTGATGAGTTTTGATGTCGTGACGATAGGCCGACACACGCTGTACCTGGGGCGAGCGGAGGACGTGCTGCCGACGCTCTCGGATGCGTCCGTTGATGCCGTGGTGACGGACCCGCCCTTCTTCGGCGTATCGCGCGAGGAGTGGGATAATCAGTGGGGCTCGGAGGCGGACTTCCTCGCGTGGCTGGCCGATGTTTCATGCCATTGGCACAGGTTGATGCGACAAAACGGCAGCCTTTACGTCTTCGCTTCGCCGCAACTGGCGGCTAAAACGGAATTGCTCATAGCCGAGCGGTTCGCCGTTCTCAACTCTATCACCTGGCAAAAAGACTTTCCCTGCGGGGCTCTGAAGTACGGTGCCGAGAACTTCAGGTCGTTCGTCAGTATGTCGGAGCGGATCATATTTGCAGAGCATCGGAACGCTTTCGGGGCCGTTCTGAGGGCGGCACGAGTTGCGGCCGGTTTGTCGGCCAAGGCTCTTTGCGAACGAATCGGCGCCCACGGCGAAGTGAACCACGGCGGTGCCGTGTGTAACTGGGAATGCGGACTGAACCTCCCGAGTAAAGAACACTGGGAGGCCATGTCGTCTCTGCTGCGACTGCCCAGTTACGAGGATGCAGTCCGGCCGTTTTTTGCGACCAAGGATACCCCGCATACCGACACTTGGACTTTCAAGCCGGTCAGGCAGGCGAACCTTCTCCACCCGTGCGAGAAGCCTCTGCCGCTGCTTCGGCACATTTTAACGTCCTCGACTCTTGCCGGTGCTACGGCCTTGGACTGCTTCCTCGGAAGCGGCACAACAGCCGTTGCCTGCGAACAGACCGGCCGCCGCTGTATCGGTATCGAGAAGGACCCGACTTACTTCGCGCTGGCCGTCCGCCGCCTCACCGAAGCCGTGAACAGCACACCGCTTTTCCCGGAGCCGCCCGCCGCTGCCGCGCAACCGAGCCTGTTTGGGGAGACGCCATGAGCAACGAAGCGAGACGGGCCGCGATCGGGGAACAGGATAGGCTGTTTCCGGAAGTCGATCACCACAGGCCGACGCTGCCGCAGATCTGCATGGACCTGCGCATGTCCACGAACGGCGCGGCCGACCCGTGGGACACGCCGAGACTGCGTGAGGTGGTGGCCATGCTGCGGGCGCGGGAGGATTCCTGGGACCACCCGTCCGACGACATGGACGCCGGGGCGCTGGTGATGCTGCGGGCCGCGATCAACCTGGGCAAGGCAGAACTGGCTGAGCGAGAGAAGAATGGGTGGTGACATGATACCGGACCTGACCGCCGACAACGCCGCGCTGCGGGCCGCCCTCCTCGCACTGGTGCAGGCCCTCGACGCCGCGCCGCTGCACCCGTGGACGCGGGAGGAGTCCATCGCCGCCCAGGACGCGAAGGCGCTGCTGTACGCCCCGGCCGTGCCGACTGAGCCGCCCGTGGCCGAAGCGACCCTGTTTCCCGATGAGGAGTGATCGAAGATGCAATGGAGCAGCAAACTGCCGACCGAACCCGGCTGGTACTGGTGGCGTGAGCGCCCGGACGGCAACGCCAAAATCGTCTGGGTGTCCACGGCCGGCGAGGTGGCGGAATCGTTCTCCCTCACCACCACCCCGGCGGCAGTCATCGGGGGCGAGTGGTTCGGCCCGCTATCGCCGCCGGACGACGAGGAGAGACCGCACATGCCCGACGACACAGCCGCCCTGGCCGAGCGCGCGAAGGCCGTCGCGTTCCTGCGCCGCGTTGAAGACGCGTGGTGGGCCATGCTGCACCAGGCCAACGCTGACCGCAGCCTCGTGGACGCGAAGGTGGCGCAGATGGTGGCCGAGGTGCTGGGGGCGGCGGCGCAGATGATCGAGGAAGGGAGGGCGGAGTGACCGCCCCTCCCCCACTCGACGCGGCGGCGGGCGGCGGGCTACGATGCGGGGCATGGTATGACGAAGGGGAAACAGTGGTGAAGCGTGCCGAAGAAGCAGAAAGGCGGACGGCCGCCCAAGATGACGCCGGAAGCCCAGGGCAAGATCGTGGAGGCTATCGGCAAGGGGATTCCGCGCAAGTTCGCTGCCCAGATGGCTAACGTAACCCCCCGCTGTTTTCAGCTTTGGATGGCCGCCGGCCGCAAGGCGACGTCGGGCGATCAATTTCGTTTCTTTCGCCTTGTCGAAGAGGCGGAGGCAAAGTCGGTCGCCAACAAGGTGAGGCGGATCGACCGTCACGGCCGGCAGTCGTGGGCGGCGCTGGCGTGGCTGCTGGAGAAGATGCACCCCAGGGAGTTCGGCGCCTACGCCGACCGTATCAAGGCACTGGAAAAGGAAGTGGAGGAGATCCGGCGCGATGCCCGACGTCCTGGACCGACTGGAGCGGGGCCGGTGGAGGGCACTGGCGCACCGCCGGAACAGCCTCCCCCGTGACCCAGTCGAGATCATGCGCGCCGCCGGCCAGGAACCGGACGACTGGCAGGCCGAGTACCTGCGCCGCCCCTTCATCCCCAACGACCGCGAATTGCTCCTGTGCTGCCGCGGGGCCGGGAAGACACGCGCCACGGCCGCGCGGTCCCTGTGGCGGATGCTGACCCGTCCCGGCCACCGCACGCTGTTCTTCGCCCCGACGCAGCGGCAGACGGACGAGATGATGGCGTACCTCTACGACTTCTGGCACGCCCTGGGGAGGCCCCTGGCGGGCCGCAAGCGCGCCCCGACTGAAGCGGCCCGGTCGCTCAAACTGGTCAACGGCAGTCGAGCCCTGGCCCTCACCGACAACCAGAAGGGCGTTCGCGGCTTCCACGTTCAAGAGATCGTGCTGGACGAGGCCGCCCAGATCAGCGACACGCTGTTCTACTCCGTCCGGGCGATGGTGCTGCGCAGCCGCGGGGGGCTGGTCGTGCCGTCCACGCCCTACGGCAAGCGGGGGTGGTTCTTCGAGGAGTGGGCCGACGAGGAGCGTCGCTGGCAGCGCATGAGCATCAACGCCGGCCAGTGCGGGCGCTACAGCGACGAACAGCTTGCGGAGGAACGCAAGTCGATGGGCGAGCGCTGGTTCAAGCAGGAGTTTGAGTGCAGCTTCGAGGACACGGTTAATGCGGTATTTTCGAGTGAGGATATAATGGCCGCGCTCGCTAGCGATGTCACGCCCATGTCTTTGGAGTAGCCGTGGACGACGCAGACACCGCCTTCCTGGCCGCCATCCAGGCCGACCCCTGCGCCGCCGGGCCGCGCCTGATCTACGCCGACTGGCTTGACGAACACGGGCGGGCCGCGGAGGCCGAGTGGCTGCGGCAGGACGTGGCCGTGGGCGATGAGTGGCTGACGCGGCGAAAACAGGTCCAGGGGCTCGACTCCTACGCGGTGAGCGGCACGCAACCGGCTGGCGTCGAGCCCCTGGACCTGACGCGCATCCTGGCCGGCTGGGTGAGGTGACAAAAGCTTTTGTCACCACCACAACAGGGGCGATGTCCGATTGCAAGAACCGTGCCGTTTGTGAGGGTGCTAAAAGGGTGCTAAAAGGGTGCTAAAAGGGTGCTAAACTGATGCCCTTCTTTTCCTTCCTCCCCTGGGGTAAGCAGCCCAACCGCGCCGGCGACCCGAAGCGCGGCGTGACCGGCCGGGGGCCGTCGCCCGTGGGGCTGGCCGACCAGCACAGCGTGCCCGGGCGAGGCCCCCAGGGCGAAGTTCACCCCGAGGAGGCAGAGGCGACGTCGGCGTTCCTGCTGGGTGTCTCCACCCCAGTGAGCTCGTCGTGGGTACAGGATTTGACTTACGACATCGAGACGCAGACGCTAACCGTGGGCTATCACTCCAAGAATGGAACAGTCATTAAGCATTTTGAGTACCACAACGTGCCCCCAGAGATGGCCGAGTCGTTCCTGTTCTCGCCCTCAAAAGGGGCTTGGGCAAATCTGCACTTGAAGAAAGCAGGCTGGCCCTACGTCCAGGTGGGGAGCTTCAGTGGCAAGGTGCCGTTCCACGACTGAGGGTTGACCCGTGCCCCGCTACCTCCTCTACGCCACCACCGACGGCTGTTACTGCTTCTCCGAGGACTCCCCGCACGTCGGCCGCCTGCCGCCCGAGATGCAACCCGCGGGCGAGTTCGAGGCGGCCGACGACGCGGCGGCGGTCGAGGAGGCGCGGCGCCGGGTGGCGGAGCTGCAAGCCAGGATGGAGGCGAAGTGATGGAGCCGATCGTGTTGACAGCGCATGAGTTGCCTGAGTTGTGGCACATCCCGGCCGAGTGGCTGCTGTCCAGCCCTGACGCCGCGCTCGTCATGGAATACGAACTGCGACCGCTAGTGCAGCCTGACCACGTCGTCGAGGCGGGCTGCGCGTTTACCCTCATGACCGACGACATGCTGCAATCCGATCCCAGCGACGAGGAGCTTGATCGCATCAGGGAGTCATTCTACAGACGCCACGTCGGGAAGGCGAAGTGACCCCGCCGACGCTGACCCTGGGACTAGACTTGGGTGCCCTCGGGGACCACGCTGCCGCCGTGCTGGTGCGCCGCCTGGAGCTGGACGTTGGCTACGAGGTTCCCGCGCTGAAGCAATGGCAGTTAGGCACGCCCTACCCGGAGGTGGTGCGGACCGTCTGCTCCTGGCTGGACCGTCCCGACATGGCCGGGTGTCTGCTGGTGTGCGAGCAGAACGGCGTGGGCCAGCCAGTAATAGATCAATTCGTTGAGGCTAAAGTCAAGCGTCTGGTGCGCATCGTGACGACCGGCGGGCAGGCTGTAACCAGGGGACGTGACCGATCCTGGCACGTACCTAAGAAAGATCTAGTGGGACAATTACAGTCACTGCTCGGCCATCGGCGGCTCAAGATCGGCGCCAACCTGCCCCAGGCCGCGACGCTGAAGAAAGAGTTGGAAGTGTTCCAGATGAAGGTAAGCCAGGCCGGCAACGAGCTATTCAACGCCGCCGGGCGGTATCATGATGATATTTGCATGAGCTTATGCATGGCCCTCTGGACGGCGGAAAAAGTTCAGCCTTGGAGGCATGCAAGACTTGGCTGAGCCTGGAGGCACCATGACGACACTGAACGCACTCCGGGACGCCGCGCACGCCCTGCGCACCAAGGCGTTCGACGAGTCCAAGATTCACCGGGACCACGGCCAGTTTTCCAGTACGGGGGGTAGTGGCGGAGGAGGTGCGGCAGAGAAGCCGGCAGAGACGAAGCCGCCCGGGGCGACGGGCGGACCGCCTGCCGCACCGGCAAAACTCTCAAAGGACGATGCGCTTTCGCACCTGGGCAAGCAGAAAGCCGAAGGGTGGAAGTCGCCCGTCTACGGGAACCTTAGCGGGTCGAGGAAGCCCGTGATGGAGACGGAGGCGGTTCAGAACAAGGCGAATAGCGGCGGGTGGGTGAAGCCCGGCCCCTTCGCCGCGGTGGAAATGTCGGCGTCGGCATCGAGCCAGAAGCAGGGGAAGGAAGAGTATACCGGCGGCGCCTTCCTCTACGTCCACGACGGGTTCAAGTACCGGCTCCGCAAGAACCCGAAGGTAAAATCCGGGTCATTCTCCAGCCCTGCGGAGGCGATGAAGCAGGCCGAGATTTTGCACAAGGTCGGGGTTGATTCGGGCGCCGTCAAACCGCCCGAGCCGGGGTCAGGACTGGCCGCGGCTTACGAGAGGCGCAAGGGAGAAATCGAGGCGATTCAAGACCAGAACCCCGGCAAGGAAATCCTGCCGTCTGGGGCAGTAGTGCCCGACGGTCACACCATGTGTTCGAAGTGCGGCGGCGCCGGGAGCCTCGGGCAATTCGCGCACGTCGAGGGCGGGGTTTGTTTCCAGTGCGACGGCGCCGGACACGTTCCCGGCCGGCAGAAGGGCCACGGGCTGAACACACTCCGGGACGCGGGGCGCCGGCTGAAGGGCACGTTCGACGAGTCGAAGGTCAAGCGCGACCACGGCAAGTTTTCCAGCGGCGCTGGCGCCGGGGGTGACGCCTCGCCGGCCAAAGAGCCGAGCCGCAAGGAGCAGCGCCTGGCCGCCAAGCAGGAGGCGAAGCAGGCCAGCGGCGGCCAGGCGGCTTTGTGGGACGCACGCGGCGCGGAAATCCGGGACCAGCACCGGGATAACATGCTCGCGGTGTTAGTACAGGTACGGAAAGGCGACTACGACGCCAACCGCAACGACGCAATCGAGGACATGAAGATTCGCGGCGAGCAGGCCAAGCAGGCCGAGAAGAATAATTGGGCCAGGAGCTACCAGCACATCCGCGACACGCACGCGGCCCACTACGGCGAACAGGCGATGCGCTCACCGGAGTGGCAGGCCGTCAAGGACGCCCACGTTGACGGGCGCGACGAAACTGTTTGGCACCTGCACCAGATGACTGACGAGGCGACGGCGGTTGTCGCCACTCACGTATGGCACAGCGACCCGGTGAAGTTTACCGACAAGGACGTTCAGGGCATCCGAGATCAGGGCTACGAGCATAGCAAAGCCCACTTGCAGGCCCTTGACAAGATACACGCCGCCGTAACCGCCTTCCGCGCCGCCCACAAGCCACTGGCCGGCAAGTCGATGGCCGCCGCCGGATTCCGCCTCAAGTCGGCGACGGCCCGGCTGAAGGGCACGTTCGACGAGTCGAAGGTCAAGCGCGACCACGGCAAGTTCGCCGCGTCGGCCGCCTACGCCGCCAGCGACTCGCCCGAATACAAGCGCGGCTCCGTCGCCATGAAGCAGGCCGGTGACGGCAGTTGGCTGGCCAAGCAGGGTGGTGAGGTTTATGCCCCCGTCGCCGGCCACGTCGCCAGTCACTTCCACGGCGTCGTGCCGGGACAGGACGGACACACCCACGCACACGCTCAGGCCCACTTTGCCCAACTCGGCAAGCAGGCGCAGGAGACGCTGGCCAAGATACCCGCCGGCCGCCACAAGGACGCCCTGCTTCTGGACACGGCCCACGTCAGCCACCTGCACGCCGACATCGGGCAGAAGCTGGAACGCCTCGGCCCCATGCCGCACGTCGGCGACAGCGGCTATGAGTTGTGGTTGCCGAAGCAGGGCGTGAGCCCCAAGGACGCAGCCCAGCACGCGACGGCGGTGGTCAAGGGCGCCGGCGAGCGGTTCGAGGACCGGCCCTTGCGGCTGCTGAGCCCGGAGGGCCGCCGGGGGGTGGAGTTGCACGTCCCGGGGTGGGCGCCGCCGAAGGTGAAGGGGACACCCACGCCTCGGGCCAAATCCAAAGACGCCTCGGGCCACGAGCACGACGCGGCTGGCCGGTTCGGCACGGGCGGCGCAGGAGGCAGCGCTGAACCCGCCGCGAAGACGCCGAAGGCCGGCAAGACTGCGCCGCACCCGCTGGCCGGGGCGGCGGCCGAGTTGGCGGCGAAGCACCCCAGGCCGCCCGACCCGCCCCAGGTGCCGCGCGGCGCCTGGGCGAACGACGAGCCCCACAACGTGGCGGCGCGGAAGCAGTACGAGGCGGCGCAGGCGACGCACGCGGACGCCCACTACCGCTGGCGGGCCGCCGACGCCATCCACGACGTGTTGACCGAGCCGCACAAGCTGACCAAGCTCCCCGCCGAAGGGGCCGCCGCCAGCCAACGAATCGGCCGGTTCAACCGCGTCCTGGAGGAAGACATCGCCGCCGCCACGGACCAGCACGACACGCTGCACAAGCCGCGCGGCGCCCAGTTGGACAACGTCGTCGCCAGCCACCCCCACGGCGAAGCCCTGCTCAAGGCCGCCCGCGCCGAGGCGACGCAGCGACTGCACGCCGCGACCTCCAACGCCGAGGCACACCTGACGGGGCTGCCCGCCGACAAGCAGGCGCTGGGCCGCGACGCAACCGCCAAGGGGCTGCGCGCGGCGTCGGCCCGCCTCAAGTCGTCTGCCGCCCGCCTGAAGGCACGGACCAAGCCCCTCCCCGTCTGTCCGCAGCCCCCCGCCGTGTGCGACACTCTCCCGAGTGACTAGCGACCCGGGAGAGGAGCGCCGCACCGTTGTTTCAGTGGCTCAACAACCTGCTGTTCGGGGCCGAGCCCCCGCCGCGCCGCGAGAAGTCTTACGGCGGTCGGAAGATGGCGCGGCTCATCCAGCCCTACGGCGGGCGCGTCGCTTGGGCGAGCTGGTTAGCCGACCGTCACGAACAGGTCAGGCACTACACCCACTGGACGTTCGTCGCCATCCGCGCCCGGGCCAGCGCCGTGGCCCAGCACCTGCCCAACGTCTCCGAGGTCATCGCCGCCCCCGAGGGTCGCAAGCGCTCCATCGACCGGCACCGCCGCAAGGCGCTGACCAGCGTCAGGCCCGACGAGGACCTGGAGCCGGTCGCCGACGATCACCCGCTGATGCGCCTGCTCAACAACCCCAACGGCCCGGACTGTGCGTACTCGCTCTGGGAAGAGCTGGTCATCTTCCTGGACCTCACCGGGATCGCCTACCTGTGGGTGGTGCCGGACGAGGATACGGGCCTGCCCGCCGAGTTGTGGGCGCTGCCCAGCCAGTGGATGCACCCCATCGTCGGCGGCGAGAACCTGATCGTTGAGTACGAGTTGCGGCCCACGACCGGCGTCGCCTGGGAGAAGATCCCGGCGGAAGACGTCATCGAGTTGAAGTACAAGAGCCCCCGGTCAAAACTGGACGGCCACAGTCCCGCCGGCGCCTGCGCCCGCTGGATCGACAGTAGCGAGTCCCTGGAGTACAGCCGCTGGGCGCAGTTTGAGCAGGGCGGGGTGCCGAGTGGGATCATCGACCTCGACGAGACGTACCACGACCCCAGCGACCAGGAGATCGAGGAGATCGGCGCCAAGTGGGTGTCGCGCTACGGCAACAAGAAAAACCACGGTCGCCCCGTCGTCAACTCCCCCGGCCAGAAGTTCACGCCGCTGTCGATGGCCCCTGCCGCGATGCAGTACACGGCCAGCGCCGAGCAGCTCCGCGACATGGTCCTGGCGGCCTACGGCGTCCCCCAGGTGGTGGCCGGCATCTCCAAGGAAATGACCTTCGGCAGCGTGGCCGGGACGATGTATGGCTTCTACACGTTCACCATCAACCCCTTGTTGCGCTACATCGACCAGATGCTGACGGAGAAGTTGGCCAAGCGCTACCCGGGGAACCTGCGCATCTGGCACGCTGACCAGGCCCCGGTGGACCCGGCCCAGCGCCAGGGCGAGTTGAAAGACCTGTGGGAGGCGGACTGCTTGACCAAAGCGAGGTACTGCCAGGAGCTGAACATCGACCCGCCCGACCAGGACGGCGACGAGACGAAGTCGGCGGTGGACAAGAAGGCCGCGCCGAAGCCCAGCCCGTTCGGCGGTGGCCAGCCGTCGCCCTTCGGCCAGCAGCAGGAGCAGCCCCAGACGCCGGGGGTGCCGGGCGAGGACGCCCGCGACGTGTTCGGGCAGCAGAACGGCAACGGGTTCGGCAAGGGCTACGGTCACAACCGGCTGAAGGCCATCGCCGCCCACGACGACGACACGCACGAGCGTGCCGAGCGCATCGCAGAACTGCTGACGGCCGTCTACGGCGACGACGTGCTGAGCCTGTTCGACGACGTGGACGACAGCACCGACGACGAGGACGACCAACCCCGACAGAAGGGCTGGAGCGGCATCGACCACCCGCGCGGGGACGGTGGCCGGTTTATCCCGAAGAACAGCCCGGAGGCCCACAAGGCGGCCAAGGAATCCATTGGCAAGGCGCTGAAGGAGCCGCCCACGCCGGAGGGACTGAAGGCGCTGACGGAGCACCTGAGCATCCTCACCGTGGACCAGCTGCACAGCCTGCGCAAGGAACACGGGCTGAGTGCGTCCGGCAAGGTCAAGGCGGAACTGGTGGGCAAGATTGCAGACCGACTGCACCGCGGCCGGCGGATGGAGGCGACCGCGGGCAAGCCCGTTGCGGCTGCCATTTCAAAAGAATCTCCGCAGAATCCGTCAGCAGGACTTGACACAAGCAAGCCGGGGGCGTATCCTACTGGTGGTGTCTCGACTCCACCCAGCAAGGAGAAGCCAGTGACGACGCAGCCCGCAATCAAGACCGTCCGCAAGAACAGCAGCAGCCGAAACGTGGACGCCTACCGCGTCGGCAACGTCATCCGGCACGACGGCGAATTGCACGCTGTGACCGGCTACAAGCGGTCACAGGACGATCAGGGTGGCTATGTCCACACGTTGACGCTGCGGCCAGCGAATGAGGCCGAGCAGAAGCAAGGCCGCATTGGCGAGATTGAGGCGAAGCTGCGGGCGATGTGGCCGTGGCCGGACGACGACAGGTCCCGCGACGCCCACCAGACGGAGTACCGCAACCTCCAGAACGAGGCCCGCGCACTTAAGGGCGAGCCGGCTCTACCGTCATGGGATGAGGAGAAGGCGGGGATTGCTCACCGCAAGGAAGAGGCGGCGGCGAAGGAGCAGCACGATTTCGAGCACGGCCCGATTCACCGCCGGCTCGATATCGCCCTTAACCGCGCGATGATGAATCCGGCCGGCGCGGGCAAGATGTTTCCGGCTGACGTCCGCGAGGCGTCCGGGATCAGCAAGGAGCGATTCCGCGAGATCACCACCAAGACATACGATTCCGAGAAGGGAGTCATGGTTGATCCGCCGGAGCCGACGGACGACGAAATCCGGCGGTTGGAAAAGGTGCTGGGCATCAAGCTCCGCTAGGAGGTCGCCGTGCCTGACCCCGACACCTTCGCCTCGCGGCTGCGCCAACGCCGCGAGGCGAAGCCCCTGACCGTTTCCGACCTGGCCGAGTCCGCTGGCCTGTCGCGGCAGGCCGTCCACGACCTGGAGAGCGGGCGCCGCGAGCCGACGCTGAAGACGGCCCGGGCGCTGGCCGACGCTCTCGACTGCACGCTTGACGACCTGAGCCCGCCAGCCTGAGCCCGCCAGCCTGAGCCCGCCAGCCTGAGCCCGCCTTCCACCCACGTCTCGCCTGGGCCGCGCTGAGCCAAACCAGCGCGGCCCGTTTCCCTTGACAGTCCGCCCGCCGCTGCTACGATGCACGTCGTTCTCCGCAGGGTGTGTTCCTTCCGTCGTTGGGGGCCAGGGTGCCGCAAGGTGTCCTGGCCCTTTTTTTTACGCGCCCGGCCTTGTCTACCCAGCGACAGGGGTGGTAGTGGGCGGAAAATTCAAGAGCGCAAACTCGCCGAAATAGTAAGACGCAGCCTTGTCGTAAGCCCTGCCAGCGTCTTGATCTGAGTCAAAGTAGCCAAGGTGAATCGAGCGTCCCTCAAACGTGAGTTTGGCCCGCCACTTTCTACCAGATGGTCCCCAGGAAGCCCAATAGACCCCCTTCATCCGGCTGCGACCCCAGGCTTTGCGGTTGCAGGCGTTTTGGCTGCGACTGGCGTGTCTCAGATTTTCCCTGCGGTTGTCGAGCCCGTTCCTGTTTTTGTGGTCTACTTCAAGACCATCCGGCGGCGGACTGATCAGATGGTGCATGAAGACGAGTTCTTTCTTGATCTTCATCACCGCGTAAGGGGCTTGCTTTTTATGAATCCGCCACCGATAAACCGCAAGCCACTCGTAGTCCTCGTCATCAACCAGGGCTACACAACAGTTGTTGAGCATGATTGCGCAAACCATTACGACTCCACGTTAGTGGGTGATAGCGTCCTTGCACTAGTGGCGGCATTTCTTAGAAAAAGGCATAGCCATGACGCGCTGTCTCCCATGACAGGGTGTTGTGGTCAGGGGCGGGGGGATGTTGCAAGCACCTCCCCGTCCCGGCTTATTCTACCGATCTGACTCGCAGATACCAGACGCGGGCGCTAACCTTCCAGGTTTTGCTTCCCCACTTCTTCACGCCCCTCCCCATCTGGTTAGCACTCCACCCCGTATGGCACACTGCCTCGCATGGGAACGCTGGCGCAGGCCGTTGGCGAGCGTAACGACCGCCTGACACAGCAGGCGGCGCCGCTGGCCTACGCCCTGGGCGACGGCACGCTGGGCTACGACAGCCCGACGCCCGAAGTGGTGTCGTTCGACGACGAGGCCATGTGTGCCACCTTCTGCGTCAGTGCGGCCGTCATGGACCGCGAGGGCGACGTGGTAACGCCCGCCGGGATCGACGTCAGCCACTGGGCACAAAACCCGGTGTGGCTGTGGGACCACGACACCAGTGAGCCGCCCATCGGCACCGGGCTTGGCCCAACTGGACAGCTCGGCTGGCAGATCAAAGGCGACCGGGCTTACGCGACCTGCTGGTTTCACCGCGAGACGGAGCGAGCCAGGGAAGCCTACCAGCTCGTGAAGCGCGGCGTGCTCAAGGGCACGTCGATCGGCTTCATGGGCCGCAAGGGGCAGAAGGTTCGCACGGGCCTGGACGGCATCGACGACGCCCGCGTGGGCTGGCGCTTCGACACGGCGGAACTGCTGGAAATCAGCCTCGTGTGCGTGCCGACCTGCCGCGAGGCGGCCGAAGTGACAAAGGCTTTGAAACTGCTGACGCCGCCGCGGCGACTGCTGGTCACCGGGTGGAGGGGCAAGGCCCTCGTCACAAGGTCCGACCTCGCGGCGATGGCCAAGGGGGCAGACCACAGTAACCCCCACGGACTGTGGACTTATCGGTGCCCGGAGTGTGGCGGTGACGCCTACAACGGTGACCCGGCGAAGGGCACGACGTATCGCGGCAGTGCAGTGTGCAAAGAGTGCGGGCATGGCTTCGCGGTCGTAAAAACCAAGCCGATTTGGAAGCCACCGGAGGATGATGCGATGGCACCGAAGGGCATGAGCGGCAGCGGCGACGACGAGGAAGACGACGACTACCGCACGGCCGCCGCGACCGACACCGACGACACGCCGGAGGGCTACGAAGAGGAGCCCGCGCTGGACGGCGACGGCATGGATGACATGGCCGACGCCGACGACATGGGCGACGAGGACATGGACGCTGAGGAGCCGGCCGAAGGCGACGCCGACGAGGATATGGGCGAGGCGGAGGAAGAAGACTCCGACGAGCTGCCCGGCTCGCAGGCGCTGACCAGCCTCGGCGAGTATTTCACGGCCGGCGTCGAGACCGTCACCGACATGCTGAAGCAGCAAGAAAACCCGAAGGTGAAGAAGGCCCTTGAGCGCGTGTTGGCCGACATGCAAGACAGCGTCGAGGCGCTGGGCACGCTGCACGCCGCGGAGTACGGCGGGGCCGACGAGGACACGCCGCCCGACGCCGACCCGGCTGACGACAGCGAGGGTGACGGGGGCGATGACGAGGACAAGCGCGAGAAGGCGCTGGCCGCGTGGCGGCGCCGGCTGAAGAGCGCCAGGGCGTGGGTGGAGCGGCGGGGCGGGACGGCGGACGTGGCCATCCAGAAGCGAGTGGCCGCCCTGGAAGCGGAGCTCAAGGCGGCCAACGAGGAGTGGGGCCGAATCAAGGGGCTGGTCTACCGCCACACGGGGCTCAAGGCGGCGAAGGCCGTGTAAAGGGGGTGGGTGGTGGGGCTGGCAACAGAGATGCGGGCAGTGGGGAAGGGGCTCAAAGAGATGGAATCCAAGCAAGTCGCCCGGATGAAGGGCCACCGACCCGGCGCGGGCGGCGGGGCCGCCACGATCGCCAGGGCCACCGTCGCCGCCACGGCGAAGGACCCGGCGGAGAAGCGGAGCAAGGGGTTCAAGCATTACCGCGAGTTCCTCATGGCGGTGATGCACGCCGAAAAGAACCCGCACGAGGAGAGCCGGCACGATCCGCGGTTGAAGTCGCTCAAGTATACCCGCGAGAAGGCGGCGGGCAGCGACGAACAGGCGATGATCCATGACGCCTACGGCGGCTACATGGTGCCGATCGAGTTTAGCCCGGACATGCTCAAGGTTGAGCCCGAGGCCGACCCCATCGGCAGCATGACGCGCAAGGTGCCAATGGGCGTGCCCCAGGTGCGCATCCCGGCCCGCACCGACAAGAACCACACCACCAGCGTCTCGGGCGGCCTGACCGTGACCCGCCGGCCGGAGACGGTGGCCGGCACGTCGAGCCGGATGGAAATCGAGAACCTGGAGCTGACATCCCACATGCTGTTCGGCCTGAGCTACGCCTCCGAGGAGCTGCTGCGCTACTCGCCGCAGTCTTTCGTGGCGCTGTTGGCCGATGGGTTCGCCGACCAGTTCGCGTACCACCTCATCAAGGAACGGCTCTACGGCACGGGCATCGGCGAGTTCCTCGGCATCCTGACCGCCGACTGCACGGTGACCGTGACCGCCGAGAGCGGCCAGCAGGTTGATACGATCCTGCCGCAGAACATCTTCAAAATGGTGTCGCGCTGCTGGGGCTATGACAAGGCCATCTGGCTGGCCAACCACGACACGCTGCCGCAGCTCTGCGACCTCAACCAGCCGGTCGGCACCGGCGGCCAGGGCATGATCTGGCTGCCCAGCATGAGGGAGGGCGCCCCCTCGACGCTGATGGGGCGGCCGGTCTACTTCTCGGAGTATGCCAAGAAACTCGGAGACTCGGGCGACCTGATCCTTGCCAACTGGCAGGAGTACCTGGAAGGCACGCTCCAGCCGATTTCCAGCGAGGAGTCGATCCACGTGCGCTTCGTCAATAACGAGAGGACGTTCCGCTTCACCATGGAGAATGCCGGCATGCCCTGGTGGCGCACTGCGCTCACGCCGGCCTTCAGTGCGGCCACGTTGTCACCTTTCGTCGTGCTCGCGGCCCGCTAACCCTGGACCCAAGTGACGGGCCAGCGGCCCGGGAGGATTCATCATGGCGAGTGGAGTGACCTCACAGAAACTGTTCAGCCGCAACGCCGTGATCACCTACGATCACGACCCCGACACCACAGCGGCAATCATCACGACGCCGGACGCCGGCACCACGAAGCGCTACTTGGCGCTGGAGAACTACGAGAACTTCGCCGGCCTGGCGATGCTCACGGTTAGTGGTTCATCCTCCGGCATGACGCTGGTGGACATCGTCGCGGCGGAGAGCGCCACCGGCACCAACGTGACCACAGTGGTCAGCAGCGGCGCGGTTCTGGCCGACGCCGTGGGTGACTTCGTCAAGGTCGAATGCACGGCCGCGCAGGTCAAGGAAGTGGGCGACGCGGGCGGATTCACCTTCACCCACGTCGGCGTCCGCATCACGTGCAGCAACACGGGCGACGAGGCCGCGGTGACCTACTGGCGCGCCAACCCGAAGTTCGCCACCAAGGACCTGACCGCCAACGCCATCAGCTAACGGAGTTGACCCGTGGCCAACCGGCCCAACCAGCAGCAGAGCGAGCAGCGGCGGCGGGACGTGGAGCGCCTCGCCGCCGACCTCTACGCCCGGCTCACGGCGGCGCCGGGCGCCGCCAAGCAGACCACGGCGGACGCCCGCACCGACCAGGCGCTGGCCGAGGCCCAGGCTTTTTACGACCGGCTCGACGCACGGCAGACCGAGGAGAAGTGAGCAATGGCGATTCCCGTCAAGACACAGTTTGCGATCAGCTCGGGCACCGGCGGCGCGCCGTTCAACCGTTTCGTCTCGCCGGGCTTGCCCGTCGGCAACGTGTTCTACGTCCACCACGACGGCACGGCGAGCGGCCCAGGCTACACGCCGGCCAGCGCCTTCAGCACGCTCGACGCGGCCATCGGCGCCTGCACGGCCAACAACGGCGACGAGATTCACGTCCTGCCCGGCCACGCCGAGACGATCGCCGCCGCGGCCGGCGTTGACCTCGACGTGGCCGGTCTGAAGGTCATCGGTTTCGGCGTGGGCAGCAACCGGCCCACGTTCACCCTGGCTACCGCCACCACG
>ERZ1292644.934-Hain-H14-01um-R2-934-length-16460-cov-6_pt1 | contig 16460 bp, 38 predicted proteins | sample MGYA00564402_ERZ1292644 | MGnify/ENA primary metagenome ERZ1292644 (study PRJEB36523, sample SAMEA6512644) | groundwater metagenome | collected 2019-01-09 | study: AquaDiva: Metagenomics assemblies of 32 groundwater samples
CATGTCAAGCCTGATTTTTCTATTTTCATTCTCCGACGGTGAATCGGGGAAAATATAAATACACATGAATGTGCAAATACTTCAGCTTGCCTATTGACAACTATCACACACCCATATATACTATATCATATGGATGATAAGACACTACTGAAAACATTACGACGCAAGCTCACCGTCATTAAGAGCCGCTGCAATAATAAAAACTCATATGACTACATTTTTTATTATGGGGGGCGCGGGATCAAATGCCGTCTAACGATTGACGACCTGATTTATTTATGGGGAAGGGACAATGCCGACTCAATGAAAAAGGCGTCAATAGACCGCATAGACCCGGAAGGCAATTATGAAATCAAAAATTGTCGGTTCATAGAGCACGCGGACAACATAGCCAGGAGTCGCCGCACGGCGTTCCCTTTGGAAGAAAAGAAATGCCCATTTTGCAGGAGGATATTCGTGGGGGTAAGGCAAGATAAATTTTGCAGGCCAGAATGCTGCAAAACCTGGTGGGTTTTTGAGTATAGACACCGAGCCAGGGAAAGAGCAAAGCAGAAGCGTAAAGAACAAGGATAACCGCATCATCAAATAACCCGTGGGGAGGAAATCAAAAATGACAACTTACACGAAAGAAGAAAAAAAGACCTACCTGGAAGGATTGAGAAATCGCTGGAGCGAAACCAAAAAACAGGTTGACGAAAAGAAGCTGGGGGAAATCAAGGCCATCATCCAGAATCATGGCATGAACGTTTCCCCCTACTCATATTATTTCGTCGCGCTTCAAATCAACCGCCTGGGCTGGGAAGGGATCCCCTACCTTGATTATAAGACCTTCAAGGGCTGGGAGTCTAACGGGTTCAAGGTTAAAAAGGGCGAGAAGTCGCAGATCAAGGGCATCACCTGGGTCACTCCTTATAAGAAGGATGCGGACGGCAATGAGGTTGAGGCGGACTTCACATTCCCAAAAGAATACTATCTTTTTGGGCGGCACCAAGTGGAGGCGATTTGATGGAATACATCAAAACTTGCCGCATGAAAGACATTTATCCGGAAGTCGTAAGGGGTTGGGGGACTAATGGCATCTACCATCATTTCACAAACGATGGGCATACCCTAAGCTATCCTATCAAGGGCGCGGAATTCAAAACTCCCGAAATGTGCGTTGAATACTTCAACAAAAACGGAGGTGTATGACATGGAGAAATATGAGAGGGTTTTAACAACGAAAGAGGAAACGCTGGCGGCGCTCGAAACCATGAAGGACAAGGCATGGCTAAAAACTTTCAGCGAGTGGGTGCTGGAAGAATATCAGGCGTTTCTGGACACGGGCAAATATCCGTATCTGCGCGAGGTTGTGGAGTTCATAAACAAGCGCAACGGGCTGGATTATGCAACGGAAGGATCGGAGTTGTCGGGCCTGGTATACAATGCCTCAAGCGTATTCCGGGAGCGGAAAGAGGATGCGGAGGGCTGGATCAGCCAGGTAGAGGAAAATCTGGCGCCATATGAAGGCAAGCAGGTGGGAATCAAGGGATCCAACATCCTGGGCGGCGATGTTATAGCCATCCGAAAGGTTGTCCGGGTTGCCGGCCGCTTCGCCTTTATGAAGCCGCGGGCAAGAAGCCGGGGAAGTTGGGCCGCGCCTTATGAGAAATTCCGGCCGTTGGCCGAAGGGGGTAAATAACAATGCTGATAGTGAAATCAGTTGAACCGTCCGAACCGATGGGGCCGCGCTGGGCGGCGGTCGGGAGCAACGGCGGGGTTATTGTAAAGACATTCGAGAACAGAATCAACGCGGTGGAGTTCGTCGAATGGCAAAACAAACACGAAGGAGGGAATTGACATGATGGAAATCAACCCCGAGGACTTGAAGCGCCTGTTATTCGGCCCTCCAAAAATGAAGCGCGGCCGCAAAGTACTGGACTTGGCCCCGGACGAGCGCGCCAGGAAAGAGGCGATTCTGGGCATGGTGAAGCGCATCATCGAAAAAAAAGAAAAGCTTGATCTTGAACTCAAAGAGACGAGTTTAATGGATCAAAACTGGTGGCACCACATCAAAACCAGCCACGGCCTGGGCGAACTCGCCGGGATCCAATACGACGAGGACGAAGGCGCCATCTATGAACTGGTGAAGGATACGGACACGCGCCGGGATTGACCGCCGCCGCTTGACAGGAGGGCCCGGGTATTTCCCCACCGTCCCCACGGTCCCGGGCCCTCAAGTGAAGCTGCGCAAAATCAGTAATGGAGGTGCATTGTAATGGGAGAATACGCGAAAAGAAAAAGCGACGGGCAAGAAGTCAAGATCGGGACTTGTGAATCCATGTATTACCTGCGCTATGAGGATAGGGATAAAGTCGAGGCCCTGCCCCACAGTCTTGACCCGTCAAAAGAATTAAATCTTTTTTGGCGGCTGCCGTTCCCTGGCGAAGATCATATCAGGATCGGAGAATATCGGGACTACAAGCGCGGCGAGCGCCTTTTCAAGATGGTGAAAGACGCGCGCGGGGAATCTTACTGCGAGGACTTCACCAGCCCGGAGTTGGTGGGGACACAGAACGGCATCATCCAGATGCGCCACGAGGAATCCGGGCTCTTGTTAAATGTCCGATGCCATCACGGCGAGAAATTGCCCGAAGCCGGGAAGGATGTTACACCCTTCTGGAACGGCAAGGGCTATTCCTACGAGCTCGCGCACCTGAAAAACACGCCGGACGGGGTTCTCCCGATCGTTCATTGCCGCCACTGCGGCAACATGTGGCGGTTTGCATGGGAGGACGTTATTCCCTACCTATCGGGCGAGATGCTGGAACGGCTCAAAAAGTACGCCGAGCCCGTCGCGGCATAAGACCCCGAAACCGTTCCGGCGTATTGTCCGGGCGGTATCACGGTTAGACCGTGACTGATGAAGGGTAAAAAGGAGAACAACGACAATGACGACAGAAGCGATCAAACTTACCGAACAAGAGTTACACGACTTCCGGCTATCTGACAAGCGTTTCCAATTCAATGGCATCACCTATCGCGTCGGCAAAATGAGCTACGGGCAATACTTCCTTGAACCTGGGAAATGCGGCGGGGAGCGTTCCGACTTCAACAAGGGCACAATCTGGCTGGTTAAAGACAAGCAAAATTATTTCGTGGCCGACTGAAGAAGGGTAAAAATAGGAGGACAAGAAAATGGAGAAACCAAAGATAGTATTGCCTTGCACCCCAAAAATGTTTGAAGAATTGACCGGACTCAAGGCTGATTTTGTGCTCCGCGCCGTCAATTCGCATGAGGAACTTTTGGAGGCGTTGAAATTAATATCCGCAAAATGTTCCGAGGCATGGCTAAGCGACAGCATGGCAAAACCAGAAAATAAAAAACTGGCTATCCTTTGCAATCAGGTAAAAACAATCTGCGAGGCCGCCATATCGAAAGCCGAAGCGGGAGGAAATTAACAATGAAAATAACCCACATTCTGAAAACAAGAAAACTGATAAGGCGGATGCGGAGGACGGGGACATGATAGCTCAAGACAAATACACGCAAAAAATCAGTGTCGCCGGTTTTGGGAATTCATGAAGCCCATCTACTGCTGCTGGGCGCCCTGCTCCGCTCCGTTCCTGCCGGACCACCCGCGCCGCCTCTACCATTCCCTGGAATGTCACAAGGCCGCCAAAAAAGCCTACTTGATCGAGTGGCGCAACGCCAGACGCGCGCAGGGGCTCCCAATCAACAAGCCTCGACGGAAAACAAATATCCCAAAAGGGACTTGACAAAAGGAATAATATAGACTATATTATTTGCATGAACAAAGTTTCCTGCTTATTTTGTCAAAAACTATTCCCGGCGAGCACAAATAAAAATGGACTCCCTAAACTTTACTGTTCAAAGCAATGCCGTGGATATAACAACATGCTCAATTCGCTTTCAAAAAAGAAGAAGGAAAAATCCAAATGAAATACTTCAAAACCAAATGTGTTAAGTGGCCAGGATATATAGATAAAGCAGGCTACGGAAAAGCAACTGTCCGTGGGAAAAGCAAATCAGCGCACAGACTTATATGGGAAATACTGAAAGGATCAATTCCGCCGGGGCTTGTTATTGACCATCTTTGTTTTAACAGAGCATGCGTAAATATCAGGCACATGGAAGTTACTACAATATCTAAAAACTCGGAAAGAGGCCAAGTCCGCGTCAAAAAAAATATCAGACAAATGGCATACAATAGCTTAGGCAGAAAGCAATCGGATGCTTTCGTGCCATGAATCTCATTCGAACCGTACCTGTCTCCGCACGAGGTTGCTTAGTCCGCGCCTACTGCGAGCATGATACAAGCGAAGGGCTAGGGTTTTCGGTGCCACCCGGCCCCACACTTCCATGATCTGCGCTGACCAACTCCGCAGGCGGCAGATGCGGCACAACGCCAAGCGCAAGACGCATCATGAAGCCATCCGCAGAAGGCCAAAAGGCACGATGACCTTGCCAGTAAAGGAGAAAGTGCAAATCGTGGACTTGGACAAGGCAAAGCCGGCTCCGAAAGAAACCCCGGGCTTCGCGCGCCGCCTCTGGCGCAGAGTGACGGGGACATGACCATCCTCGCCGTCCTCTGCCTCTTGGCTTTCATCACATGGCTAACGCATAAATTCGGGCTGTGGGCTTTCAGTTATTGGGAAGAATGGGACGAGTCGGGCAAATCGTGAAACTCCGCACCCTCCTTTATTTATACTTGTTTTGCTTCTTGGTTTTTATCTTCGCCGGCACTTGGACGAATTGGCATGCGATTGAACTTAGAGCAAGGGAGGCGACACATGAACTGGACTGACTGGAAGCTGACGATTTTGGTGATCCTAGCCATACCCATGTCCATCGGGCTTTTCGTGTGGGCGCTTGTGTTCTGGGATCTGTGGAAAAAAGCACGGAAAGAAGAAAAGCGAGCGCACCCCGTGAAGTTGCGCCCAGGCCCTTACGGGACGATCTTAGGCAAGGACAACATAAAAATAAAGGAGACAGAATGAAAAAATCGAAATTCGTAATCGTAAGAACCTACTCTGCAGGAGTTTTTGCCGGAGAGATTCAGTCCAGAAACGGGCAGGAAGTTGTCATGACCAACGCTCGCCGCTTGTGGTATTGGGATGGCGCGGCTTCTCTCCCTCAGCTTGCAATGGAAGGCACGAAAAAACCTGAAAATTGCAAATTCCCTCAAACTGTTGATCGCGTTGAACTGCTTCAGGCAATCGAAATTTTGGATGTGACGGAAGCCGCCCGTAAGTCCATTGAGAGTGTGCCTGTATGGAAGAAGTAACCTCCGGCTCCAGCGACGGCTCCGGCTACGGCTCCGGCTCCGGCGACGGCTACGGGTGAAAAATGAGCTTCCAAGATCGCATCGTCCAGCAAATCCGCAAGATCGCCGCAGATGAAAACTGGATAGAGCTTGACCATCAGGAAAACATCAAGATGATTTCTTTCAGCAATGCCGTTGACCGCATCAATGTTTACTACTCCAAAATGACGGTGGCGACTTGCATCAATCATCCGAAGCAGGGAAACACCCAACTATTTAGAAAGCATTGCACCTTCGAAGAACTAGCGGAGATTTTCAAAAAACCACGGATTCATACTGGGAAAGGATACAAAAGGAGAACCACATGAAAACTAAACAAAATTCAAAAGCCATGGTTGAGAAAAAGCCGCAAAGCATTTCTACTGCGTCTTCATCGTCTCAATCTCCAGCAGAAATGATACGGCAAGCGATCTCCGGCGGTGCCGACCTTGAAAAATTGGAAAAACTTTTGAGCTTGCAGGAACGGTGGGAAGCCAATGAGGGTAAAAAAGCGTTTCATCGGGCGATGGCGGCCTTCAAGCTCGATCCGCCGAACATTGAAAAAGACAGAAAGGTCGCGTATTTGAACGTAAAATACAACCATGCCTCACTTGCAAACGTCACACAAAAAATAAATGAAGCCCTGAGCAGGCACGGGCTTTCCGCCTCATGGATCGTAAAGCAAAATGGAGCAGTTTCCGTCACTTGCAAAATCACCCATGAACAAGGGCACAGCGAGGAAACCACTCTGACGGCTCCGGCAGACGCCACCGGATCCAAAAATGCCATCCAGTCCATTGGCTCAACCATCACCTATCTTGAACGCTATACGCTTTTGGCGTTGACCGGATTGGCGACTCACGAAATGGATGATGACGGGAAAACCACAGAAAAGACAAAGTTCACAGTTTCCGCAGAGGGCAAGGTGAAAAAGAAAGCCGTTGAAGCCGAAGTCGTTGAAACGGCGGGAGTGATATAAAATGTATAAAAACATGAGTGGATATCCTTCTGTTACTGCGGTTCTTGGAATCTTGCGAAAGATCGGCCTGGAAATGTGGTTCAAGCAAAACACGGCTGAATTCTGCGATGCTGAAAGCAGAAAAGGGAAGGAGGTCGGGACGATCATCCATTTCATAATCCAAGGCAGCATTGAAAAAGAGGAAGTCAGTTTTGATACGGAATACGACCAGGAGGTCATGTTCTGTCTCAAAGGATTGGCGAAGTTCAAGAAAGACCATCCTGAACTGAAATTCAAAAGAGCGGAGGTTGAAGTCATAAGTGAAAAGCACGGCTTCATGGGGCATTTGGATTGCCTTGGCGAAGAAAAAAAGGAACTGGTGCTGATCGACTGGAAGACGGGGAAATGCGACGTCGGCAAGGTTGGGAAAAGCGGACTTTCAAAGGAAAAGGAAATCCCTGTGATCTATCCAGAACACATGTATCAGGTTGCGGCCTATGTCGCTGCTCACAATGAGCAATTCGGGACAAAAATCAGCCAAGCGAAGGTGATTTGTTTTGCTAAGGACAAGCCAGTTTACGCATATTTGACCATTCACAAGCTCGTCCTTGACCGGATGTTCCAAGAGGTGTTTTTGCCTGCGCTTTCAATTTTCAAATATCAACAGGAGGAAGAAAATGCAAACGGATACAATAGCAAAAGATCAGGAGCTGGAAAAGCTTCAAAAGCAGACAGCATCGGTACTGGAAAAAGCAAAAGCATTCCAGCTGGATTCTGAATCACAGTTCGGGATCGCCGTAGAGGTTTTAAGCTGGATCGCGACGCAGAAAAAGAAGTTTGAAACTATCCGAATCAAACTGGTCAAGCCGCTGAATGACCATGTGACTATGATTAACAATACCATGTTCAAGCCTTTCACCAACATCTTGGCCGAGGCCAGGACAATCATGGACGAAAAAATCATTGCCTGGAATCGAAAGCAAGAAGCGGAACGGTTGGCCGAAGAAGCTAGAATCAGGAAGGAAGCTGAAAAATTGTCCAAAAAAACAGGCGTGGCAGTTCAGGAAATCATCGAATCCGCTCCGGTTCAAGCAGTTCAGAAAACCACAGGAACACTCACGATCACGAAGCGGTGGACATATGAGGTAGAGGATCCCTTGATGGTTCCCAAAGAATACCTGATGGTGGACACGACCAAAATCAGCCATGCCGTCCGCGATGGTATGAGGACAATCCGTGGAGTAAAAATTTACCAGATAGAAGTGACAAGCACTAGATAAAAGGAGAAATTAAATGCCCAAATGGCCTGTTTCAATGACGGGGGAATCGGAAAAACCTCCTCTTTTAGAAGAAGGATGGAGAGAGTTCAAGATCGTGAGCGTTAAACTGGTTTCCGAAGAAGAATCAAAATCAGGGAACGCTTATTTTCAATGGGACATGGAATGTGACGAAGGCCATATCCCGATGCGGACCACCCTGATCAAAGGCAAGCGGTGGCTGCTCAAGCAAATCCTTTCCGCCTGCGGGATTGAAGCCAAAGAAGACGATCCTGAAAAGAAATATTCTTTCGGCCCGGAAGACGTTGAAGGGAAACCCGTCATGGGCAAAGTCGTGAACAAGGAACAGAAGCCGTTTACCGGCACCAAAGGCGACTTAGTGAACCCGGAGCCGAAATCCGAAATCAATTCCGTAAAAAAGATTGATGGGGCGACTGCGAAAACATCTGACGCAGGAGATGCGCAGGACGACCCAATTCCCTTCTGATGATCGAGATGAACGGTTCCGACCTCCTCGAAGTCCCGATCAAAGAACACCTCGCGGTGTCCCGCTTGACTTTGAAGGGGGTCAGAGTCCTCATCTTCTACGTGAAGGACAAGGACGTGCTGTGTGCGCTGACGAGGTTGAGAAATGATGCTTGACATAAAATGGAGTGTATGCTAAATTTAAGGCAGGCCATGATCGTTAGTGCAAATCCATCTGTAAAATCATCTATCCCCCGACGGGGCGGTCGTGGCCTACACTTCTAACCCGAAGGGGGTCTTTTTATGATTATTAAGTTTGGGAATCGTATTGCTTTGATTGACAAAGAGGATTACCATAAAGTTACTTCATTTGGAACTTGGTATGCTAAAAGTCGTATGCATGTGGAAAAAGAACACCACAAAACCTACTACATAGTTTCTGCTCCGAATGGCAATAAACATAAAAAATTTACAACACTTCATCAAATTATCCTTGGGTTTTTTCCTTATCTTCCAAAGGGGAAAGTTATCCATCACAAGAATGGGAAGGGGTGGGATTGCAGAAAAAGAAATTTGGAAGTTACCACAAGAAGTCAGCATTTAAAAGACCATAAGCTAGAAAATCCTACCGGTTACAAGAGGGGACTTAGTTATAAAAATAGGGGGCTCTCAGAAAATCGCTTAGGACTTACTCCTTTTGGTGATGATGAATAGCCATTTTTTGTTTTTATGCGTGATGTGATGAAAAAAAAGGCGCAGATAAATGGCCTCTACCAACAAGCCGTAGATTGCGTCATGGCGACCTACCAGGAGAAGTTCAAGATCAAATACCCCTTCCAGGGCAGGGACGGCAAGATCGTCAAGGACATTCTGCCCATCTACGGAATCTCCATGTTCTGCGCCCTGTGGAAGGAGTTTCTGGAAATGGACTGGAACTGGTACGACAAATACAACCTGCTCCACAAGGTGCCTCACGATCTGATGACTTTCCGGGACAAACTCACGCAACTGCTTGAGGATGGGGCTTACAAAAAGAAGCTGAACGCGCTCGAAGACATGGTGGACGAGCCAGCTTTCGACTTCGGGAGCCTCGTCAAAGGCGAATGATGGAACTCAAAACCTGCGCCAACTGCAAGGACAAGTTCGTGTTCAGCCATGTGAATTACCGGCCAAGGGTCAGATACGAGGCATTAGGGGGGGAGTTGTTCACGACCGTTTACTGCTCGGACGCTTGCGAAGAAGGGATCCCCAAGGGCACGAAGGCGGCTTGCAGATGCGATTTGAGGAACTTGGGGCTGAGCGAAGGACGTGTGGGCGGCGAAAAGTGGGTTTGCCTGTTGCATGCGATGGTGTTTGAAAAGGTGGCGACATGAGAATTGGGCATAGGCGCCGCAGAGAGATGTTCGGTGGCCGGCAGACCGAGGCCGATCTGGTGATCTGCATGGTCAGGGACTTGAATACCCTGGTCCCCGACTGTTTCGCCTGGCGCATGGAGACCCGGGGGATCCCCAAGTGGACAAAGACGGGCTGGAAGGTGGACAGGAACGCCATGGAGCGCGGCAAGGCCGATATCGCAGGCGTGGTCAGGCCGATGGACAACTACGGCGACGTCTACGGCGCGGGCCTGTCTTTCGTCATTGAGGCAAAGATGCCTGGGGAATATCTCAAACCGCACCAACGGGAGTGGCTCACGGACTATGTGACCAGGGGCGGCGGGCGCGCGGCGGTATGCCATACCTCAAGCGAGGCCATGGAATTTGTCGGCTCTGTGCGGAGGCAAGTGCAGAAGTGGCCTGGGGAGATATTGGCTGAATGAAAGACCTCTTTGGCGCCGAAATCAAAGAAGCCGCCCCCACCGGAAAGGTTCCCGGCAATCCCCTGATCCGCACCTACGGCCCAGGCCCGGAAGGGAAAACTTGCAAGACCTGTGTCCATCTGTGGCGCAAGCGTATAAGCAAAACTTATTTGAAGTGTGATCTTCGGGTGGAGACGGCGGGTCCTGGTTCAGATCACAAAGCCAAATACCCTGCGTGCGGAAAGTATTCGGAGGAACAATGACCCTCTTTAAGCGTGGTGAGTGTTCACATCATCCATATAAAGAGCCACCATTTTACTGTAGGTTTTGTGGCGGGTATTGCCCGAGATGCAAAGATGCGCACCATTGTCCACCGTCTTTCGCAGAGATGCCAGGAATATATGGATGAGCCGTCCCGCGTGATTTGAGATGAGAAATAGGGCCAGGGTTGGTCTAGCCATCATTACGAGACCAGTGGGAACGGACAGGATAACGAAATGGCGATAGGTAACTGTCTGGATGCGGAGGTTATACCTGGGAACCGGAGAGAGGTTCCGGCAAGATTGATGTCCCCCAAAAAGGAGAGATAGAAATGGCTGGCATCGTATGTATTTTAGCCAGAAAGAAATGTGAGTTTACGGACAAGGAAATTGACGATGAAAGGCGCAAATTGGCAAAGCAATGGAATCAAACAATTAGTCAAGTTTTGGACGAAGAAGCTTTGCATTATTTGCGTCAAAGAGCCACCCCAGGAGTCCGGTGATGCGCGAGATTAGGTTCAGGTTTTTTGAGGATAATGGTAAGTTTTCAAAAATGTGGCATGACCCGATGCTGATGCTCATAGAAAACAAAGATGACAAGGATTACACGGTATGGGATGTTATAAATGGAGCTTTCTCCAATATAAAAATCATGCAGTTCACAGGTCTCAAGGACAAGAACGGAAAAGAATGTTTCGAGGGAGATATTGTCAAGATGCTGGATTGGGGATTTAGGAAAAAAAACAAAGTCTTGGGTATTTATAAAGTCATATGGGACTATGAAGAGAAAGGATGGCGATTAACCCCATCCCCCAACATAGATGCCTATAATATTTTACGAAATTTTGAAGTCATCGGCAATATCTACGAAAATCCTGAACTTATGAAAGGAGTCGGTGATGTATAAGAACGGAGATTTGGAAGTTAGAGAACACGATGGTATAAAATATCTGTTCATTCACACAAGCGTATTCGAATGTCATATTTTGGGTGGGCTTGATTCTGTTAAAACTTTGATCGCAGACTTGCAGAAAATAGCAGAAGAATTGGAGGGAAAATGAAACTTAAGATTGGCATGAAGGTTAAAACAAAATTTCTTTCAGGCGCGAGCGACATAGTGCGAACACTAACAAGTATTAGAGAAGAAAAAAAGTATGATTCTGGATTTTCGGCCAGCGCAGACAATGGCGGAGCTTGCAAGGAATGTAATCGTCCATTAAGCGAGCCGATTTTTAATATAGACTCTGACTGGTTTACGCCCGTATGATCCGCAGAAGGTTGAAGTCAAGAAAATAGAAAAGGAGCTGACAAAATGAATAAATACTTGGTGATTGTTTTACTTGGCTCAATGATTATGACATACGGTTACGATGTGAAGCGAGTCGGGTGCGGACATTATCGTGTGACCCCCGTTGTGATGCCATGAAGATTTTTACGGCTCTCATGATGATGGTGGGATTGATGGGATGGTTGGCAGTTAAGCATTATCGAATCCAGCGCGAATATTTTAAGCAGGAGCAAGCGGATATTGTAAGGCAAAGAAGGATGCTTGAGATATTGAAAGAAATGGACAAATCGCGTGAAGAAGCACATCAGGCATTTGTGGATGCAATGCACATAATAATCAATGCCTTGGAGCGTAATAATGAAAAGAATTAAATTCCTCTTTTTATCGCTCCTGATGGCAGGGTGTTCTACATTTCAGAAATGAGGCCTTGCGAGAGAGAAGAAGCATTGATTAAATTTAGAAAAGTGGTTGAATCGGTATCGTGAATAGATTTGATGAATGAATCAATTATCCCCTGAGGTTTGGAATGACAAAATTCAGAAAGAAATGTGGCATTTCATCGCTGTCCAGAATACGACATTGGGACTAGACGCCTTCGATTGGTTCTGGATTGGGCTTACGGTTTGTGGATTAGTGTGGTGGGCGTCTCTGCTGTGGTATATGTGGGCTAAGAACAGGAACGACAACGACTGGCTTGATGGACAGGGGCGCAAGATCAATGAAATGGGACAAGGTCACAAACCTTTTGGATGCCGAAAATGCGGAATTTGGTTTGAAGACGCGCATGGGTATATAGATCACTATAGGAAAGTGCATGAAAAGAAAAAGCATGAGCATCTGGAATAGATTTAGGGCGCGTAGCTCAAATAGGCAGAGTAGGCGGCATATAACCGCTCGGTTGGTGGTTCGACCCCATCCGCGCCCACTACTTTATGGACTGTGGAGAATCCACAGATGATCGCGCTAACAAGATTGCCGTCCATGCGCGTCACTTCGGCCAGACACCGGATATCAAGGACTGGCCGGACGATTTGAGTGGCGGAGCAGTTGGTGGTATCAGCCAATAGATTCGGGTTCCACAAGCGGGTGGGTTAAAATGCATCCCCGTCTCCGCCACGACTTTGAGCAAATAAAGAGAGGAGAGAAATATATGAGAGTCATTGTAAGTATGCTGTTGTTTTCGTTTCTTGGCGGATGTGCTTCACCACCGATGTATATCCGCAGGCAAAATTCAAATCAGAATGGTAATTGCCAGACTGAAATACAAGTGTTTGCGGACAATCAATGGTGGACAGTTTACGAAGAATGGAATAGAAAGGATTGCAAATAAGTGACTCAAGGGTGCGCGTGGCTGAACAATACTTAAAATGTCGTCGGAATTAAACTGCCGATACGGCAAAAATAGAGGTATAAGGCACAGTAGTGGCCGTGACTGGGTGCAGGTAGATTCACAGAATGCTACTGTCAATCGAATCCTGCCGCGCACCACGATTTAGGTAAAAACTGAAATGACAAAAACAGAAAAAGCGCGCATAAGTCGAATAAATTATAACCACAAGACTAGGTTTGGTGGTTCCCGCGAACAGGTATTGTTAAGGGACAATTTCCGTGCCGCACTTAAAATGCTGTAATTGTGGGCACATGAAGATACTTGAGGATTATAAAAAGCCATGACCATTTATAGGAGGAGAGGATGACTAAGTTCCAAGGGTATGGAATCATTTTTTTGTTGGCTTTTATAGCCGGAGTCTTGCTAGGAAAATGACCAAGAAGAAGTCTAGGAGGTTGAGATGATAGCCATTTGTGCTTATGTCTGCGCTTGTTTAGCTTCGTATTTAACTGGATACAATCATGGAAAAATAAACGGTTTTGATAGTGGGATAAATGGCAGATGGGAGGATATGAAATGACCCATAAGAAGTCTCGGAGGATTGTTCTGGGAGAAGGAATTGTTAAATCACTCTTTGCGGGAAGTGCGCCATATTTTGAATGTCCAGCTACGCCTAAAGGTCGTAAATCATTATTTGTTTGGTGTCACGGAGTTCCATTGGGCAAATACCGCTTCGTCTTGGAGAAGATATGAAGCCAAAGAAAGCGGGGTGTGAGTGTGGGCATTCAAAATCAGCCCACGAGGCACTTTATGATGATAGTTGTATTGGTTCATACCATGATGCCTTTGAGTGCGAGTGCAAGAAATACCGTCCACGGAGGAAGAAATGAGCGAGACTGAATTAACAAGACGGTCTTTGGTAGACCAAAAAATCTATTGGGAACACAAAACGCATGAATTGATAAATCTTAATCACGAACTCAAATCCATCATAGAAAGCCAGAGGGTGAAGATTGAGGAATTGGAAGAAATGGTAAGGGAAGCAAGACTTGAGCGAGATGACGAGAGAGCCAAAATTGAGATTGCGGAGAAGGCGTTGCAATTCTTATATGACGAAATCGTCGACTACATCAAGATAAATAATCTTGGAGCAATGAACAATCAATCAATGAGAATGGCAAGAGAGGGACTGCAAATAATGCGGGAACCCAAATGACAATCAAGCCTATTACGCTTTTGGCAGTGGTGAACGTGCTTTTCGGAGTATGCGTGATCTTGAATTCAATGTGGAGCTTGAATGAGCTAAAAATTCAGGAGCGATTAACGAAATCAAGAGAAATCCAAATAAGACATTTGCTGTCAAGCATGGGAGAGCGCATTGATTTACAAATAGCCAGAGAGAAGATGCGTGATGGAGAATAAATAAAATGACTCTGTGTAAATGCGGCAAGACAAAAGCTCGGCATTGCAATAAATTAACTAAATGCGATCATTCGAGCTTAATCCACAAGCATAGATTTGTGCAAAGGAGATGCCGTTGTGGAGGGCTTATTGTTCAGATGACAAGACACAATGTGGCGTGTTTCTTGTGCGGGGAAGTTTATAGAAAGATCATATCGTTGAGGTCAACGAAATGAAATACGATTTCGATGAGAATAGTTTAAGGCAATTACTTGGAAATTGTTGCGAGGAACATCGTAAATTTAATGAAACAAATCTCTTTGAATTCATCCAGTCCTCTATTGACAAGGCTGTGAAGAAAGCATTGCAAGAAAAGGAGACCCATGACTAAATGGCTCAAGATATTTCTGACTTTAATTCTCTACCCGATTGTCGCTCTGGTGATTCTGTTGGTGATGTTGTTGCGCGTCTTTAAATTCAAGTTGCACTGATATCAAAGCTCTAATCCTCATCATTCTTTCTGTCTCCATCTCTCATGCCAAGCCTTTTGTAGGCATCTCTGTGGGAAGGTTCAACGGAACTGATGAACTCCACTCCGGCTTTATCGGAGGAGCGGAAGTTGGAATTGAGATCAAAAAAACCTTCCTTTCTTTACAAGGCTCTCATTTACAGCAGGAGATGAGGAACGGGCTAGACCCGAGCGGTTCTGTGACTCTCCTACCCCTTACCCTTAACTTGGGCGGGATCTGGGCTAAAAAGCCGCTTTCCGTTAGAATTTCAGGGGGTGTAGGAGTTGTTTTAAGCGACTTCCAGATATCCAAAGAAATTGAGAAAAGAAACAAGTGGTCTAATGAAACGATAGGGATAGACTTGGATGACGGAATCTGTTACCAAATCCAGGGTGGAATTGAGCGCAGGCTTAATGAAAGGACAAGCATCGGATTTGAGGTGGGCTACTTGATTTACGAAACTCTTTTGAGAGAGACGAGGACGACTAAAATACCCTATGATTTGACGATGTCAACCATACGCGAGACGACGGCTCCTTTTAACTTTAACAGCGTGATTGGGAAAGTGGTTTTGAGGTTCAAATGACCCTCTCCAAGAGAAGTAAGTGATGGATTTCTTTAAACAAGCTGCGAAGTATTTAGAAAAAAATGGATGGAGAGTTCTTGTTATTGGCAACACAAGAGTATCTCGAAGGTTTAGCGGCCTTAAACATAACTACACGCTAGAGATTGATTTCACCGGAAGCAAAAATGAGATTCGCAAAACACACACTCGTAAGCGTTGACCAGTCGAAGGGGGAAATCGAGAGGATGCTTGTCCGCAGACTTCTGATAAAAGTTGTGCTTAGATATGAAGGCACGGATTATATTTTTATAGATGACCACTCCAGCTTTAATTACGATGGAGCAGACGAGCCAAGTTCTTTTTGGTGGGAAGAAGGTAATGGGGCATGTGACTGCAACCGCTCACTCTTTATTCAAAGACATTGTTATGAAAATTTCAAAGAAATGCCTTGTGGGGATGAGATTAAATTAATCAGTCTTGAATTTATTGGAGACTGGAAAAGAACGGAGGGGGAGTGATACTGTGATTTATTATAAGCCCTTAAAAAATGTGAGAGATTATATTTATTCCCAACCTTTTGGTGTTGCGCTGAGTGGGTATAAGGAACTAAATGACATTATAACTGTCATTGAGAAGTCTAACTCAAATGATCCGTATTGTTATGTGGTTTTCAGTAAAATTGATACAAAATTACCGGAGGTGTCCGATGTATCGAAAGGGTGATCGTAATTTCTAATGGATTCAGCGAAGGATATTGGAACGGGCGGCGTGGAAAAATAGGAGGAGATGATGAATACTCATGAAGAAGCATTAATTAAATCAGCGTTTCAACTGGCAACTTGCGTTGGTTTTATACAAGGGCTTGAGGTAGCAGAAGAAAATCTTGAAAAGAAAGAAAGGATTTCAAAGTTCTTGAAAACATTAGAAAGTATCTCATGACTAACCGCCCAATAGGAGAATTGAAAATATGAGCGAGATATCCAAAATGCAGGACAGGATTATAGAGTTAGAAGAAGAAGTTGGAGGGTTTTTAGGCGATATTTTCTCTCTCAAATCCCTGAACGAAGAACTCGTCAAGAGGAATGAAGGATTGACGGAGGCGTTGGAGAAATCAGAAAAAAAGTTGAAGGCATATACCGACATGGTTTATCTGCGTCCGCATAATTCATTTTGTGTAGGGGAGGATGAGACAGTGCCGATGCCTGGGCCAGTGCATATTGCGACGATTCTCGATGAAAGCATTAAATTGAGAGAGGCGGGTAAATGGGCTATTGATGCCCTGTTGGCGCACTTCACCAAAGATATG
>ERZ1292644.841-Hain-H14-01um-R2-841-length-17861-cov-14_pt2 | contig 16416 bp, 42 predicted proteins | sample MGYA00564402_ERZ1292644 | MGnify/ENA primary metagenome ERZ1292644 (study PRJEB36523, sample SAMEA6512644) | groundwater metagenome | collected 2019-01-09 | study: AquaDiva: Metagenomics assemblies of 32 groundwater samples
ACTCGGCACTCGAGCACGATGTCGCGGGAATGCCACTGGCGGTAGGCGAGGCTGATCCGGCCGAGCTGGAGGCGCCGGATGCCGGGGCTACTTTCCATGGGTTGGGAACGCCGACCGCCCGGCCGTCTCGTCGCGCCACGTCAGGAGCGTGCCGTTCCGGCGTAGCCGGCCATCCACCGGAGTGAGGTATCGCACAGGCTCGACGCGATAGAAATGCTGGTCGCCGGGATCGTGCGGGGACCAGACGTTGCGGACTCGGTAGAGCATGGTGTTCCCGCTCCGCATTGGCACCCGCACCCCGTCACCGGGGCTGAGGCGGGGTCCGCCCCACGTGAAGTCACAGATTGAGCGGTCGGTGATCCAGAACGCCCCGCGTGGGAAATCCAGCGTGCGGGCCGGATGCCACGCCCACCACCCCCGCACGGCCGCAAGAATCGCGCGAACGAGCAGGCCGACTCTCTTCACTCCGAGTCCCGCTCCCGTCGCCCCAGCAGGTCCCCGTCGGCCAGGCGCACCTCGCTGTGGTCGCGGCCGGCATCCCAGGGGGTTCGTCCCCCCCCAACTCCTGATCCAGTCAGGGGCGGCGGGGGGGCTCCGGGTGGGACCGGGGCCGACGCGGGGCCGTTGATGCGCCAGACGAGGCTGGTCATGGCCCTGTGCAGGCGCCAGAGGAGGACCACCGCCGCGATCCCCAGCACCGAGGCGGTGAGCAGGAGAGCGAGGGCGACGGCGAGGAGGGGGTCAGGCATCAGGAACCAGGTTGCTCGTCGGGGACGTGATAGCGCCTGCATGCCTCGCACGTCGGCGTAGGGCCACTGGTATGCCCCATGCCGGCCCCTTGCGCCCCTTCCTCTCGCGCAGGCGTGGCCACGAAGGCGGGCATGCTCACCCATCGGATCACGTCGAGGATCACGGCGCGCTCGGACTCGGGCATGGCGGCGCGCTGCTCGAGGTAGAGGCGGACGATCTGGAGACCGTCGGTCGGCGACAGCCCGTGCAGCGTCACCTTGTGGCCCTCCAGGTCGCTGAGCGAGGTCCGCACCGTCGGCAGGGGTGTCATGTCCGCACGACTCCTTTTGTTGAGGAAGTCGATCCACGGAAACTCACGGAGCCCAGGGGCGAGGCCCACCAAGCTCATCCCCGCGTCATCCTGGCCACGGCCCCCCGGCCGGCGTGGGTGCGATGCACGGTCTGTTTCCGCTCCCGGTAGTTCGACGCGCGCCGCTTGGCCGGCTTCGTCCGCTCCAGCGGCGAGACGAACACCCACCGGAAGTGCTGATCACTGGCAGGCCGGGGGGTCATCCCCGCGTCATCCGCGCATCCCCCTCCAGGCGGTATCGCGTGGCCGCGGCCGAGGGGTGCGGCGCCGGCAGCGCCGTCAGGAACTCGTCCACCGCGCTCGCGATGGTCTGCACCTGGGCCTCCACGGCCGCTTCCAGGTCGGTGTCGGCGACCTCCGCCTGGATGGCGGCGAGGGCCTCGTCCACCGTGAGGCGGAAGGTCGTGGCCGCGTCGCGCCAGGTCATGCGCCCAACACGTACCGCTCGAACAGGGACGGCTCCGGCTGGGGGGAGGCCGGGCTCGGCGCCGACAGCGCCGTCCAGAGTGGGACGATGCACCCTCGCGCCCGGACGGCGGCGGCGAGCTCTCCGCACGCCCAGCGAAAGTCACTGCGCTTTCGAGGCGTCAGTGGCCAGTCCATCTCGTCCGCGATGCGCGCGCACGCTTCCCGCTCGGCCGCCACCGCCTCGGCCGCGTGGGCATCAAGGGCGGCGGCGAGCATGTCGTGCCACGTCTCCAGACATTCCTGGGCCTCGCGCCGTCGGCCACTCCACAGGACGGCCTTGGCCTTGGATGTGGGATCCGTCTCCCACCAGACGATGGCATCCTCCGTCCAGCCGTCCCCCGGCTCGGGCGGGATGAAGAGGGTAATGACGCGCTCGGCTTGCTCCCGGCCGGTCATCGCGGGATGAGCCCCTTCTCGATTCGAGTTTTCCAGCGCCTCAGCAGGTCGGAGAGTACCAGTTCCTCTCCGCACTTCAGGCAGGTCCCGCGCCCGATCCCATTGCAGTCGTCCACGGTCCAGTCGTCGTGTGGGCACGCGGGCTTGGCCTGGCGCCAGTGGTCTGGCTTGGCCTGTTCACGCGCCCACGGCCATTTCATGGCGCTGCCTCGTCTGCCTCCATGTGCGCCCGGAGTGCCGAATCCGACCAGCCTGTCGGGAACTTCGCCAAGAACGCGCGGGCGGTGTCGAGATACTGGCCCGCACATGTGTGCGCGGGATCTGTCGGGCATGTCGTGAAGATCCCGCGGCTGCTGATGAAGAACTCGGACATTTCGGGGCGCGGTGACCACGGCACGCCGATCCATGGAGCCTGGCACACCGGGCAGACGCTCATGTCTCGGATCTCTCGATCGCCTCACCAGCCGCCTCGATCGCCGCCTCCGGCTCCGCCAAGAGCGCCCGGAGCTGTGGCACCGAGAGATGCGCGACACCGAGGGCGATCTGATGGAGCTGCTCGACGCGGATGCGCCCGGACACCTCCAACTGCGCGGCGGGATACGCCTGGCGGAGAGTCCACGCCTGATCGAGCGCCCGGAGTCGGGTGGGGTTGTCCTCGACCTTGACGATCTCGTGGCCGGCGGGCGTGACGAGGACGACCGAGCGCTCGGCCTCGGTCAGGCGCTTCAGCTTGCGGAGCAGCGCGGGCTCGGATAACCCGGGCACCCGGTCCATGCGGGCCAGGAGCGCCTCCGCGAGGACGCGCGTCTGGCGGGACTCGGCGGGCGAGAGACCGGCGCGGTTGTTCATGGGGCGCCCGCGCGCAGCCGCTCCATGTCCGCTGGCAGAAACGCGGTGATGCTCGGGCGCCGGCCCCGATGGTACGTCCGGCGATGTGCCGCAAGGAGGGCGCGCAGCCGAGGAATGGCCTGCGCCAGACGATCCACGATGATGGCCGGCTTGGGATTCGGTCGGCCGGGTGCGCTGTCGAAGCCGATCGCCGCATAGAACTGGGACTCTGGCGCGGGACAGGCCGTCCGATCGGTAAACGGTGAGCAGTAGGCGACGTATTGGAGCGTCCATCGGCCGTGCGGCAGCTCAAACGTCCCGATCCCTCTGTAGGTGTCCACATACACACACACGGCTCCGATAGGGTGCCACGCGGATGGTCGGGGCCTCGCTGCGGGCCGAGACTTTGCGGGGCCGCCACCGTCGGCGCCGTCCGCCGTCCCTGGCCCCCGATCGAACGGCCCGCGCCGCCGAAACCATGCGCCATCAATCTTCAGGGCCTCGGGCCAGGCCAGAAGCGGCTCCGAGAGACGCGGGTGAGACGCCGGCGCGGAACCCAGAGCGACTGAGCGCCTGGAGGCGCGAGCCGTGGCCGTGGCCCCAGCCGCGTGCCCCGCGTGCTTTCCTCCCAGCATCTCAGATCCCCCAGGTCGCCGGCTTCTGTCTCACCCTGTCCGACAGGATAATCCCGCGTGGCGGGGGGGCGCAAGGGTCCATTCGCGGGCTCGCAGGAACATCGGCGAGCGTCAGAGTGTCGTCGCCAGTGTCGTCGCCCGATTCAGCCTACTCGGTGGCGCGCGTTTCCTCTCGGCGCACCCGCCGCACCGTGCCGCGCCACATCGGGTCGTGATCGGCGACCGGAATGCCGAGGGCGCCCGCGAGGGCCTTGAAGTCGGCCTCGTTCCCGTGGCGCGCGAAGTCGATGAAGGCGTCCGTATGGTCGGCCGGCAGATCAGGAGGCCCGAGGAAGAAGGCCTGCAGGAGCGCCACGGGGTCATTCACCCCCGCCTCTCGCTCCTCGCGCTCTCGCTCCCAGATGAACGCGTGCGTCCCACATGGGCAGAGGCGGTTCGGGTAGGTCGTCCGGCAGACTTGTATCGGCATGGTGTCCGGTGGGGACTCCGTCTCCGACACCATGGCCACTGGGGCCGGGACGCGGACGACGACGCGGACGACATGACTCACCAGTCGGGTTGCGCGTCCGTCATCGGCCCAGAGGCCCAGTCGGTCGGCAAAGAAGACCGTTGGGTCGGCAAAGACCACGGACCTAGCTTAGCATCTCGCTCGCATCCGCGCCAAGCTCCCCGGCGAGAACGGATGCCCCGCCCGGTCGCGGTAGCCCTGCTGGGCCAGGAGCGCGGCAAGAGGGCGGAGTGACAGCGCGGGGTGCGCGCGGGCGACGGCGAGCGCCGCCTGTTCGGCGGGCTCGGGTTCGATGGCGGCGCCGACGAATCGCCACCCGTAGGGCGCGAACCGCGAGATGCGCCGGCCCTGCGTCCGGAGGTGCGCCAGCGCGTCCCGGGTTTTCTCTCCGATGGCGCGCCGGTAGTGCTCGGCGACCATGGCCTCGACGCCGTTCGACAGGAACCCCGACGCCGTCGCCGTTTCGATCGGCCCCCGCCCGACGACGTGGACGGCGACGCGGCGGCGCTGGGCCCACGCGAGGAAGCCCAGGAACCCCTCGGCGTCTCTCGCCAGACGATCATGATGGTAGGCAACCAGCACGGTCGCGCCGTGCTGACGCAACGCCTGCTTGATCCGCCCGAACCGCTCGCGCTTGCCGCCCGAGATGCCGTCGTCCGTGAGGATGTCGGCGAGAGGGACGCCGAGGGTGGCGCTGTAGGCGGTGATCCGGTCGCGCTGATCGGCGAGCGAGACCGTGCGGGCGTCGCTCTCCTTGGAGCGGCGGGCGTAGCCGAGGGCCACCGAGGGGGTCATACGAGTCAGATGCTCCTTTCTATTCCAAGTGCGCCGGGCAGCCCGCCGGGGCGATCTCGCTCGCGGGCTGCCGGCAAAGGGGGCACAGGCGGCGCGCCATCGCCGCCTGTCGGTTCCGCGCGAGCTGCTTGGCGCTCATCTTCTTTCCCCCGGCCGACCCCCGACAGGCCGGACAGAAGAGGATGTAGGGCTTCCCGTGCGTGGGGCAGGTCGGGACGGGGGGTGTCGGGTCAGGCATGGTCTTCATCGGATCCTTCCTGTCCTGGGGGATGGCCCGAGCTTGGAACGGTGACGGGGCTAGGCATCAACGGCGCGCCGGCCGGCGATGGCGGCGATCCATCTCTCGACCTGAGCGCGGGCGCACGAGCCGCAAAACCGGGTCGCCTCGCCGGGGCTCGGATGGATGCACTCGCCGGCCGCGTCAGCGCGACGGAGCAGGACCAAGACGCTCCCCGAGCAGCGTCCCGGATCGACATGGCAGCGCGGGGCTCCAGACGACGGGTCGCACTCGCACCGATCCCCGTCGGGGTAGGTGCGGTCCTGGCCGAACTCCACGATCTCGATCATTGTGCTCATTCGTCGCCTCCTGGCCCGGGGCGGCGCGGGCCGCCCCGGGTAAGAGCCTAGTCCACCGGATGCGGCTGACTCCTCCGTCCACTCCCACGGCGCGGCATCGTAGCCGGGCAGCACGGCGATACAGGCATGGCGCAACGCCTCGCAAAACTGACGCGCTTCCGAGGTCTCCCATTCCGGGTGCTCGCACGCCTGGTACTCGTAGCAGGACAGGAGCTTCAGGGCCTCCACGGCGGTGGGGACGGAGCGCGGCTGGGTGTAGGAGTAGGGCTCGGTCCAGTAGTGAGTGATCGGCCCCGGCAGGTCGTCGCCCGAGTCAGGATACCGATATCGGACGCTGGCGACGACTTCGGCGACCAGCATGGCGCCGGTCCGATCTTCGGTGAGGTGGTCCAGCTCGCGGCGGTAGAGATGGAGGTCGGCGGGGCTGAGCCCGCGCACGTTGGCCACACTCCACCAGCGGAGGGTATGCCAGCCGTTCCCTGGCGAAATGGTCCGCTCCCTCGGACCGAGCCAGCCGACCGCGATCAGGGCGTCAATGTGGGATTTGTCGACGATGAAGGCGCTCATGACTTCTCCTCTATTGGGGCCACAAGGGGGGGCCGCTGTTCGGGGTTGGGGTGAGGTCACTCGGCGCCGGTGATCGCGCGGATGATGGCGCGGGCGGCTTGCCCCTCCTCGTGCATGATCCCTTCCACGCGGGCGTCGGGACCCGCACGCTGCTCCAGCTCGTACCGCTCCGCGATCCGTCGGATCAGGTCGAGCATCGCGGGCGCGTGCGCGATCAGGCAGGCGTTGGCCATCCCTTCCTCGGTCTCCGTGTGCTCGACGGATGCCAGTTCTTTATGCCCGTCGGCAGTGCGGACGAAGATGATCGTCCGGGGCCACGGCGCGGTGGGAAGCTCCATCGTCATCCACGGTCCCGGCGTGTGGGCGCTCATGACTGCGCCTTGATGAGCTTGAACGCCACCAGCGCCATCTTGCGCGCCACCAGTGCGGAGTACCTGGCCCGATTCTCCTGGCTGAGCTGGTCGTACACCGCGAGGATGGCAGACGCGGAGAACAGATCGACCATGATCCCGTCGACCTTGGCATACTGGCCCTCGGCCACGATGCGCCGGATGGCCGCGACGCGCTCCTCCGAAGTCGTGGGGAGCGTGACGCGCGTGCCCTGTTGTCGCGTCCGGGTCGGCTCGAGCTTGGCGGTCATCTTTTACGTCTCCTTCCGGGCCATCGCCCAGTCCGTCGTGCTGATCATGGCGCCCGTCGCGAACAGCGCCATGACGCCGGCGCGGGCCGCGTTCGTCTGATGCTCGGCCCGGGTCACCCGGAGGCAGCCGCCGCAGAGCCGGTAGCCGCCCCAGGTATAGGTGTGCGGTCGCTTGCCGCAGCGCGCGCAGTCCTTCGGGCGGGCGGCGAGCTGGGCCTTGCGCATGGCCCGATGCGCCCCGATGGCCGCGTTGCCGCACTGCCAGCAGGCGCGGAGCGTCTCGCCCGTGGTCGAGCGCTTCAGCTCGGCGTCGCGCGGGCCCGCGTGGTCGCAGGCTCGGAAGATCTCTTCGGGGGTTGGCATGGTCCCGGGCTCTTCGATGGTTCTCATGGTGGCCATGGATTCGTCCTTTCTGCCGTGGTCTGGCGAATTGGGGGTTAGGCGGCCAGCCGCGCCCCACCGGGCGCCGTGCCGTCATCCGCTTCCGCTTCCCGCCAGAGATCGAACGGCGGGAGCCGCTTCCCTTCCCCGACCGCGTCGTGCGCGTGTTCCTGGCAGACGAACAGCACGCCCATCAGTCCGCGTGGGTGGCGGAAGATATGATGCGCCGGCTCCTGGCAGTAGCCCACATGGCGGTCGTTCAACGCCTCGCAGTGGTTGTGCGCGTCGCGCACTGAGGGCTTGCGCGCGGCGGCCTTCTTGGGTACTCTCGGGGTGCTCATGGTCGATCGATCCTCCGTATCGGTCGGGTGTGGGCCACGACCCGGGGAGCGTTGCGAGCGCTCGCCCAGGTCACCTCGGTCATACGGCTACTCGGCGTTGGTCGTATCGTGGGCAACTCCCCCACTGCTCGTGACCACCGAGATGCTGCCAGACCGAGACTGGATATCGGGAAAGGATGCGACCGGTCACGATCGGTCGGGGCGCGCCGTACGACGACGCCAGCTCGCCGGGGCTGAAGGTGTTGGGCCGCCCATGCTCGTTTGTGGCGCGCAGGATTGCCTGCGCCACAGCGATCACGTCGAGATGTGTCCGCTCCGTCATGCCGGCGCAGTGGCAGGCGGTAGTCATCACCTCGGACACGGAGATCACGACCGGAGTCTCCGAAAGCGCGGATGCGCCAGCAGGAAGGCCGCGTACTCTGCCTCGATCGTCCCGTAGCCGTGGCAGTAGCCGCAGCCCATGCCGGTCTCGATGCCGCGCCCCTCGCCGTCCCCGTGACACGCGGGACAGACCACATGCGGCTCCCGACGGTGCTGATTCTCTCGCTCGAAGTTGGCGACTGCGTGCGTCATGGTCGGATCTCCTCCGGGTGGCACGAGCAGGGTCGTCCCAGTTCATGGGCCTCCCGCTTGGCCGTCCAGTCCCGCTCCTGCGCCGGGGTGGCGTGGAAAAGTGGATACGGGCAGTCCGGCCAATGTGGGTATCCCGCTTGCGTGCCGCAGTAACAGACGTTCATGATCTCCTCCCCGTCGACTGTTTACGCCAAGGAATAGTGCGCCGGGCTGCTCTTGATGGCCCGAGCGCTGTTGTCCGGGCAGATACTCGAGGCGAGCGTCAAGTCCCGGAGGATGGTGGTCGGCCGGCTGCTCCCGTTCGTCCCGCGGTCGCGGACGATGGAGACGTACAACTCGTCGTGATGCAGTCCTGCGTAGTCGGTATGGTATTGCGGGCTATCCAGGTTCGCGGCCGGCACCACGGCCGCCCTGAGATAGCTGTTCTGATTGTCAGCCACCCGGAAGATCAGGCGGTCGCCGGCGTGGGCCAGGAGTGCCAGCGCGCGCCATTCCCCGCGTGGGAAGAGTGTCACGAAACAGGCGGTCGTCCCGCGACTGTTCGCATCGGCGAGAATCTCGCGCTCGGATTCGGTCGCGGGATAGCCCTTGCGTGCGGGCATGGTCTTGATGACGCGGATGGTGGCGGAGTCGTCCTTGATGTTGACGACCACCTTATCCATGGTTCGGAGCGCAGTGACATCGTCGGCCGTGAGTGTGCGCATCGTGTATCTCCCTTCAACGGGCGCCGTACGCGCGCAGGTCTCGGTGTCGCAGCCAGGCCGCCCAGACCACGAACCGTGCCGCCTGCTCCCCCGCCAGCGCCCGGGCCAAGAGCACGGCCCGTTCGGTCTCCGCCATTCGCATCGTGGCCACCGTCGCCGTGATCTGCTCGGGCGTGAGTCGCGTCGTGGTCTCCTGTTTCGGTCGCGTGTTCATGCCCTTCTTAGCATGCTAGCGGCGTGCCAGCACGCTAAGATCCAATGGCTGCAAGGAACGTGGAACGACTGCGAACAGCCTCCAAGTGAAAGCTTTCACTGCTGGCTGATCTCTGACCAGTGGCGGCTCGAATCTGAGCAGGCCGGTCAGGATTGTGCCAGTGGGGAAAAGATTCACGAGCGGGTGCCATACGTCGGGCTGCTTACTGTTGCGTCCGCGCAACGGTCGGCTCGGACTGTGGGGTTGACCCTATGTGGGAGCCGAGGTATCGTTTCTGACGATGGCTGCCGCGGGGCTCGAGCTTGAGGTTATCGCCGTCCGGGATGCCGCTGTCATGCTGGCCCTCACGGACGCGATCATCCTCCGCTTCCTGCGGAACCGGCGGCTGCCCCGGTACATCCGCCGGGTGGCGCTCCGGCCTGGCGTCTGGACCAACCGGGCGTACATCACACCCGAGGTCTACGCGATCGTGCGCCGCTCGTACCTCAGCCGGATGATCCCGCGAGATGGCCCGCCGCTGGTGTGAGTGTATCCGTGATATGATGATGCCACCATGCGGCGTGTTCAGCTCGGTCTCCTGTCTGTAACTGGTCTGTGGAACAGCGCTTGCATCGTCTCGCAACCATACGGAAGCATTGGACGAACGAGGCTTGGCCAGGCGCTTGCTTACGGGAGGCTGAGATGACGCGACGGGAGAAGGCTGAGGCGAAGCGGTCACGCCGATGGTTCCACGCGCTCGCCTACATGTGGCTGGAGCGGCTCATGCCAGAGCAGCGGGAGGCGACCCAGCCCTTGAGGCTGAGGCGAGGCACCAAGCCGGGACGGAGCCGGCGCGAGTCGGGCAGCCTAGCCGTATCGAACCGCTCGGTTCGAGACGCGGGAGCGCTGTAGTGGCGGTGGGTTAGGCTAGGGCAGGATCGTGCTGGCGGGCAGCTCGCCGGCGGGCCGCTGGGTGGTGGTCAGTTCCTGGCCGGGCATAATGGTGCGATTTGGCCTCGGGGGCGGAGGCACGGCCAGGCCCCACCCTTCTCCGGATCGAAACAAAAACTACGGAAAAACAATAGGATGGGGTTGATTGGTGTCTCGCCTGCGGCAATTTCCAGGGGGGGCCTTTTTCCAAACACTTCATTGGCGTGGGAATCCGGACCCCCCCCGCTATCTACCCCCGTTGACTCCGTCCGAATGCCTCAGACCGCCTCCTAGGCCGTACGTTCTCGGGCTACGCGCGATTTGGCGAACGCCTCCGGGTTCCCCTTCCCGCCTTTCCGCTTCAGGCCCCAACGGAACCGGGCGAGCGGGGTGACGTACCAGCGGCCGGCGATGGCACCACCGGGCCAGTAGCTTTCCTTGGTGATCGCCAAGCCGAGCCGTTCGGCCTTTCGCCAGACGGCGGGATTCGCCGACCAGAGATGCACCAAGGGGTCTTCGCGATCCCAGCGTAGGATCGTCTCTTGTTCAGCTCGGGAGGGCGAGTAGGCGCGGTCTGGGTTCGGGCCATTGCGAGTCGAGGTCGCCAGCTTCGTCCGTCGCATCACGGGTCTCCTGTTCTTGGGGTGACGTCTCCCACGCACCCCGCGCAGTCGCACGCCTCGGAGTGGACGGGCGGGGGTTGCGCGAGCACGCGGCGAGGCAGGGCGAGTACGCGCTTGATCTCGCGGAGAGTCTCCTCCGCCACGCGGTCAGTCTCGGCCTGCTCAGCGGCCGAGATACGCCGAGGGACGGGTCGCATCGTGTTGCTCCCAGGTCGCGGCCGTTATCGAGTAAGTCACCCTCCCCCACAGCTTCGTCCCGTCCTTGGTGATGTTCGCGTCTTCGACTTCGATCTCGATCATCCCAGTCGCCCTGTTGACGCGAGTCCGCCCCGTCGGCTTCAGATTCCAGAGTGCGGCCAGAAAACCCGGGTGAATCTGGAACCAGCCGCGGTGGAGTGGGCGGCTAGGCTGAATGGCTTTGGCGCGCGGCTTTCGAGTGCGCATGCGTGGCCTCCTCTGGGCAACGCGGGCCGCCCAGCCAAGTCTTGTGACAGATCCGGCATTCCTGGGGGGTGTCGGGCGCGGCCGTCGACCTGGCGCCGGCCGACCCATCCGACGCCGGTCTCGTGAGAGACCCGGGGCCTTCCGGGTGGCCGAGTTCGCCGAGCGAGGGAGGTAGGAGGGAGTCCTGTTCCGGAAGCTCCTCTCTGGGAGCTTCTCGGAGCTGACGGGAGCTGACGGGAGCTACGTTCGGACGGCGAGCGGACTCCGCCAGGACGTCCTTGAGGACTCCGTCTGGAGTCCGTCCGGACCGCACGATGCGTTTCCTGGCGGCATCCTCCGCTAACTTGGCGCGGCGGTTGGCAGCAGAGTCGTTGTGGTCAAGGTAGTCATGGACTCGCCATCCATCACGTCCATCGCCAAGTACATCCCAGAGTCCTGCAGAAATCAGAGCGGCGATTAGCGCCGGCCGTACAGGGTTGCCCGGGATTAGCGTGGGCAAGTCTGTACGGAGGACGACGCCGTCGGTGAATTCTCGCTGAGAAAAGCAGATGCTCGCCACGTACACGCCGAACGCCGCGAATGGCGACGGCAGGGCGCGGACCTTCCGGTGATGCGGCAGGAGGTCGTCGATCTTCGACCAACTCATCCCGCGACGCCCCGGTCCCCCGTCCTCATCCCCGCCAGTTGTGCGCGTTCGCTACGGCGGCCTCCAGCTCGCGGGCGGTCACGGTGAAGGCCTGTCCGTCCGGCGTGACCAGCACCACCCAATCCCGGTAGACCCGGTGCGATCGGACCCGGAACTTCAGGTCACTCCACGTCGGCAAGTCGGCGCCGTTCACCTCGTAGATCCTGATCGTGCTCTCCACGGTCATGGCTCCTCCCCCGACCTCATCCCCCGCGCCATCGCCACGAACGCCGGCTCCGCCTCGCGCGCGGTACACGCGATCGTCTCCGGGAGATCCGGGTTGTCGTGAACCTGCCCGCTCTCGCTCGTCTCCCACCCACACCGGCAGCCTCGGCAGTCTAATGCCACGCGCGCCGGCTTATCTGTACTTTCATCCTCCCTCACTCCTTCCCAGGGCTTTGCCCATCAAGTCCCCGCTGCCCCGGAGGGACGAAGACGAGGCGGGGGCCGCGAGCGCGGCACGGGCGAGGGCGATGCCTTGGCAGAGCCCGCAGTCACACACGTCGGAATGGTTCATCCCGGCGTACTCGGTACAGAAATCAAGTAATCGCGTGAGCGCCCCCCGCAGCCGTTCCGCCGCCTCGGTCGCGGCCCGAGCCTCTTGCAGCCCCCGAGTGAAGTCGGCCCCCAAGACGCGCGCCGCGTCGTTGAGTGCATCGCGCTCGGCCCGCGCGTTGGACAGCGCCTCGGTCGCGGCGGCGTGGCCGGCCCTGGCGTCTGAGAGTGCCGCGCGCAACACCTTGTAGTTCGTGACGACCGAGAGATGCCCGAGCGCGGGGTCATCGGCCGCGGCGATGATGTGTGTCGCCTCGTCCCGCTCCCCCTCCACCCGCGCCATCTCGTCGAGGAGCAGGCGCAGGAGCAGACGAACGGGGGGCGTCAACTCGACCCGGCAGACGAGGCCGTCATGCTCAAAGTGAAAGTCCTGCTCGTTGTCGAGCGCCCGTCGGATCGCCGCGCGGTCGATCATCGCGTACTCCACATGGCGCCGCCGCAGACGCGATTGAGGCAGTGCCACGCCCGCTCCCAGTTCTTCCACTTCATCGGGCCTCCGCATTTCGGGCACGTCGGCTCGCTCATCTACGTCCCCTCCCGCCCGCCGGGGGCGGAGTCCAAGGCGCGCTTCACGGCGCGGGCGACCGTGCGGCCGAGGGCCATGGGGACGCCCGCCCCGACGACGTGAATCTTCCCCGCCACGGTAAACATCGGCAGATCAAAGTCGGCGGGCAGCCCCTGGTCGACCTTTGCCCGCTCGAATGCCCACCGTGTCTTCGCGCCGTATTGGCGGCCGTCGCGGTATCGGCTGCCGTCTCGGCGTCGGGTCGCGCCTCCAGATATCACGGTTGGCGCGGGGTCGGGCCGGTGTAGAGCCGCGTGCTCCCACACGAGCGCGAGCCCGTCACGAGTGCCGAAGGAGAATCGCCGAAGGCGGGTCGTCTCACCGCCGACCCAGACATCACGGATCAGCTCGTCTCTCGTTATGTACCCAGCCACGGCCGGGATCGGGGCCCCGGGGACGTTCTCCATGAGCCACCACTCGGGCGCCGCTTCGGTGACGACGCGCTCGTACTCCGGGATAAGGTTCTCGGGCGTGCCGCCGTGGAAGGTCCGCGTCCTGGCCCACAACTGGCACGGCGGCCCGCCGAGGATGCCCGAGAAGACGCCGGGTGGCGTGTGGAAGCTGAGGATGTTCCCCCCGAAAATCAGATCGGGCCCGCGGACGAGGCAGGCTTCGGGCCAGACCTCCTCGAACGCGCGACCGAGCAACGAGATGCCTGGGAAGATTTCCAGAATGACCGGACGCCGATTCACGCCGCTCGCTCCCGCCACTCCGGCGGATGGTGGTCGCCGGCCAGCCGGCAGAGCCGCTGCGCGATCGAGGCCAGCATCGCGTCCCGGCGCGGCCCCGGCGGATCGGCGAGCACGGCCGCGCAGTAGGTCGCTAGGGCTTCGGGGCGCCGCGTCTGGCGGACCCAGCAGAAATAGGCGGCGGTCACGTCAGCCTCTCCACCGTGATCGTCACCCCGCGGTCGTACCGTTTGACCACTTGGTCGTAGTCGAACCGATGCCCCGACGCCTTCGAGTCCGCGTGAATAATCCCCAGGCTCACGAGCTCATCTCGGATCGGTTTCACGGCGGCCGGCAGCGCATCGTCATCCCAGGGTGCGCCGGTCTGCACGAGGAACGTGATCACCTTGGGCGCACTCGGAGGGTAGAGCCAGGCCGGCAACCGCCGCGTCCGGAGGGCCTGATAACAGGCCAGGCTTGTCCGATCCCGCCAGGCTTGGGCGAGCCGTGCGTGCTTCGACCAGTGGCCCCAGGAGCCGTTGAGCGGGTTGATGAGGCGGCCTGGGACGAAGAGGGTCAGGGTAGTCACCGCGGCTTCATCCCGCAGCCCGAACACCCCGCCCCGCAGATCCAGCAGACCCCGTGACGACACCGCCAATCGGCACAGGCATGGGCCACGGCCGTCACGCAGCCTCCCCGGGCAACGTCGGGAGCAGTGCCCTCACCGCGCCCAGCACGGCCATCCGCTGCACATGGGACAGCGGCGCCAGGACTCGGACGATCGCCAGCGTGATCTGCGCCTCGCGGATGGCCTGGTCGCCGACGGTGCGATCCTCATCGGTCTGTGGCGGCGTCGCCGTCTTCACGTTCTTCCCTTCCGCTTGAGGATCGCATCGTACCGGCCCTCGTTCAGATTCCGCAGGATGCACCGGAGGCAGTACCCGCCGTCCGTCGCCCCGGGCTTGCCGCAGCGCCGGCAGCGCTTGTTCTCGTCCACCGTGATCGTGGGGGTCGGCGTCATAGCGCGAGCACCTCCTGTCGGAGGCGCTTGACGGCGACCTCGCAGTAGCGCTCCTCGATCTCGATGCCGATGGCGCGGCGGCCGAGGTTCTTCGCGGCCACAAGGGTCGTCCCTGAGCCAGCGTACGGGTCGAGCGGCACGCCCGGCAGCAGTCGCAGGAGGTCCGTGAACAGCCCAACCGGCTTCGGAGTCCGATGCCCGTTGTTCCTCGCTTGGTTGTATCGGAAGACATCGCCGCGAACATGCCGCCCCGGCACGCCATAGAACACGACGGCCTCCCAATGAGGCAACAGCACGCTGGACCAAGCCCCCAGAACCAGAGGCTTGTGCCAGACGTCGAGCCACTGGGGTTTCGGGATCTCCCACAATTGCCGGTGAATCACCGTGAAGACGACCGGACGCTCGAACGACAAGAGCCAGCGCACGGTACCAGCCAGATCCTTATCTTCGGATGCGGGGCCATAATCGATTCCGACCCCATACGGCGGGTCAGTCAGAATCGCATCGAAGGTGAGCGATGGCGCGATCTCCCGGCAATCCCCGTGGTAGATCACCACGCCCGCCTCCTCGTAGTAGGGCGTCATCACCGCCGCTCCACCGTCGCGGCGGCCTGGCGCCGGCGGGCGGTGCGGCGGCCGTTGGCCGAACGGGCGGCGAGCTGGGCGGGGGTCATGGCGTCGGCATCCCGGCGAACGCCTCCACCTCGCGGTCGCGGTCCCACCGGAGCGGCATCACCAGCACCACCCAGCCGTCCCCATGGAAGCCCACCGGTGCCTCAGCGCTCGTGACCATTACGCGGACAGGCCCCGGTGTCAGGTGGCCCCACAGGGGAGCCAGGAGCGCCCGGTTGATGACCGCGGCCCCCAGGCGCCCCGGGCGGCAGTCGGCGACAGCGTCCAGGCGCCCGCGGCCCTCGCACTCGTCGCATTGGGCCCAATGCGCGCAGTCGTCGCAGATCTCGTGCTCGATGATGCGGCCACTCCCCCCGCAGACGTCGCATCGCACCATCGGAGATGTCGCGGGCACAGGCCCGATCCACTCCGCCAGCGCGTAGAAGCCGGCGATGGCTCCGCCGGGCTCCGTTAGGCGGGCCTCATAGGGCAGGAACCTCGCGGCCATGGCGGGCGACAGTGGTGCAGCCCCGTCGCCATGGAGCGCCACCAGGACATGACCGTCCGTCGCCACGATCCACGGCGCGCCGGCCAGCGTCAGGCCGAACGGCTGCCCGGCTGGCGTGTCCGGGCGCGTCGGGTCGGCGAGGGCGGCGAGCCAGTCCGGGACAGCCGACGCGATGGGGGTCGTCGTGCTCATGCCTTGCTCCTCTCGGGCGCGTCGGCCGGGCGCCCGGACGTGGCGGCCGGCCCCGCCGGGAACAGGTTCGCGCTGCGCGCCTCGGGTTCTTTCGCGACCTGGTGTTGCCGCCGCGTTGCCTCCAGCCACGCCGTGGCGAGCATCGCCGCCTCCTCGGCGGTCTCGCACTGCGCGTGTATGTAGGGGCGCGCCTTCGACATGAATCGGAACTCCAGACTGACACCGTCGATCCTTGCCAACAGCTCGGGATCGAGGTTGTCAATCCCGTCTAACATCACGTATACGGGGATAATGATCCTCATGGTTGCGCTCCACCGTCCGCCAGGGAGCCCGCCTCCGCCTTCTTCTTCCGCCCTCGCTTCGGCCCGGCATGCGCTGCGGCACCATGGGAGGCGCCCAGGATCTTCTTCATGGCCCAGAGGTGCATCAGGCCATCCTTGTCCTCGCGGGCGTCCAGGAGCGTTTCGAGTTGGTCTAGGTGATAGGTCACAACGGCTCGTTCAGTTTCGGTCATGCTGTCCTCCAGCGCCGGTCCGCGAGGCGGCGGCATGCTCGGCAGTGGCGGCGCCCGTTGGATTGATAAAGCGAGCAGAATCTCGCCGTGTCTCGTCTGTCGCTCGTGACCTGGAAAGGCGTGCTGCACGCCTCGCACACCTTGGTCATCGGATCCTCCCTGTCAGGATGATCGTGCGAGTTTCCAGCTCCTCCACCCGCCCCTCCAGCCGGCTCACCTCGGCGAGGGCCTCGGTGAGACTCTGGTTCGCGGCGCAGAGAGGGCAGTCGTCCCTGGGCCCGAGGACGGCGCCATCGTGGATGATCGCTTCGTGGCCGGCCGAGCGCGACATGGTTCAGGCCGCGCCCGCCATCTCGACGAGGCGGCGCTCCCGTATCGCCATCAGGGTGCCTTGCA